>Ga0307510_10007513_pt1 | contig 12980 bp, 7 predicted proteins | sample 12_EM_MG_FD_207224 | JGI IMG/M metagenome (GOLD analysis project Ga0307510, IMG submission 207224) | Populus trichocarpa ectomycorrhiza microbial communities from riparian zone in the Pacific Northwest, United States - 12_EM | ecosystem: Host-associated > Plants > Roots > Unclassified | place... | reverse complement strand
CCAGCTCAGGTGTAAATCCGCTGTACTTTGTAAAGGTGAACGGGTTTTGTGTCGTGACAAAGACACGCAGGTTCTGAAACTTAGCTTTTGTCAGGAAAGGTTTCGGGAAAGTATATCCGAGCGTGATGTTGTTGATCCGGAAGAAGCTGCCGCTTTCGAGGAAGTAGGTAGAAGCGGGCAGTGTACCGAGGGTAGCTCTTGGGATGGAGTTGCTTGGGTTGTTGACCGTCCAGCGTCCGGTAGCCACCTTGGTCTCAATGTTATCGTATGGGTCTGAACCCGTCAGCTGCTTCTTGGCATTATAGATCTTCCCTCCGTGAGTACCATAGGTATTGAAGCTAAGGTCAAATGTCTTATAGCTAACAGAACCGGTGATACCATAGGTATATTTTGGTTGATAGGAGCCGCTGAAGGCCCGGTCAAAGTCATCGATGACGCCATCGGGTTTGCCATTGGGTCCGCTGATATCTTTATACCGGATGTCGCCGACCTGTGCGCCTTTCTGAGCCGAGCTGGCTATCTGAGCGGCGTTCTGGAAGATGCCGTCGAACTGGCGCAGGAAGTAAGCTCCAATGGGCTGACCATTGTCTGTTTTTGTGACAAAATAGCCATTGAGATTTCCATCATAAAGTGCCTGTCCACCATTCAGACCTATGACCCTGTTCTGGTTGAAGGCGATATTGCCACCGATGGAATATTTCCAGTTGTTGTCGATGTTATCGGCCCAGTTGAGGGATAATTCAACGCCTTTATTACGGAAGCTGGCCGCATTGGTAAGATATTGATTGTCGACATCGCCTAAATAGATACCGGTGAAGTTGACAAAGATCAGGGCATTGGTAGTCTTTTTGTTGTAGAGGTCGATCGTACCATTGAGCCGGTTGTGCAGAATGGCAAAGTCAATACCGAGGTCATATTCTTTTGAGGTCTCCCATTTGAGATTCTTGTCGGCGGCTGCGTCAAATGAGATCCCGTTATACTGCGTGCCATTGAAAAAGTAAGGCACGTTGATCGTTGCAAGCGGTGTATATGCGTTACTGGGGATATTATCATTTCCGACCTCACCCCATGAGCCACGGATCTTTAGCTGATCGAAGGTCTTATTCAGCGAGGAGAAGAAATTCTCGTGTGCCAGATTCCAGGCGAGTGCTACGGAAGGAAAGTAACCCCATCGGTTATAACTCGGGAACTTCGAAGCGGCGTCTGCGCGGATCGAAGCGGTCAGGTAATAACGCTGGTCGAAATTATAGTTCAGACGGCCGAGATAGGAGTTGCGGGTGTATTTATCGCCGCCATTCGTTACAATAGCTGAAGAAGGCGTTCCCTGATCGAGAAAGCGGAGATCGGGACTTGGCGGTACATTTTTAACGGTTCCAACGAAGGTGTTGCTTGTATAGGTTTCGGCCGTTGTACCGGCAAGGAGGGTAAAATTGTGTTTGTCAAAGGTCTTTGCAAACGTTACCGTGTTATCCCAGAGCCAGCGGGTAAAGTTATTCTTTGTAAGTGCGAGCGTGCTATTCTGTACATACTGGTTGCCACCTGCTGTAAGGAAGATATTGGATGGTCCCGAGTTGAGATACTGGTAGTCGTAGTTGGTAGTGTTTAAAAAGTCGAGATCGGTACCAAGGCTTGAATGCAGCGTGATCCAGGGTACGGGTTTGTACTCTGCTACGATGGTGGCCTGGAGGCGATTGTCCACGGTGCCATTGCTAACCTGATCGAGATCCAGGAGAGGGTTGCCGACATTGTTAGCAAGGGAGGTGTTGCCATAGAGGTTGCCGATCCTGGCCGGGACATAGGGGGCAGCCCGGTAAGCCAGGTTGAAATTGTTCACATCGACGTCCCGCAGATTGGTGCGGCTATAGGAGATCAGGGTAGAGACTTTGAAGTCATTGGTGATCCTATAGTCGGTGTTGGAGCGGATGGTGAAGCGTTTGAAGGCGTTGGTCTGAATAATGCCACCGTCGGTGATATAACCTGCGCTCAGGAAATAATCCACGTTATCGGAACCGCCGGAGACGGAAACATTGTGATTTTGAATAAGACTTCTTTTTGTGATCGCGTCAAACCAGTCGGTATTACCACCGGCTGCCAGCTGGGCGCTGGTGATGATGCTGTCGCCGGTACCATAATATATGTTGCCTTCGTTGATGTAATTGGCATATTGTTTCGGGCCGGCCATATTGACCAGCCTGGAGATCTCTTTTACTCCGACGCTACCGTCATAAGCAATGACGGGTTTACCGTGTTTGCCTTTTTTTGTAGTGATAAGCAGTACGCCGTTGGCGGCCCTTACCCCATAGATGGCGGTGGAAGAGGCATCTTTCAGGACGTCGATGCTGACGATATCGGCCGAGTTGATATTACGGATGTCATCGGTGATGATCCCGTCGACTACATAGAGTGGTGAGGCGCCGCCCAGTGTCGTACCTATACCACGTATGCGGACGGTAGGATTGGAATTGGGGTCGCCGGAGCTGATGACCTGTACGCCGGCAACCTTACCCTGGATCGCCTGGGTGGCGGTGAGTACCTGTTGTTTAGCAATCTCGGCGCCTTTTACCGAGCCGATCGCGCCGGTGAGATCACCGCGGCGCTGGGTACCATAACCCACGACGACGACCTGGTCGAGGACCTTATTGGATGCGACAAGCGTGACATTGACCACTGGCGAATCGGTGATGGGCTGTTCGTGGGTTTCAAAGCCGATGGAAGAAAATACGAGGGTTCCGGTCGGAGGGATGGTGAGGGTAAAGTTTCCGTTGTTGTCGGTGGTAGTTCCGATGGTTGTTCCTTTTACGGTAACCGAAACTCCTTGAATGACATCCCCTGCTGATGAAGTCACCTTACCCGTGATCCTTAGATCCTGGACGGCGAGGGTTGATGATACCACGACAATAAGATCGTTCTCCAGCATCTTGTAGGTTAGGTCGGTGCCGGCAAAAAGCTTGTTGAGGACATCTCCGATCGCGGAGTTGGCCACGTCGATATTTACCTTATGGCTGACGGCCTCCAGGCGGCTGTTGTAGAGAAAGCGGTAAGTGCCTTGTCCTTCAATAGAATGAAGGGCTTTTGAGATTTCTACCTGGTTTAGTTTGAGTGAGACTTTACCCTGCCCGCTGACACGAGCTGACACTTGTAATGTGGCCACAAGCATCAATAAAGAGGTTAGTTTCATAATCAAAAGAGCTTTTTTTACGGCATGAGGACTGCAGCCCTCAATCGTTAGAATTTTTTTCATACATTCATCGTTGGGTTATTAAAAATGTGAAACCTGGTCTGATACTGCCTATGCATCGCCTTGTTTCCGAATTTAGCCTTGCGGGGAATGCGTCAACATTTCCCGCTTTTCTTTGATATAGCTAGCTAGTTGTTACCTGTTTTTTATTTATCATAAATAGTTATTTGGTTTTCGTTTATGGTATAGGTAAAGGGGGCTGTCAGCTTTAGGGCTTCCAGCGCCTGTTGAATAGTTTCTTTCCGGAAGTTGCCTGTAAAGCGCCATTCTTCCTGTCCGGGCCGGGTAAACCGGATACTCACTCCATACCAGCGTTGCATATCCTTTGCCAGTGTGCCGAATGGCTCATCCTGGAAGATCAGCCGGTCATCGGCCCAGGAAGTCTCGATATTGATCCCTGCCGCGTCATATGCCGGTTTGCGGATGTCGACAAGCGATTCATTTGTTTTGCTGGTCTTTTCCGTGTGCGGTGTAAGACTGCGATGCAGGGCGCTGTCATCATTGGCTATGACAAGCTTTTCGTTTGGCTTTAGGATAATCTTCTCATCTGGCCGGGCCTTGATAGACACTTCTATGCTACCCCGGAGCAATGTTGTTTCTGTAGTTCTGTCCGTTGGATAGGACTTGACGTTGAAACGGGTTCCCAGGACCTTTATGTCTACACGAGCGGTGTGAATAACAAACGGTTTGGTAGCATTATGGGCCACGTCGAACAGGGCTTCGCCGGTAAGGTTCACTTCCCGAAGCTGTGCGCCGTAGGTTTTATCATAGGTAAGACGGCTGCCTGCATTCAGCCAGACATGAGTGCCGTCGGGCAATGACAAGCTGGTTCGCGAGCCATCGCGGGTAGCGACCTCGCTGAATTCCTTCATAGGTGTGCTAACGCCGGGTAGTTGCGAAATGTTTTGGGGATAGATAAATCGAACAACGAATAACCCGCTTAATACAACTAATAGAGAGACAGTTGTGACTAAAACGGTTTTGCTGCTGCGGCTATGGGTCCTATTTGGGATCTCGTGGGCCGTGGTGGTAAACTCAATACCTTGTTCTTTGATCCGGTCGAGATGGCGGTCGAAGGCTAATTCGGCCTTTTCGAGGTCTCCGGGGTTAGAGGACTTCCAGAAATCTGCGATGGTCTGAAGGGGATAGTATAGTTCGGGGTGGGCCTTGAGCAGGTCTTCCAGTTCTTTTAATTCGCCGGGCGTGGCTTCGTGAGCCAGTTTTTTGGCAATAAGGTCCCAGGTATGTTCTTTTTGTTCTTGTCCCATTGGTGATAGCTACCATCAGGACAGGGAAAACGAAGGCATCCCCCAAAGGGCCCTTAACTTTTTTTTAAGAATTTTTTGAGACGACGGAGGAGGGCTGGCTTCTTTTGATGTCGAAGCTGACGGTGTTGCCGATTTTGTGAAGCGCTATAGCGACCTGGTTTTCAACGGTTTTAGGTGAAATATTAAGAATCTCGGCTATTTCCTTGTATTTAAGACCGTCTTCTTTGGCCAGTTTGAAGATGAGTCTGCATTTGGAGGGTAGCTGGTCGATGGCTTTCTGGATCAGGGCAAGCATATCGGCGGTGATCAGCATTTGTTCGGGGTCGAAATAGACGCTGGTGAAATCGGCTTGAAAGTCATCGATTGAAAATGTGGCGTTGCGTTTTTGTTTGTCGAGGTAATTGAAGGCGATGTTGCGGGTGCTGACGTATAGATAGACCTTCAGGTTCTCTATTTTTTCGAGCTCTTTTCTTTTTTCCCAGACTTTTATAAAGACGTCGGAGACGACCTCTTCGGCGGATTCTTTTTCTTTAACGATGGTGCGGGCGAAGGGGTATAAGTAATGGTAAAGAGATTTGAACAACTCTTTATAAGCCTGTTGATCGTCGAAACGGGCGATCTGTTGTTGTAAATATTGAATTCGATCGACGGTCATGTGGCAATGCTATAAGTAGTCTTATCTCACCGGTTCATGGACAAATTTAGGTGAAAATACCGATTTGTGGTCCGCTTAGGAGAAAGGACAGTTTCGTTTGGGAGAATGCTGCTTATTCTCTATTTTTGCAAACGCTGAAAAATTCTGGACCCTGTCCAGTTTAAGAGGCCGGACCTATAGCTCAGTTGGTTAGAGCATCTGACTCATAATCAGAGGGTCCCTGGTTCAAACCCAGGTGGGTCCACCGGGAAATTGGCAAGTGCCAATTTCCCTTTTTTATTAGCCATTTAAAACACTGGAAGCCGCCAGGTATTTTTGGGAGGGATAATAGATAAAGAAGCAGGTTCCTTTTTTTATAACGGGGATGATCCTGGAGCTCATGTCGTCGGGGATAGCCGGGCAGCCGAAGGTTGTGCCCATCACTCCATATTTTTTCAGGATCCGGGTGCTTACATAGGGAGCACCATGTATGACAATATTTCTTCTGCCGGCCATATCATTGAAGCCTCTGTCCATTCCCTGGATCCGCAGAGACAGGCCGTTGTCCCCAAAATATGATTGCCTGGTAATATAAAAGCCAAGACTGCTTTTGTATGAGTTCTGTCTATTAGAAAAAGAATTGGCATATTCTTTTCCGGAGTTGATTCCATGTGCGACATAAGTTCGGTAGAGTAGTTTTTTGTTGAGGAGGTCTATTACATACATTCGTTCGTTACTGGAGGCCTGGCTGAAATCGCAAACCGATAGTACGGTTGTTTTGTGAAGGAGACGTCGTTTCCGGAGTCTTTCATAACCTACATAGGCATATTCAAAGGCCTCTTCGTTGAGTCCGGCGGCGCCAAGGTTCATTTCCTGATAAAGATCCATAGCGGTCTTTATCGCCTTTGTCCGTTCGGGGCGAAAACTGTGGGTCTTTACCAGATTTGCTGTTGCGGTAGGTCGTGAATTGGCTTCTGCGTGGGAGTAGCCGGTAAGCAGTAGCAATGACAGGATAAACCTGAAAATAGAATTTACAAGCGTTTTCATGCGGGTACATTTTAGGAATTAGTGTAAAACCCGGCTTTTCAACGAGATATTAGCATTGAGTGAAGGGACGCGAGTAATTCGAAGGAAGATTGGGTACGTTGGTGGCTGTTCAGGAGGACATCGGATCTCTGCGTGGAACAGTAAAAGTAATACCTGATCTTTGATTATGCAATAGCCAGGGGCTAAAATCACAAAATACATCGTTATGTCCACCCGAACAGACTGGGCTCAGGCCATTCGCCCTCTGCTGAAAAAGTATAAAAACAGAAAACATCCGCTGGATTACCACAACATTTATCAGCTGGTGGTGATGGTGATCTTATCTGCGCAGAGTACGGATGATGTCGTCAATGCGATAGCCCCTGCTTTTTTTGCTGTATATCCGGATATGCAGTCGCTGACAAAAGCAAAGCCGGAAGACCTGTATGCCTATGTTCATGGCATTCGGAATTTCGCGCACAAGGCAAAATGGATAACGGCTATTGCACAACAAATAAAAACCGACAGTGCTATTCCGCTGTCCATGGAAAAGCTTGTTGAATTACCAGGCATTGGGCGCAAGTCAGCCAGTGTAATATTGAGGGGGGCCGGGGCGGCGGCAGAAGGGGTCATCGTCGACATACATGTGATCCGTGTAGCTCCAAGACTTGGGATAACAAAGGAGACCGATCCGAAGAAGATGGAATTGCATCTGATGAAAATCCTTCCTTCGACCGAATGGGATGCCGGTATGGCCATGTCTTTTCTTGGCCGGGAGATCTGTAAGCCAAAGCCCCTTTGTGAAAAATGTCTAATGAATAAAGTATGTACTTATTATTCTAAACTACCCAAACACCCCGGATAAGGATTCGTTTTTTATGTTTATTTTACATTATCACCTAAGCCCCCAAATTCAATGAAACAACCTGAACCTGCAGGGTCAGGCAAGGAGCATTTAATTGCCCCTGATATTAGTCCCCTGCTTCATACAATTGGGTATCTCCATCCATTAAGTCCCGAAATTGAAGCTTATTTAAAAGAACATGTTACCATCTGTTCGGCGAGGAAAAGAAAACTGATCCTGAAGGAAGGCGCTGTCTGTAATTACGTTTATTTTCTTGTGAAGGGGGCGGTTCGCGGGTTTATCCGGGAGGCTCAGAAGGATATCACTACCTGGATCGTGATAGAGAATGACCTTGTGACCTCTATCTTTAGTCTCGACAACCCGGCTCCGTCGATAGAGAATATCCAGGCGCTTGAGAACTGTGAATTACTGGCTTTGAGCTTTGATAGCCTGAACGAATTGTACATCCGGTTCCCTGAGTTCAATCTGATAGCCCGTAAATTATTACAGCGTTACTATGCAGATGCAGAGAGAAGGGCCTTTATCGCGAGGCTGACAAAGGCCGAGAACAAATACCGGCATTTTCTTTTGCTGCATCAACCTCTGGCAAACCGGATCCCGCTGAAATACATCGCCTCTTATTTGGGTATGACATTGGAGACCCTAAGCAGGGTAAGAAAAAAGTTTACTGCGCGGCTGGGATAGGCGACGCCGGCAGCGTTTGAGTATAGCCTTTGCAGCGTTGGCTCCGTCGGCAAAATTGTTAATTATGCAGGCCCAGGCGTCTTGAAATATTTGAGCTGAATTTTTCCTGAGGATCATATTTGCGTTTGATCGCCAGCCATTGTTCGTATTGCGGATACATGGCTTTGAACATGTCTTCGTGTAATAAGGCGTCCTTACCGAGATATAGTCTTCCGCCGGCAGCAAGGACTTTTGCATCCAGCTTTGGGGTGAATGTGAGCAGGTTTTTTGTCACCGGAAAGTCGATGGCCAGCGTATATCCTTTGAAAGGGAAGGACAGGATGCCCTGACCGTCGCCCATACGTTTGAATACGTTGAGGAAGGGGGTGCAACCGCTGGCGGCGATCATTTCGAGGATCTCGGTGAGATGCTGTTTGCCATTTGCTTCTGGTATGACAAACTGGTATTGGATAAAACCTCTTTTGCCATATCCTTTATTCCAGTTGTTAATAGCGTCCAGCGGGAAGAAGAACTTCTCATAGTGTACGAAGTCTTTGGGAGAGTTCTGTACAAAAGCGATAACGCGGTTGAGTAGCCGAACTGTCAGGCCGTTCAATGCAAAGGAGGGCAGGAAGAATGGGACAGCCAGTTTTCCTGCCGAATGGATCTTCAGGGGATCTGCCTTTAGCTTAGCGGGAAGTTCGTCGAGCTTTGCTGCATTACCCAGTGTGAGCACGCCGCCGCCTAGTTTATTCCCTTTTGCCATGGCATCGATCCAGGCCACGGAGTAATTGTATTCATGATCGTATTTATCCAGCGCTTCGAGCATATGATCCAGGTTTTTTATAACCACGGATTTTTGCCTGAAATAGGTAGTCTCGATCTTTCTCAGTTTGAGCTTTGCCTTCAGGATCACACCCAGCAGGCCCAGGCCGCCGAAATTAGCCCAGAACAGGTCGGTGTTCTCCGTCCTTGAGGCTTCGAGGACAGTCCCATCGGCCAGCAGGATGGTAAAAGAAATTACGCAATTGACAAAAGAGCCGTCTATATGATGAGCTTTGCCATGAATATCGTTGGCTATCGCGCCACCTATCGTCACGAATTTGGTACCCGGGCAGATCATCGGCAGCCATCCTTTGGGACCGAAGACCGTAATGATCTCTTCGAGGCTTACCCCCGCTTCACATTCCAGGATACCCTCTTTTTCATCGAAGTTTAAGAAATGGTTAAGCTTAGTGCAAATGGCTACATATCTTCCATCGTTGACAGCCTGATCGCCATAGCTTCTACCCAGTCCCCGGGGGACAAGCGGGCCCACATTTATGTCATCCCGGACGTCTTCCTCATTGCGGGGACTCAGCGTAAACGATTCTATTACAGGATAGTTACCCCAACCAGCCAGCTTCTCTTTAAACGTGGATGCCATGATACGAACTAATTTGAATTGAGCGTGAAATTAATACTCGTAGCTCAATTATTTTAGTGAATTTTCTTTTAATTATATCCTGGCGTCTGGGTAAAGGCGGGGTTATTGTAGGTCTTGCTCAGATCGATCTCGGACTGTGGTACCGGCCACAAAGTGTCGCGCAATGGGAAAGTGCGCAGTGCGCCGCTGGGATCTTTTATGGCAGGGATGATCACTCTGTCGAGCTTCCATCGTTTCAAATCGAAATAACGCTGGCCTTCGAGGGCTAATTCGATCCGGCGTTCGTGGCGGATACGGGTGCGCATCGAATCCTGGGAAAGGGCGGAAGGCAGGGCAGGCATATTGACACCGGGCCGGCCGCGTACTGCATTCACTGCTGCATAGACGGAAGCGTCGGGTCCTACGGCTTCATTTTGCGCCTCTGCATACATCAGCAAGACATCTCCGTAACGAAGGTATACCCAATCCTGATCGCTCTGTGTACCGATGACAGTTGCCCGGGTGGAATCAACCCCTTTTTTGTTCAGGAATCCTGCTGAAGCGCCCAGTGCTGCGGGTACAAAAGGAATCCCGCCTTTATACAATACACCCGGCACCAGGATGGTGGCAAGCAGGCGGGGGTCGCGATTCTGATAGGGATTCGCAATGCTGTACAAAGGTGAAGAAGTAATGGGTAGCCCATCTGTACATTCATAATCATTCACCAGGTAGCTCACGGGTTGAAAGCTGGAGCTGTAGGTATACAGGTAATCGGCGGGGCTATAGGCGTTCGGGATCTGGTAACGGCCGGAAAACATAATTTCCGGATTGTTGTTTTGCCCCGGTTTCAGGAATAATCCCCGGTAGCCGCCGGTATAAAGACTGAACTTGTTTTCGGTCATAATAACCTGGGCCGTTGCTGCGGCTTCCTGCCACCGTTGGAGGGTAAGATATACCTTCACGATATAACCGAGGGCAGATCCCCTGACGGCGTGCCCGGAATAAGCGGTGTTTGGCAAGTGGGCAGCGGCGAAATTAAGATCGCTGAGAACAGAATCGATCACGATTGCTTTTGGTGTCCGGGGGAGCTTGTAGCTGGCGGAATCTTTTCCCAACGGGCGTAAGGTCAACACTACGTCCCCGTATACCTGTTCCAGCAGAAAATAATAATAACCCCGGATAAACCGGACCTCCCCGATATATCTGTTCATGGTAGTGGTATCCAGAGGGATGTTCCCGATATTGGCCAAAAATGTATTACAGGCCTGGATGGCCTTATAGGGTGTATTATATGCATCGGATTGTATCGTGCCTGTCGTGGCTTCGATGGCGCCGGTGGCAATGGTCCCGAATGCTCCGCTGAAGGCGTTGTCGGTCAGCGTCTCCCAGTAAGGTGTACCCGAACCCCAGCCCTGCCCGGTGTTGGTGGAGCTGGTATAATTATATCCCTGGATCAGGTAGCTGTAAACCGCGGTGAGTCCGGCATCGGCGTCGGCCTGTGTCTTCCAGAAACTCCCTGCGGGGATCTGGTCGGTCGGGTTCTTGTTTAAATAATCCTTGTTGCAGCTGCACGCGCCAATAAGGAGGATCAGGGGCAGGAATTTTATACTGTAGTGTAACATGTTGTAAGGTTTTACCGGTTTAAAAAACGGCTTTGACGCCAAATGAAAATACCTGGTTCTGCGGGTGTACGACAAAACGCACATTCCCACTGCCGACGGCCCTTTCGGGATCGAGTCCCGGGAATTTGGTGAAGGTTATGAGGTTATCCCCGGCGAAGAAGACCCGTAGGCTGCTCATGGCAAGATGTTTGACCACGGCTGGCGGAAGCGTATAACCGAGCTGTATATTTTTTATTCTTAGAAAAGACGCGTCCTTTAAATAGTAGGAGGAGGCTGTACCGATATTATTGCTGGCATTGCCTTGTCCCGTGATATAAATGAGCGGCATCGTAGTGCTGTGATTGGCGGGTGTCCAGGCATTCCGCCAGTCTGTCGTGGGCGGAGAGCCCTGGTTGAAGGGTTGTATTCCCCAACCGCTGACATATTGTTTTTGTCCATAAGACCCATAAAGGAAAATGGTGATGTCAAAATTCTTCCATGACGCTCCGGCGTTGAAGGAATATTCGAATTTGGGAAAGACACCGGGCACGATGGTCCGGTCGTTGGCATTGACCGTATCATTCCCGTCGAGATCCCTGAACTTTATATATCCGGGCTGGGGGCTATACTGTTGATTGGGTGATTTATTTATTTCATCGGCAGACTGAAAAATACCTGCAAACTTGTACATGTAAAAACTGCCATAGGGATGCCCTTCCATATTGATCGTATTATTGGCAGTGATCTGGGGAGCACCAAACTTTACCAGTGTATTCTTATTCGCCTGTATATTACCTCCCACGGAATAGCGTACCGATCCGATATTATCCGAATATTGAACGTTGGCTTCGATGCCTGTATTCCTCATTTTTCCATTGTTAATAGTAGCCGGTACAAGTCCTATATAAGCGGGAATATTGGGTTGGTAAAGAATATCATACGTCAATTTATTATACCAGTCAACGTTGATGGTCAGCTTGTTCAGGAGAGTAAGATCCGCTCCGAAATCAATAACACGGGTAGTCTCCCATTTGATGTCCGGGTTTTTCAGCGCATTCTGTGCCAGACCGGAGCTCAGGGTGTTGCCCGAAAAAGGATACGCATATGCCGTGTTGGAATTATAGGAATTTGCGGTGGTATACGTATACTGATAGGGGTAATTTGAGATATTCTGATTGCCAAGCCGGCCCCATGAACCGCGGAGTTTTAAATTTGACAACCAGGATACATCGTCAAGGAAATGTTCCCGCGTGAGCACCCAGCCTGCCGATACCGAAGGAAACAGTCCCCAGCGGTTGCCTGGCGGAAACCGGGAAGAAGCGTCATATCGCGCATTGGCTTCCAGCAGGTATTTTTCTTTGTAATCATAATTTAACCGGCCGTAAAAGGAACGAAGGGACCATTCCGAAGAAGTACCTGTAGCCAGTTGTGAGCCGACTGGGCCTGCATTCAGTTCCTGGGCGAGATTATTGGCAAAGGGAGTATTACGGGTGCCGACGAGGATCTGGCCTTTATTGTATTCGGTCTGTGCTCCGCCCAGCAGTTTGAGATCGTGTTCTCCGAAAGACCTGGTATAGGTAAGCTGTGTATAACCGACGGGATAGAATGTAGAGGTATCTGTGACGACTAATCCCTGACCGTTGACGTCCAGGGTACGTTCGGGCAGATCGTTGGGTCCTGCAAACCAGTTGTACTGGTTGATCACGGGTTTGAAATCGTATATTTTGTTATAGTCGAAATTAAAGCCGCCGCTTGTTCGCCATTCGAGTCCTTTCAGCAATTTGACATTTACGTAAAGGCTGCTTTGCACATAATAATCATTATTATTGACCAGGGCATTCTGTGCGATGGCGATGGGATTCTTATTGGGTGTCTGGACGCTTGGAAAGACGGAGTTGGTATACCGTCCGCTGCCATCGGGTAACTGGGGACCATACATAGGAGACTGGGAGAGGTCTGACAGGAACATGTCCTGGCTGCCACGGGAGGCATAGAGCCGTTTGCTGTAATTCAGCGTCAGGCTGGCGCCGAAGGTGACATTGTCATTGATCTTAGAATTGAGATTGAATTGCAGGTTATACTTTTTATATGAAAAGCCAAGCATAATATCTGGCTGGTCTACATAACCCAGGCCGATATTATAGGTTGTTCCGTTGCGGCCTCCGGTGATACCCAGGTGGTGCGTTTGTACTGCGACGGTGCGCATCAGGGCATTCAGCCAGTTGTAATCGGGATACAGGTGTTTGTCCCTGCCCGGATTGCTATACAGATCGATCTGTG
>Ga0307510_10007512_pt1 | contig 12981 bp, 9 predicted proteins | sample 12_EM_MG_FD_207224 | JGI IMG/M metagenome (GOLD analysis project Ga0307510, IMG submission 207224) | Populus trichocarpa ectomycorrhiza microbial communities from riparian zone in the Pacific Northwest, United States - 12_EM | ecosystem: Host-associated > Plants > Roots > Unclassified | place... | reverse complement strand
TATAGCGCCAGCACGGCACCCTACAGTACTGTACTCGAGTACAGTACGAGTACAAGCATCTCACAGATCAACATATTCCGAGACAGCCTATGTATTTAGTGTGCTGCACTTGCAGGCTCAATAGCGCTATCATTGGACGCGTCACAAAAAGCCTCCATGCACAACTTTCGGCCGAGAGTGGTCTCTAGGAAATCATGTATTAGTAACCCGTGATCCACGCCGATACCGCAAAATTAGCCTGTATCAGCTGTGAGGAACAGTTTCCCCAAAAAGCGAGCTTGCCGCTGCTTTGGGAGTTTGGTCGGGGAGCGGCCAAGGCGTTTGCCCGACTGGTTCGGCCAGAATTGTAAGGAAATATCGCTATCAATTCAAGTACTGTGGGAGGCGTTCTTTCGTGGGTGTTGGCAATCTTGACGGTTGACGGTTCTGGTGAAGGTCACCAGCAAGAGAAAACGAAAGAAACTGAAATTGATAAATTGAAGTTGAAAGCTGAACACTGATGGTTATGATAAACCGAAGTGATCAGCTCTTAGAAAAGTGATGAAGGATGATGAATGAAGAACGGTTCCCATCAACCGGAAAAAATCCACCCTTGACCTCCGTCCGCCGTCCCTCCAAAAAGTCTTCTACACTAATTAACTAACAAACCCTTATCCACCAAGACTGCTCACTTGCGCGACTATGTAACAAGCTATGCAATCCACGACAATAACAAAAATTAAAGGAAAGTTATCTAAGGGTCCGACAGTACAGTACTTGAGTACTTATACTACTAGTGGTACAGTGTTAATCTTTGAGTATAATATTATAATGCTTTTATTACTAATTAGCATGATATGATTGTAAGAGTACTTAGCTCGCCGGACCAAAGTTGCATTTTTTGTTTTGGTGAGTCACCACTGAGAAAACGGGACCTGACCAGACGAACACGGTACGGGTAGAGTGGCCTAACCGATCGTCGAGAATTTCACTTTAGCCCTGATAACGACCGGTTCTCTCCAGGATGCTAACAAGGACTTGTTACATGGCGTTTGGGGGCACCGGTGGTGATATCGTAAGCTACGTTGGCACTGCACTCGAGTACAGTACGGACTGATTCTAGGAATGGCTTGCACCAAGTACTCCCTGTTCTGCGTTCGAATCTTCAGTTCCTCAATGGTCCTCATATCCGTTAAGGATGGACCCAGCGGGCTCTTTTCTAGGTGATATTTAGGCCACACACATACCTCGATCTTTCCCCAGGGTATCAACATGGTCGCCTTCTAGTCCCCGCCCCATATAGGGAGGTATAAGTACTAGGAGCGGCTCCTACCAGTAGTGGTCTTAACCATCAGATGCTAATTAACCAAGAACGACTCCGGGTTGGTTTCTGAAGCCTGGATTGCCCTCTGAATGGAATTTTGATGCTCTCCGTAACGTGGCTGGGGCAACGGCAGCAGGCAGAAGCGGGACAAACACAACCGGCCCGGGCAAATGCACTGTGCTATAAACCCCCCGTTTCGCCTCTGTTCGGATCTCGAACCCCCCAGTGTGCACACAGTGTGCTCGGGTGAGGGTGAAAATATTTGGACAAGCAGTGGGCGGTGGAATTACTCGAATTGGTGGTTATCTTACTTTTTGGTTCTTTGATACTCCTTCCAAGGTATATGCTCAGGCCCCTCTAGAGGTGACATAGCATCGTACGGTCTGAGCCAGAGCTAGGTACTACAGGTAAAACTTCAGTGTTGTTTAACTCTGGTTGGATGGATGACTTAACCCCCGAGCTTTCTAGGCCGCCGGCGCGCGACGGACCCTCTAACGCAACCTAGACATCGTCATATCGGCCACCATGTTGACATCAAAGTTAGGGCCGCTTCCAAAAGTCGCATTAACTCAAGCGTTGCTTGAGCAATTCCAAATTCTAAACGGAATTCGAGCTCGCATAAGTGCTAAGCCCAAGCTTGGAAATATCATAAACTATTGTCGACCAACCGGCGTCAGCGACCCGTTGGTTCATCAGCAAAGAAGAGGACGGGAGCTGAAGATTCACCGGACACGGTAATGGAATCAGCAGGAATCTGGGGCCGCCTTAAGGTTTGAGTTTCTGGTGCCCTGGCTGGGGGTGCTCGCTCGCAAATGGGTAGTACGTATTAACCAGGTTGCTTTTTGTGGACGTCACAACGATAGTGATATCGTGCATGGTACGGTATTGTGCTGGTAGGCTATTGCATAATTGGCACATAATTAAGCACCACTCCGCTCTGGATAGCTGACTCCACGTTGAAACGAGAAAGGTAACCATTACAGTATGGACTAAAGTACAAAGAAATAGAGCTTTTTTTTCCGGAAAACTCGTCGTTGAATGTCTAGACATAAAAGTACACGAAAAAAGAACGCTCCGATTAAGTTCAAATTGCTGAGTCATGGGAATAGCATTGATTGTGACAACTTCAAGCCAGATAGCTCTTTTATTAATCCTCTCCGATCTTAGGGGCAAGATAGAACCGGACAAAGCCACTGCCCATTGCGTACCTAAAACATCTAAATTAGCCACGGGTCACAGATCAGGCAACTGGAATTACTCACTCGACTAGCAGGGGGACCTCGTTGGAGAGCGAAAGGGTAACGATAGAAGACAGCGCACTCGCTTTGCAGAAGTTGACGAGGTATTTCAGTGAGAAAGTGAGTGTAACAGACTCGGTAAGCTCGATTTTGGTAGATAGTTCCGGCTTATCGACATTATTCTGCTGACGAAGGGTGACAGATCCACTCCCGATGTCACCACTGCAGGAAAATTTGACACCTTCTTTAGAGGCTTCGATGGTGACTATAAAATTTTAGTTCATTTGTTCCGACTTAGCCAGACGGCATTTATTGCATACCAGAATCCGACAACTGAATCAAGTCTCTGCAGATTCTCTGGAACTCAACACTGGGCATTGAGATCGCTGCTGCGTACTCGGTTTCGGGAATCCCTAGGTGCTCTTGGTCGATATCCATCAATTTGAGCTCATACTCGCTAATACGATCGTTTTCGGCATTCTCAAAGATGAGGCTCAAGGTGTCCGGTGCATCTTCTGCCTTCAAGGTCAAGATGTCCTCGTTCTGGGCACAGCGGAGGACTTTCGTAAGAGACGTAAGATTGATACCGAGGGCAATGTTACGGTCCAAACGGTATGGGCTGAATCCCTCAGACTTGAGAAGCATAGAAACGAGTGCAACGTGTGAATTGTCCATAGCCTGAAGAGCAATTCCGGTATCGTTGCAATCGAAATTAATATCTTGAACGAGATCCCTGATTGCATCGACAACCTACAAGGATTTATACAAGTTAATTGCATTCATGAAGTAGTGGGTGCACACAGGGTAGCTTATCCACCTTTTTTAAGACACCCGCTTGTTCAAGACGAGCTTCCAACACTATAGAAATCCATCAGCAAACACAATTTTGGGAAGATCAGGAGCGGATGGTAGCTACTCTTGTAGTTATTTTATGAGGTATTGACGGATGCTAATTGGATTAAAGGTAGATGATGAATGGTGGTGAGGATGAGATTCGTGATGTGTTGTGTTGGTGGGCAAAGAAATGAAGAAAGGAGGAGCAGGTGGTATTAATTGAAGGAGCGACGCGACAAATTTGGCGACGCGTGGTTACGCGCCAAGGATTCCGTGCTTATGTAACACCGAAGGTTGGTACAAAGCTCCTAGAAGAGCCCCAGATACCAAGAGATGTGTATGAACCTTGATTGACACCCTTGCTTTCCTGTTTGGGTATAAGATTTCATAATACCTACATCTAGGCCCTAATCGTTTTACTCGAGTACTCATTGTTTTGTTGCGCCTTAGCCGGTCTGTCGGTGTAGATCCATAGATCTGGGCGATCTGAACCACTTGCCGTCAACCCATCGACCCCCCGACCTTACCAACAACGCTGTCGGCTCGAGCAATATGGAATCCGTACTCAAAACCCCCTTTCCTGCTTCCACCAAAAGGGCGACCTCCATGATCGATGGGATCTCCACCGAATCAACTGTGGTTTACTTTGCCGATAAGATAATGATTACTCTGAGCCAAGACGGCAGGCTTGCTCAATGGGTAGGTATCCCACCGCTTTCCCCACTGCTAAGATGATGTTTATATCGATAGTAACAGTTTCATGTCTCGTTGGATACCAATAATTCAGCCCTCATCGGAGCTCAATCGGCTGAAGACGAAGATGGTCTGCTCCCGCTTGCTCACTTAACACCCACCACATTGCTTGGCGGAGCGGTCCAATCAAGAGAATCGTTCGGCCAATTGATAGCAGCTCAGCTTGCTTCGGCCATATCCATGAGAAACAAGGATGAAGGAAGGATGGTGGTTTTGGGGCTGGGATTGAAGAAGGAGGAGCTAGAGAGGGATGGGTTCATCCAACTCATCGAGCTGGTCGGAAAGTGTCTATAATATTTAGATAAGCCCGATCAACTAGAATAATTACTCACTCGAGTGTTCTCTGCTTGTTTGATCCCCTTCCTTTTGCTAATGAATCCAACGGTCTATTCAAAACTTCCTATGGTCAATGGGTTTCTACGGTGTTCGGCTGTTGCGGTGAAGAGCACCCAATAGCTCATCCCAGAATCGTGAATCAAATGGACACCTCATATAGGGCAATTTCGGTGAAGCCTTATCCATGTGTGCTTGCACACGTAACCATGGGTCTTTGGTGTCTACGTTTGCTCGAAGACCAGCTTGCCTCGTGGGAGACAGTCCCGGAATTACCCTGCTAGCTTAAATATGGCTTTTATCTCGCAAATTTGGAATAATTATAGCAAATGGGGCTACTACATACGTCTGCTTATCGGGGCACTGGCATCGAGCATTTGCTTGGCTACTTCAGGCACTAAACAAAGATGAGAAATATATCAAGTAGCAGATGCGAGTGATATTATATGATGGTTGAATAACCACCAAGCTGCTAGCAAGATTCATCACCATTGAGATAGAGTATGGAATTTTATCACGTGTCCGGTTACCTGCGCATAACTGCTTGGTAGTCCCCTGGCAACAAGCCCCTACTGGACTCAATCTTAGAATGGGACCCTCCCTATCTCCCAAGCAGTCAGAAAATCGGGGTCACGGGATGGAAATAGGGTTTCACAGTTCAATGCGTATAGGAAACTCTTACCGTGTGATTTCAGTAGGGGGTGAAGCGTTACGAGTACCACGATTACTGGGCTTAAAAGTGCTATAGCACACGCTATGTTATACGCATAAAAAAAACAATTTCTCAAGTACAGCAGTTCACGGCGAGAGCGGTCACCCCGAGAACTCCCATAGAACTCTTATAGGACAGTGATTATTTGTCTGGGAATTCTCTCGTTATACCGTGGCCTTGCTTTGCCATGGAATACTGTATCCCAGAAAGCAAAGGCGTCCAGGTGCGGCCCAGGTTTTAGCGACAAACTAGCTCGCTGCTGATGGAGGTTTAAAATAGGGGCTGGTTTCTCTGTCTCACGGGCTCAGCCCAAGGGGGCTTGGTACTAGCTTAAGCCTCCTGGGCGTTGAGGTTACACATCCATCCAACACATTGCTTTGGTCTATCATACCGGTATGGGTGGTTCGGGCCCGGTAATTTTTGAGACCAGAAGGTATTTGGTCAGGGTGGTGGTGTTGGCCGAGCCACTCGAGTGATAAACTGAGACTCTCCGCACAATCGGCGCACAGGCCCGCCAGAGGGCCATCAGGCCAGACGAAACACCCAACCAGTTACGACGTCTCCCCGCTTGGTTCGGAAGATCAGTACTCGCTTATCCCTCGAGTCTTGTGTGCGGAGAGATGCAGATACTCGAGTACTCGTCCCAGGGAAGAAGTACCGGTATTTGAAAATACGAGTTTTGAGTTTGTATGGGCGCTCAGATAATCGCAGGGGTTATACCATATATATTTTTAATTACTGTTTCCGGATAATTCTTGCCTGGGACGAGTATGTAATTGTGCTCTCACGTCCTGTGTTAGGGGATACGGGTTGGCAGGGTATTATCACTTCTTATCACTCGGTTTGCCCGGCCGTTCGCTAGTTTACTAAGGCCGCAGCTGGCCATAACTGGGTGGTATCTGGGATCGTGGTCTTGGGACTATTGATTGGCGAATTATCAAAGGTATGTGCTATTTCCTAGTGTAGTACACAGCTCTTTGATTTCGTTCTCCACAAACGGGTTGCTTGAGTAAAAGGCCACTGGTGTCACAACTCATGGTATATTTTAGGGGTGCGGCTGGGGGCCGCTGGGGTCATTTGGCACCGGATCCCTTTGGACTAATGACAAACATAATTTTTGTGAGATGGGGTGCTTTCTGTTTTTTGACCACCCGATACGAAGGAGGATTTTGTGCGACGTATAGCATGGCGGTGCTAACGAGATCATTATGCTTTGTGCCTAGCTCGCATAAATTGCCTTTTTACAAGTATCCTTTCTAGTGTCTAACCCTGCCCAATCTGTCATTTCTGGTTGGTGAAAGCTTATCCGGGTATAATTCCAAAGCCCATATTGGTGATCAGATTCCAAAACCAAACTTTTAGATGGAGCTTTTAAACACCTTGTGAAATTGGTAAAAGGGGACCTTGCGATCTGGGGTCGGCCATCCCGTTCTTAATAAGTTCAACTAAGGAGAGGGATTCGATCGGTCGCGTTTCATATGGATTCGCTAATGGTTACACTATGACACCTATTTGGAATTTATGATAATAGGTTATCGCATGACCAAACGATGGGCTTTGCTGCCAGCACACCATCAACTGCTATAAGTGAAGAAATTTTGTTTAGTCGAGAATCTTTTCGGTGTCTGCACGGTGCAGGACGAAGCCAGGATACCGACTCACGGCGTTTATCGCACCACAAAGTCATGGGGTTCGGTATATCGTAAAAGCTCGTGAAATCTACTATCTCTGTCAGTCCTGTAATCCCGAGATCCGGAGACAGAAGCTCCTGGAAAGGATTAGAGCTTTCCTGACACGGTAAGAAATCGGCCCTCAGTGCATGTTGGACCTCATTAACTGCTATTCGTAATTCTTTTGACTTGTCAGACTAAACCTATCCTGGGCTGACGGGTAGATTTCCGCTGATACCGGTAATCTGATAGTGGATTTTACGAGATCTTACGGGTGTCAAAGTAGGATCGTGGTGCCTCCTCGGCCCCCATGGGTGGGGGCGGTTTAGTGATTTTTCGAGGGCTTGCTTGCAGGGGTCCGCAGACTCTGTGCTTGAGACACGACAAGGGCAAGATATAACTTTGGAGCTATTTCTCGAACGTAAGTTAGGGTTATACCTTTACCGGATATTGGGATCGTTCCTTATTGATGCTACAATTAGGCCTTATCGAGATGCTTTCTGTAGCCAATTGGATGGGTTCCGGCTCGCTGGGATATCGACCCCTTCTCAAGTGCGAGGGTATACCGATGGGTTATTTGGCATCAGGCACAGGTGCCGATGCGCCTAGTTCCCAGGATCCCGCTGCTTGTTGAGGGATTCTTCGGTAATATGTTTTAGTGTGGTGTTCAGTCAACCGAGCGGGCATCTTAGATCGGGATATCTTGCGTATCCCCTGTTTCGGTAGCAAAATTTTACCGGCTCCTGTGGCGGAACTTGGGGTTCCTTCAATGCCCAATGTTTAGGAAAGAAACGAACGCCACGATTGAGCAACGGAACAGAGGGCATGGCCCTCTCCGTCGGTGTGGCATAGGTGCCCCACAGTGCCTCAACCATGGTTGAATGATATGCTTTTCTCCTGCTCTCGGTAATATTTTCGCAAGTTGTCGTAGGTGTAGATCGTTTGGACATGTATCGATTTTGATATCCCACTGAGCTTACTCAGTCGCGCGGCCAAGGAGTGCGATTGAGTTCCGATTGCATTCAACCACGGATTTCCGTAGAGGCTTCGTTGCTGGCCTTGTAACCTCCGGATTCGGAGACAAAGGCTCCTGAGGAAGATTAGCGTCTGAATGACATAGTATAAGATCCGGCCACTGAATGTGTCTCACCTCGTTAGCCGGTATTCGCAATTCTGTTAACCTGCCAAACAAAGTTTATGACAGCGGGCGGGCTGATTTACACTGATAATATAATGACGAATTTCAAGAGTCTTACGGTATGTAATTTAGATACCGTTCGGTCTGCGAAACACTCGATTTCCCTTCTTGGTGATTGGCGATCAAGCTTGGAGAGTTTGCTAGGTAGCGGCTTGCAGAATATGGCAGGGTGAGGTTGAAATAAGTCAGGTGGAAGCGGGTTGAGGCTCAAATTCAAGCATCTTGAAACCAACGGGGCGTGGTGCAAGATCAGGATCCGCCGCGCTATTGTCGCAGTGAGGGCGAGAAATTAACCACACCGGTTGAAGCTATTAAACGATCCCTAACAAACCTGAAGTTGTTTCCTTAATCCAGGAAGGACACATTTCTCCATGGTATTCAAAGCAGGGTAAGGGATATGAGTTATTAGGTTAAGATGAGAAATATTCATCTCAAAATCTCGTTCTCAAATCTGAACTGATAAGACTGACTCTTGTGAACCTTAAATTACGATGCCTATCGTCAACTAGAGTGGGTATTGAGCATAGGCCGCCATATGTACTGCACCTGTGCTGATTCCGAGATCTCGGACTTGAGCGAGTGAAACTACTACATGATTTCATACCTCAATAGTAATTCCGGCATGCACAGATAATAAGAGAAGCAGAATGGGCAGTGTGATTAGATCTATTAAGAGATTGGGGCAGCTCTTACTAAAATAGGGTTATACTTGGCCTTGACGGCGAGTCATGGAAATAATAGACTATTGGAATATAGATTGACCTACCGAGAGAGTGCGCGGATCTTGTACTCTTTCAACCCTCCTCGACACCCGGTGAGTTATTATCCCACTTAATGCCACTCTTACTTCTGGGTACACACTCAGGCAGTCACATCCTAGGGCATGAGGTACAAAGCTTAGTATGAACTGATAGCTTCTCTACCAGCATCACTCGGGATCCCCGCCTTGGGAGAGTGCAAACTCGACGACAGGTAACTTGGCCAGCGAGCTAAATGGCAATAGTTCCTGGATTTTGGTTTTGGAGATTGAGGAGGCAGCAGTTGTGGACCCCATTTTACGGTGCGACCGCATAAAAAAGATCGAGGTAGCAGTCGGGAGGGTGAGGGGTTGATGTTGAGTGAACATTGTGCTATGGAAACGGCGCGCTTACATCTTGAGATCTAATCGCATACAACAATAGGTGCCCCCAGTTGTGTAGGCCGCACATCGAGAGCTGTCAGCTAAAGCAGTTGGCCAGTTGAGTGTTGGTCAGATTTGTGCTAGCAGTGCAAGGAATATGTGTTATTTTCGGTAGTGACACGGGTCACTTAAGAGAATATATGGAGCGACTCTAAAGAGACTGTAGTCCTGGAGCATGTTGTACCGTTCTTTGGTTCCGAGATACCGTACCCTATCGTGCGGAAGGGGAGATTTCATCGTAAAACCAGGTCGCATTGCTCGTATGGGCAACAAGTAAGTAAGATCAATGGGGGAGTACTGTACTTGGTAACTTTGATTTGACTCGATTGACTTGAATCTGCGAAACTTGGAACCATTTACGGTACAGCACCAGGAAGAGAGAGCCCGCAAATTTTCAGCCTTTCTCAGTTCTTCGATTAGATTACCCGTAGTCAATTCTAAACTATAAGATTTTTTTTCTGGCGTGCTGGCTTCTGGTCGTTGGAGGATTACTCAAGTTGGTTCCATTTGACTAAGATTACGGGCATATCCGAACCTATAAGTCATTATTTCCAACACAAAATCGGTCACTGTTACTGTGTTTTAGAAGGCTTTTAGGGATTAATTAGTATTGCGCACTGGTGCCGAGGCGAAGCCAAAGTAGCATAGGTTATCACCGCTCTGCCTCATAGACTACTCAAATATTTTAGATTAGGGGTGATTTTGCTGGCTGTGTCGACGGGTATTAGATTGAAGTTTAGGCAACGGAACCAAACGTTTTTTTGCGGAGCCAACGTTATTAGTATTTTATTTTAGTAGGAGTAGATAGTGAGAAGAACATTACACCGCACTTATATAGCAAGTACTAAAGTTATGCGCCAAATAATCACGAATGTTTTTTTTGGAGGAGTATTCAATCCTGGGGCCAGGGCGTCCGAATAGTTGCCAATTAAACTTGTAGGTGGTGCTTGTTCTTTCCCTGAAGGCTAAAATTGGGATGGTTAAACCACCTACTGTACTGTACTGTACATACCATCTGTGTTGCCCAATGACACTATAATTTTGTATTGTGACTTTGTATACCTTACTTTTGGAGATGACCTTAATTCTAGGAGTTGATTGAAGTGGATTTCAACTCTGAATTTTTTGACCCTCACCAAAGGACGTCCCCCTTGGTAAGATCATAGCTTTGAGCCTCGTGCTTAGGTCCTCACGAGTGATATTCTATAGACCTAGAAATTCAGTGGCACACAACACGCCCACATGAGAAATGCCGAAGAAATGTCGACCACCGGCAATAACAGCACCCCATGATTTACGCACTCTTTTAACAATTATTTGCCGAGGATTTATCTTTCCGGCCCTCCTTCCGCACAGGGACAAACGGATTCTCGGGTTGATTAATCCACCAGTAGTAGTTAGGGCTTCGTGATTGTTCTGAGTTTTTAATAGCCCGGTAACTAGCTAGATTTGATACCGGTACTTGCTTTGTGGCTCCGTACCTCACGAGCTACCGTAGTCGGAGGGTTTAACTTTTTCGGGGTTCAGCTTCGGTATTTTCCATGTGTTTTTTTTTAAGTGACGTTTAATAGGACCTTCCCTACTGTCTTACCCTCGCCTTTCTAGAGTTCGGGAACCTATGGGAACGCACGGGTTCGGTGAGGCCCTGCCTCAGCCAGAATTAGCATGAATTCCTTCAACTCGAGGTCTGCACAGCACATGTCTTAGTGAGAAGGGCGTTGGTGTGGGTTGTCTATGTGGAACGTCTTTGAGGCTCAGATCAATACTTGGCACTTCTCCATTACTTGCATCTCACTTGGTTTCCGCATCAAATGCGGTACTGATGTTGCAAAATTTCCTCTTCATTTATTAACAGTCATCTGGCCTTCAGTATCACGGGAACTTCCTTCAGTTCGATTACCTGCAAACCTTGAATCTCTCCCAAGACATTATGTGCGATTTTTCACACTCAGCCCTGGGAAGAGGATCGTTGTCCGTTCAAGGCTAAGCCTAAGTTATCATAAAAATTTAGGTGGTAGTAGGGTTAGAATTGCCGGTTGCTCGTGCAGTTCGCGCAAAATGTGTCGCAAAGATTCAATAGCTGCAGCGCACACTGCTTGAATTCTCATTCAAAACTTACCGGTATGCCCGATATCTGCAGCACCGATGTAAGCATGTTACGGATGCTGGATAGCGGTATGCTGTGCTCACGGTCGGGACATATTTTGGAGTGTCTGATGCCCCTCTGAGATACTTTTTTGGCTAGGATCTGGTGTGGTTGCTAGAGCAAAAAAGGTTGCAGTCGCCGCACGAAAGCTTAGACAGTTGACAGGGGGTTGGTATGACCGGTAGCTCTATTTTGAGGATTGATAAAGATTGACAAAAGTGGAGTGGTCGAAGTAATAGAGTATTTGACATCGTTACGCTGATGGACTGTCGTAGAGATGCAAGGTCCCACTTGTTCTGCTCATTGGTAGGCTCAAGTGAGGAAACTCGAAACAAGGTGAGAAGCTCGTGAGAGGGTGGTGAGGATTGGTGAGGCAATGACATGGGGAAAAAAGATGGAGGGAGGTGGGTGCAGAAAGAAGAGACGGTAGAGTAATACTGTAACCTACGACAATACTATCATAACTTAGTCTTTTGAACCACGGGAGACATCACGTCATATTTTTCCCTCTGGACGTAAGAGTCCTCATTCCCCCACACCAGAGCGCGCTAGACTCTGTGCGGCGGCGGCGGCGGCGGGTGGTGGTTGCGAACTGGCGTCCTGCGATACTCGAGTATGGGATCTTATAATACTAAGCACCATAGAACTCCTGAGGAGGCTTAGTTGACTTTGAGCCTTCGCAATAATATTTGTTTTTTTGTTCATCTCTCCACTTGACCCCTAAGGATAAAATAGCAATCAATAATACCGGTAGGGAATGACTGCTCTCCCGCTCTATTGGATAGGATAACTTCGGTCCTACAGTGCATAATAAGTCTTCTCTAATTCTGGATTTAGAGTGCGGCTCTTGGTTCTACCGTTTGACGATTCCCCTGTAAAAGAAGTCGGCGCAATTTTTCTCTGTATACCGGGCTCCCTAAGTGGGCACCTTTGCCCACCTTACGTATCATTTTTCTGTTAGTCATACACCGCCTTGGACTACAAATACAGCCAATGCCCCACATCTTTGTTTCCTTCAGTATCATACCTCACTTCCAACTTCATATTCGACCTTTGTAGTATTCCTGAGTTCAAGGTTCCCTCGTTTTAACCTTGACCAGACAACATTCGCTTTCATCCACACTCGCTCTATCATACCTGCTATATTATATTGCCTACTTTTGGCTTTTGAATAGCTCACCTTCGCTCCGTGCCATTCGTTTTCTTGTTTCCTCGAATACTCAGCCCAGCACATTCACGACACCCACTCTCGACCGAAGTTCAGATATTCTCACACATACCACTATATTCTTCTACGAACATATATCTGTACTATGTCAAGTATGAGTTCGTACGGTTCAGATCATCATGACCAAACTCATAGTGGCACTCAGCGGAAGCGTGTTGGCAAAGCTTGCGACCGCTGCCGCATCAAGAAGAGCAAGGTGTGTACTCAGTTTCAATATCCCGGCGGATTCATAAAGGATTATAGGGCTCGAGGGTATCTCGTAGATTTTGTTCAGCGCCATGCTTTTTCCAGTCCAGGGCTAATTTTCGATAGTGCAATGGAGACAACCCATGTGACCGTTGCAATACCGATGATCAAGTTTGCACCTATAGTGAGCGCAGAAGGCC
>Ga0307510_10007511_pt1 | contig 12982 bp, 10 predicted proteins | sample 12_EM_MG_FD_207224 | JGI IMG/M metagenome (GOLD analysis project Ga0307510, IMG submission 207224) | Populus trichocarpa ectomycorrhiza microbial communities from riparian zone in the Pacific Northwest, United States - 12_EM | ecosystem: Host-associated > Plants > Roots > Unclassified | place... | reverse complement strand
CCGGATATTCGATCCCTGCAGCAACATCTTCACTACTCCTTCAAGCCCAACATAGGCAGGTCCAAAGTGTGGTGTATCAGATCCATTTGCAGTATTAGGGTCGACATCCAATCCTTCCAGCGATATCTTCACAGCTGCTTTATGCCGATCACTGATGGGTGTCGCACCATATCTATCTCCAATGTTAGGATTGATATTCCATTGTTCTACTAATATCTTCACTACAGCTTTGATGGAGGTTGGCCAACGGGAGAGTTGAGTCAGAGCGGATAAGCATACAGTAGAGAAGACTCCCTCATACTATCCCGTTCTATCGGTCTTTCTCACATGCGTGGTAGACTTCGAAGAGAGGTGTGGTGACCGAGGATAGAGATATACCACCTGCCCGAGGCACTGTCAATCACAGGATGAGGTGCATGTTGGGCGGTTACTGGTGTCTTTGTTTCGTGGTTGGTAGGGCGGCGATTTATGCTGTCGCATTAGAAATCCAGGGTTGATTTGAATATAAGAATCCAGTACTCGTAAGACAGCTTTCTCGGTTGTATACGGAGTGTGGAGGGGACCGGCATGGAGGGGAGCCGTGTGGAGGTGAGCTGTGTGGAAGGATGCCGTGTGGGGGGGAGCTGGTCGAGGGGAACTGTGTGGATGGGAGCTGCGTGGAGGTCAGGTGCGTGGAGATGAACGGCAGAAGGTGAGTATAGAGTGAAAGAGAATGAGTGTGCACTAAACAAGGAAGAAACTTTTCCATTGTTTGGCTCTAGGATTTGTGCGTTGCAGCGTATTTATTGTGTGTTGCATTGTGGGTTGCCTCCTACATGTGTGATAAGAAATACTGTGAGTGGTAGGCTCCAGCACCAACGGCTTATCAGATCTTATTTTTGAGATCCTAGTTTGAGATAAACTGCTCAGTACATATAAGAAATGGAAAACTATTTCAGCTGATCTCATGAAATGATTTACAGAGATAGGAGCTATTTCCTCCGATTTTGATGACCCGTCTTTCCAGCCATGGTCCCAAGGATGGTAGTTTGTAATTAGGTATATAATCGCGCTCTCAAGGGGAAAAGCTCTGGCTGGGAAGATCTTCCGTGTCACATTAGTCATGGATCCTCCCAGGATGGACGAGGCTGAATGCCACTCAAGCATTGTCACACCCCGAGCCACATCACCCCGCTTTCTTCATCTCCGTTCACAGAAAGTCTCTAAACTCTCGCAATACCACTACAAATATCCCTACCATTTCTACTTATAATAAGAACTTTATACATAACACCATGGCTCAGACTCTCAATACACAGTCCGTCAACATCGGCCACGGAAATTACCAGTCCGGCAACATAACCGGTAGTTTTAACACCACCCTCTATAAGTCTGACGAGGATGCGCAGATCATGCGCTGGCTCTCCCCACTAGAGCCAAGTAACAGACATCACGGCGTGCGCAACGACCGGCTTGCTGGTGTTGGGGATTGGGTTTTGCAAACAAGAGAGTTTCAGGAGTGGAGGGGGGGTGAGGGTGGAGCCGATAAGGCTGTATTGTTTTGCTCCGGGGGTCCGGGTGTGGGGAAGACATATATGAGGTAAGTGGCAGCCTACTTTGAAACGGGCGACTATGGCTGATGGCGAGGAATATTAGTTCACTAGTGATCGATGACCTATGCGATCAGGCAAGGAATGAAGACATCACCGTTGCATGCCTCTATTGCGACTACCTTGCTCAGCAAGAGCAGACCATCACCAGCATGATAGGAGCTATTCTAAAACAGCTAATCGGCAAGGGTGACATCCCGACCCACCTACGCAAAGCGTTCCAACAAGGGAAACAAGAGATTGGTGGCAGAGCACTGCTACCTGCAGATTTGATGCGAATGTTGAAGATGACTATTGCTGCATTGCCCCAGGTTTTCATCTGCATCGATGCGCTCGACGAATTCCTGCCCAAGAATCTGCCAGAGCTTCTCAAGTCGCTTAGAGATATCGTCCGGGAGTCGCCTAACACGAGGATATTCCTCACCGGAAGGCCACATGTCAAGGAAGATATCCAAAGACACTTCCCCAGGGTAGTTTTGATACCTGTCAGTCCGAAGACAGGTGATATCCGGAATTATCTGGAGATGAAGTTAGACATGGACCCCGAGCCGGAGGCAATGAGTGATGACTTGCGGGCGGATATCATCAGGATTATGATGGAAAAGACATCTGATATGTACGTAGGAATATTTAACGTTTCAAGTCTATCATTAATGTATACTTACAAGCGATTGTGTGTAGATTCCTCCTTGTTGCGCTACACATCGATGCTGTTCTAGGAGAGGTAACAATTCACCAGCGAAGGAAGAAACTTACGGAGATGGTACAAGGCAATGGACTGAGGGATGCCTACACGGCAACTCTAACCCGAATGAAGGCGCAGAAGGGAAATAAATCAGTACTTGGGCTAAAGGTTCTGATGTGGGTGCTGTATTCGGAACGGCCGTTACGACCCCAGGAGCTCTGTCATGCCTTGGGGGTGGAGATAGGATCCTCAGACCTGGAGCTGGAAAACATTCCTGCATTACGGACACTCACAGCATCCTGTCTTGGTCTTGTCACTATCGAGGCGTCTTCGTCCACGGTCAGACTAGTACACTTCACTCTGCAGGAGCATCTCTTAAATAATCCGACCCTATTCCATACACCCCATTCAGAAATTGCCGAGATTTGCTTGACATACCTGAATTATGGATCGGTCTGTGACCTTTCTCCAACTCTGGACTCGGTCCCCTTAACAATGCCCCTTCTAGAATATGCTTCTTGTTACTGGGGCAAGCATGCAAGAATGGGGATGACGGAAAATGCAAAAATGCTTGCGCTGAGGCTTCTCGATAGGTTTGATGAGCACATATCTGCTCAATTACTGTTATTGCGCCACAATAATGAAAGAACCTCGGGCTCATATTTTTACGGGGCGAAAGGACCTGTGGGATTTACAGGACTCCACGGAGTATCATTTCTCGGGATAGTGGAGATAGTTGCTAATGTATTAAGTATGAAGGAGTGGGATCTTAATGAAAGCGATTGCGTGGGGTGTACGGCTCTCACATGGGCAGCAATAAGAGGGTACGAGGGGGTTGTAAAGATCCTATTGGAACGAGAAGACATCAATCCAGACCAGGCAGACACTAGATCTGGCCAAACGCCACTCTTGTGGGCGGCTACGAACGGGCATGCGGGGGTAGTAAGGATACTTTTGGAACGGGAGGACGTCAATCCCAACCAGGTAGACACCGGATATGGCCAAACGCCACTCTCGTGGGCTGCCAAGAAGGGGTATGAGGGGGTAGTAATGATACTTTTGGAACGGGAGGACGTCAATCCCAACCAGGTAGACACCAATTATGGCCAAACGCCACTCTCGTTGGCGGCTGAGAATGGGCATGAGGGGGTAGTAAGGATACTTTTGGAACGGGAGGACGTCAATCCCAACCAGGTAGACACCAAATATGGCCAAACGCCACTCTTGTGGGCGGCCAAGGACGGGTATGAGGGGGTAGTAAGGATACTTTTGGAACGGGAGGACGTCAATCCCAACCAGGCAGACACCAAATATGGCCAAACGCCACTCTCGTGGGCGGCTGAGAAGGGGCATGAGGGGGTAGTAAGGATACTTTTGGAACGGGTGGACGTCAATCCCGACCAGCCAGACACCAAAGGTCGAACGCCTTTCATATGGGCTGCCAAGGATGGGCATGAGGGGGTAGTAAGGATACTTTTGGAACGGGAGGATATCAATCCCGACCAGGCAGACAACTATGGCCAAACGCCATTCCTGTGGGCTACCGGGAATGGGCATGAGGGGGTAGTAAAGATGCTTTTGGAACGGGAGGACGTCAACCCCAACCATCCAGACACCAAATACGGCCGAACGCCACTCTCGTGGGCGGCCAGGTTTGGGCAGGTCGCAGTAGTCAAAATCCTTTTAGAACTGCAAGACGCCAGCGCTACCGCACTAGATCACGAGGGCCAAACCCCGCTATCACTGGCCCTCTCCGAAGGACATGATGAGGTTGTGAGGATCTTACGTGACAATGCCAATTCCCGCACAACACATCATGGTATCTAGACATCCCTCCCGTCATCCTCTATGTACCGCTACGGGTGTCCGGTAGACATGCCAACCGGGAATCGGACTCCAATGGCAACCTCACAAGCCTTAACGCCCATACCTCCACCCCTCTCTTCTCACCCCGATGACTGAGAAGGGGTATCGAGCCTCAAGGACCCCGTTCCCAACTTACATAGCGACCTCTCCTCAGCAAAATCCATCCTACTACCTCCACCTCATTTGTGTCGCCCTTACAGCTCTAACCCCTCCAAGCAAAACTGACATCCAGCCAACACTATCCGATCAGTCCTCCCTCTCGCACTCAACCGGTATTTCCTCATCGCCTCCTACCTGTATTTGTCTCTCAGCTTTCTCGTTTATGTCTCTCCTCCGTCGTTCCCTCACAGATTTTCACCCCATATATAATTTTCACATATAGGATTAGCCTCCGCAAGGCCTCTGTCGATTTAAATGTATCATAACTAGCATTTCTTAACCGGCGTTCTTTCTGATTTAACCGGCTATGTTTCTTTCCTTCTCCCTTTCCTTCTCCTTCTTTTCCTCTCCTCCCCCTTCCCTAGAGTTCCTGTTAGACCTTGTCCATAAAATTATAGCTCTTCGGCATCTAATCCTTAAGTTAATATCATATTTCCTTTATGTTTTGTGAGAAATCGTGCATAGGTAACCCATTACATATAAATATATATCATAGTCTAGATGTTAACCCTCATCTCGGAGAAGTCTTGTCCCATTCGCAAACAGCAGGTCTATCCCCTTCCAGTAACTTCTCTTAACACTACTAGGTGATCATATCCACTCATTTCACAGTACATCCCTCATGCCACTTCGAGGCCTCCAATGAACGGGGGGCGCTGTTCCTGATAAAAGCTGTATGAGCGCACGGGGGCTTAGATATTAATACATGGCGAAGACCCGCTCCATGCTTTCAATATTCATATACTCCTTAGACCGTAATCTACGACAAGCCCATCCGCTTGTCCGATGCCACCTACCTAGGATCCCAAAGTCGTTATATAAACCCTAACTCTTGACTACTGCCTATTACTAGCATCTGTGTATTTTATACTGGCGAAAGGCCTGGGTGGATATCAACAGAACACCAAGTGTGGGCGAAATGGTCTACAACAAGTATCATGCTCTCTGGATTACGAAGACAAGGTAGAATAAGGTGCCAAGCAAAAAACAAAAACACCCTTTCTATCAATCCCCAATTCTACACTAAAATTAAATCAAGTGAAAAACAGGCGATCACTTTCTCACTCACCCCCGGTAGAAATTGCCGGAACCAGCGATCCGAGGAAACCACCTTGTGCTTGTTGTTACGAGGTGCCGATTGCTTAAGAACAGGCCCGAGAGAGAATGAAGTTCAAGGAGGAAAAGCCCGCAGATTCTTTGGATTTGTATCTTACTTGCCCTTCCTCCCAATATATGGTGGAACACACGGTTTATATAAAAAAATGCAAAGATCCTCCCTAAACTTCCGCGCCTGTGGAAATCCTTCCGGAGGTGCACATAGATCAATGGAGTTTCAGTGCCCAATGCAGCTTGTATCCTGATTCATCTTCCATTGTGCCCTCGGATCATTCCCGGCCGTGTATGCGGATGCTCGTATATGGTATACTAATGGGGCACTCTAGGTCGTCTGGACTTTCTTACACAGCTCCTGGCTTGAGGTACAGAGACGATGCTAGTAAATGAAGGTTCGCAAGGGTAACACTCCACTGGCGAACCCCCCGCACACCAAGTCGTCCGCTAGAGGTTCCCCCCGCCACCCGTCCCCCCGCCGGCCAACCTTGGGAACGCAAGCGGTCTCTAGTGGGTGTGTCAAACCCTCTGCGCGAATCCAGTAACGCAAGTATCGCCGCGCTTAGGCAGCACAATTTCCTTCTCGGGGATATTCGGGTTTGACTGGGAGGCTTCGGTAGGTATAAGACCTCTCCCCATTTCCCTCACTCCCCCCCATGTACCGGGGTCAGATGGAGGATTTCATGATGATGGGAGATGTGTATGGCGGCTTGGGATAACAGGTATTAGCGTATTTCTTGACGGAAACGTTGAAGAACTTGAGTGGGTCGTCCTAGAAAGTTTCTGGTTTAGTGCACGAGCTCTTGTTACGCCGATGATATGGGGGTAATAAGTAAAGAAGTAAACAACCCTATCAATTGATCTATGCAATCTGCGTCCGTCAGAGAACGGGAAATTAGGGTATAGAAGCCGGAACATCGGAGGGGGGGGCAAGGGGCCCTGAACCTTTTTAAACAAAAGATTCTTTTCACGGGAAACAAAGTAGTTCGTTCCGGTAATCAGCACTTTGCTAGAATTACAAGACGCCGATCACGCTCTACTCACACTTTCGGATAGGGAAAGAAAAAGATATCATCGCGAACGAACAATCCTACATCAATGTGTGCGTGAGAGAGAATCGGTGTATTACATGTTCTCACCTCACTACAACCTACTCCGCTCTACTAAACCCAAAAAAAACCCCCCACCATATGGCTGGCGGGCCAGTTGAGAGGGGCAAGGACGATCGAATAAAAGAAAGATAAATCGGTAATCTGCTAATACAGAGAATACCCGGGACCCGCAGAGGTTCACGAGCAACTTTTGCCATACTAAATTAGTAGGCAGAATACCAGAACGCTGGTGAAGCTACGGAGCACGAACTTCATGGGGCATATCCAAAGATGGACAACCCTTCCAGTTCTAAACCTACGTTAGGCAATCAGAAAGCATATCTCCACTGCATGTCCACGCTTTCCGTGGCATTCGCAAATGCACACGCAAGGGCCCTCACTCTGAGATTACTTGAGGTTGGGGTTTCAGAGTCAACACACTGACTCTGCCAGGGGTTCCTCGCTACCCTCTGTCTCCGTTTTCCCTCTATGAAGGTTCATGTATTGTCCTGCCATGGTAAATTGACAGGTGGCTGGACACTTCCTCCAGAAACACCTCCGGAGGTGGCAGATGACATGAAGAAACGGATGCAGGGTGAGCTCGACGAGGTTATCGCAAAGAGCATAGCCAGTCGAAGGTCCGATTTCATCCATTTCAATTCCGGTCCCGGTAGAGGAGGGAATATGTGGCGACTAGTATGCCACACCAACACGGCTAGTATAGCTGTCCTCCCTCCTCCAGTATCAGATACACCCATGCGTTGATTGCGTCCTGGAACCAACACCTGCCCCTTATTCACATCGCTACTTGTTATTATAATTATTGTTATCACTATTGTTGTGGTTGCTATTATCCCACGGGTAGTGTGAAGTAATAAATTCAGTGCAGGCCAGATCAGGACACTAACTTGTTAGGTGTGCTTGGTGAATTGATCGGATCTCTCAGTCTTTTAATGCTCAAAGGACTCAGCACTCTACTCGAATATGATTTGAGGGTTCATGATGGTCGGCAAACGACACCAGGTATGTTTACCGTACATTACCGTAGGTACTGTATCTTATTGTGGGTGGCTTCACCGTATCTTGCAGTTCCAACCCTAAAATTAGCCGAGTGACGGACGATGATGGCCTCACGAAATTGAAACCCCCACTGTGTAATCTGATAATATGACTAGGGGCCGTCCCCCCTTCTGCCTCCTGGGCACGGGGAAACGCGCCAGCAATAAACGTTCTCGTAACCGGCACAGGGCGATCCGTAGCTGGGTGATTAAGAACCGGAAAATTATTTCTGCCGACCCCATATCATGCATTACAGAGAGAAGGGCCACCCCCTCCGGTTTTTTTTGATGACTCGACTTTCCGGCCATTGCCCCAGGGATGGCAGTTTGTGCTCGAGTAATCAGGCAGATAATCGCGCTCTCAAGGGGAGAAACTCTGGCTGGGAAGATCTTCCGTGTCACATTAGTCATGGATCCTCCCAGGATGGACGAGGCTGAATGCCACTCAAGCATTGTCACACCACGAGCCACATCACCCCGCTTTCTTCATCTCCGTTCACAGAAAGTCTCTAAACTCTCGCAATACCACTACAAATCGCCCTGCTATTTCTACTTCCAATAAGAATATACAAAGCACCATGGCTCAGACTCCGCATACACAATCCGTCAACATCGGCGATGGCAATTACCAGTCCGGGAACATAACAGGCAGTTTCAACACCATCATCTATAAGTCTGATGAGGATGCGCAGATCATGCGTTGGCTCTCCCCATTAGAGCCAAACAACCGACATCACGGCGTGCGCAACGACCGGCTCGCTGGTGTTGGGGATTGGGTTTTGCAAACAAGAGAGTTTCAGGAGTGGAGGGGGGGTGAGGGTGGAGCCGATAAGGCTGTATTGTTTTGCTCCGGGGGTCCGGGGGTGGGGAAGACATATATAAGGTAAGTGGCAGGATTATTTGAGACAAGCGACTACGGCTAATGGTGAGAAATACTAGTTCACTAGTGATCGACGACCTGTGCGATCAGGCAAGGAATGAAGATATCACCGTTGCATGCCTCTACTGCGACTTCCTTGCTCAGCAAGAGCAGACCATCACCAGTATTCTTGGAGCTATCCTAAAACAGCTAGCCGGCAAAGGTGACATCCCAACCTACCTACGCGAGGCGTTCCAACGAGGGAAACAAGAGATTGGTGGCAGGGCACTGCTACCTACAGATTTGATGCGAATGTTGAAGATGACTATTGCTTCATTGCCCCAGGTTTTCATCTGCATCGATGCGCTCGACGAATCCCTCCCGAAGCATCTGCCAGAGCTTCTCAGGTCGCTTAGAGATATCGTTCGGGAGTCGCCTAACACGAGGATATTCCTTACCGGGAGGCCACATGTCAAGGAAGATATTCAAAAACAGTTCCCCAGTGTAGTTTTGATACCCGTCAGTCCAAAGACAGGTGATATCAGGAATTATCTGGAGATGAGGTTAGACATGGACCCCGAGCCGGAGGCGATGAATGATCGGTTGCGGGCGGATATCATCAGGATAATGATGGAAAAGACATCTGATATGTGCGTAGGAACATTTAACATTTCCGGTCTATCACTAATGTGTACTTACAAGCGATTGTGTAGATTCCTCCTTGTTGCGCTACACATCGATGCTGTTCTAGGAGAGGTGACAATTCACCAGCGAAGAAAGAAACTTGAGGAGATGGTCCAAGGCAATGGACTGAGCGATGCCTACACGGCAACTCTAACCCGAATGAAGGCGCAGAAGGGAAATAAATCAGTACTCGGACCAAAGGTCCTGATGTGGGTGCTGTATTCGGAACGGCCCTTACGACCCCAGGAGCTCTGTCATGCCTTGGGGGTGGAGATAGGATCCTCAGACCTGGAGCTGGAAAACATTCCTGCATTACGGACACTCATAGCATCCTGTCTTGGTCTTGTCACCATCGAGGCGTCTTCGTCCACGGTTCGATTAGTACACTTCACTCTGCAGGAACATCTCTTAAGTAATCCCACCCTATTCCATAACCCCCATCCAACAATTGCCGAGATTTGCTTGACATACCTGAATTATGGATCGGTCCGTGACCTTTCGCCTACTCTATACTCGCCCCCCTTGACAATGCCCCTTCTAGAATATGCTTCCTGTTACTGGGGTGAGCATGCAAGAATGGGGATGACGGAAAACGGCAAAATTCTTGCGCTCAGGCTTCTCGATACATTCGATAAGCATATATCTACTCAATTACTGTTATTGCGCTACAAGAGCGAAAGGGCCCAACTTAGTCCATATTATAGCGGGGCAGAAGGACCTATGAGATTTACAGGACTCCATGGAGTATCATTTCTCGGGATAGTGGAGATACTCCCTAGTTTATTAGAGATGAAGGAGTGGGATCTTACTCAAAGCGATTGCATGGGGTGTACGGCTCTCACATGGGCAGCAATAAAAAGGTACGAGGGGGTTGTAAAGATTCTACTAGAACGAGAAGACATCAATCCAGACCAGGCAGACACTGGCCGAACGCCACTCATATGGGCGGCCATGAGCGGGCATGAGGGGGTAGTAAGGATACTTTTGGAACGAGTGGACGTCATTCCCGACAAGGCAGACACCTATAAGGGCCAAACCCCACTCTCGTGGGCCGCCGGGGAGGGGCATGAGGGGGTTGTAAGGATACTTCTGGAACGGGAGGACGTAAATCCCAACCAGGTAGACAACCGCGGCCAAACGCCACTCTTGTGGGCTGCCGATAACGGGAATGAGGCGGTAGTAAAAATACTTTTGGAACGGGAGGACGTCAATCCCAACCAGGCAAATAACTATGGCCAAACGCCGCTCTTCTGGGCTGCCTACGGCGGGCATGAGGGGGTAGTAAAGATACTTTTGGAACGAGAGGACGTCAACCCCAACCAGGCAGACACCAAATACGGTCGAACGCCACTCTCGTGGGCGGCTAACAATGGTTGTGTCGCGCTAGTCATGATCCTATTAGAACGGCAAGACGTCAGCACCACCGCACCAGATCACGGGGGCCAAACTCCACTATCACTGGCCCTCTCTGGAGGAAATGATGAGGTTGTAAGGATCTTACGTGACAATGCCAATTCCCGCACAACACATCATAGTATCTAGACATCCCTCCCGTCATCCTCCATGCACCGCTACTCGTGTCCGGTTGACATGCCATCCGGAAATCAGATCTCAATAGCAACCTCACAAACCTTAACGTCCAAACCTCCACCCCCGTCTTCTCACCCCGATGGCCGAGAAACGGTATCGAGCCTTAAGGACCCTGCTCCCAAGCCCTCAGATAGCGACCTCTCAGCCAAATCCATCCTACTATCATACCTCCACCCTCATTTTTGTCGCCCTTGCCGCTCTTAGCCCCTCCAAGCAAAATTGACACCCATCCAACACTATCCGATCAGTCCTCCCTCTCGCACTCAACCGGTATTTCCTCACCGCCTCCTGTCTGGATTTTTCTCTGTTTTTCTCGTTCACGTCCCTCCTCCGTGGTTCCCACACATATTCTCACCCCATATATAATTTTCGCATATAGGATTAGTCTTCACAAGGCCTCTGTCGATTTAAAATGTATCATAACTAGCATTTCTCAACCGGCGTTCTTTCTAGTTTAACCAGCATGTTTCTTTCTTTCTTTCTTCCCCCCTTCCTTTTCTCCCCTCCCCGCTTCTCTGGCATTCCACTTAGACCTTGTCCATAAAATTATAGCTCTTCGGCCCCCGTCTCATCTAATCCTTAAGTTAATATCATATTTCTCTTATGTTTTGTGTGAAATCGTGTATAGGTAGCCCATTGCATATAAGCATATAATAATTATCATAGTCTAGATGTTAATCCTCGTCTCGGAGCAGTCTTGTCCTATTCGCAAACAGCAGGTCCATCTCCTTCCAGTAACTTCTCTTAACACTACTAGGCGATCATATCCACTCATTTTACTGTACATCCCTCATACCAGTTCGAGGCCTCCAGTGAACGAGGGGCGCTGTTCTTGATAAAAGCTGTATGAGCGCACGGGGCTTAGATATTAATACATGGCGAAGACCCGCTCCATGCCTCCAATATGCATATACTCCTTTGGCCGTAATCTACGATGAGCCTATCCGCTTGTCCGATGCCACCTACCTATGATCCCAAACTAGCTATATAAACCCCAGCCCCCGACTATTGCATATTACTAGCATCCGTTTACCCTATACCGCCGAATGCCCTAGGTGGATATCAGCGGGACACCAAATATAGGCGATATGGTCTACAACAAGTATCATGCTCCCTAGATTATGAACACAACGTAGAATAAAGTGCCAAGCAAAAAACAAAAACACCCTTTCTATCAATCCCCAATTCTACACTAAAATTAAATCAAGTGAAAAACAGGCGATCACTCACTCTCACTCACCCCCGGTAGTAATAGCCGGAACCACCGATCAGAGAAAACCACCTTGTGCTTGTTTTTCGAGATGCCGATTGCGTAAGAACAGGCCCAAGAGAGAGAATGAAGTTCAAGGAGGAAAAGGTTACAGATTCTTTGGTTTTGCATCTTGCTTATCCCTCCTTCCTATCTATGGTGGAACACACGGTTTATATAGAAAGCGCAGAGATCCTCCCGGATCATTCCCGGCCGTGTACAATATGCGGATGCTCGTATATGGTATACTAATGGTGTGACTTACTGCAGGTTCTCTGGAAGGTATCACACGGCTCCTGGGTTCAGGTATAGAGGTGGAATTGGTGAAAGGAGGTTTATAAGCAAATAACACCCCGGCGATAAACCCCCTTTCACATCGCGTCATCCGCTAGGAGTTTTGTTTTTCCTTTAGCTATCCATCCCCCCACCGGTCACCCTTTGGAGCGCGTGCGGCCCTCAGCGAATCCGGGGGTACCACACGCTCCGGCAGTACTATTTCCCTCCCGGGGGTCTTGGGCCTTGGCTAGGAAAGTCCGGTAGGTTTATCTTTCCACTTTTTTCACCTTTCCTGAGGCGGCAAGGTAACATGAAAGGTTCATGATGACGGGAGATGTGTATGACAGCCTGAGATGATAGGGATTAGCGTATTTCTCGGCGGAGACAATGGAGGATTTGAGTAGGTTGTCCTAGAAAGAGTCTAGTCTAGTGCCCGCATCTCTGCTGCGTCGGTGATACGGGGGTAAGTAAGCAAAGAGATAAACAATTCTATCAATTGAAACAGAGTAGCCCATTTCCATAAACCAGTAATTGGCACTTTACGAGAATTATAAGATGTTAATTACTCTCTACCCACACTCGCGGATAGGAAAAAGAAAAAGATAACATCAAGAACGAACAATACTACATTAGTGTGTGTGCGCGTGTGAGTGCCGGTATATTACATGTTCTTGCCACACCACACTCTGCTCCACTCCGCTAAACTCAACAGCCAAAAAAAAACCCCCCCCACAATCGGCGGACCAGCTGAGAGGGACAATAGGGA
>Ga0307510_10007510_pt1 | contig 12982 bp, 7 predicted proteins | sample 12_EM_MG_FD_207224 | JGI IMG/M metagenome (GOLD analysis project Ga0307510, IMG submission 207224) | Populus trichocarpa ectomycorrhiza microbial communities from riparian zone in the Pacific Northwest, United States - 12_EM | ecosystem: Host-associated > Plants > Roots > Unclassified | place... | reverse complement strand
ACACACGAAACCGATCAGTCCGCATCTAATAAACCACATCATTCATATTAGAAGTCCAGAGTCCCAAAATTCAAGATATGAAAATAAAAGTTTATTTAGTATTTGAGAATTGAGATGATGGTTAATTAATATGTTCAAGTGCTTGGATTTTTTGTTTTTATTATAAAAAACTCTAGACTGTTGATAAAAGTTTGAATACTTACAAAAATAGTTTCAATTGAGGGATTTAAAGACCCTCCAATAATAAAGTTGGTATATTTATAGAAAATATATTAAATAACTTAAGACAATAAATTATTTAAAAAAAATTTAAATTTAAGGAACAAAAATATTTGTTAATGAGTTTTAAGTTGGTCAATACTCTAAAATCTATATATCTTTATCTTAAGAGATGAAAATTATGAATTTTTACCTAGATAGTTCACGGGATATTTATATCGTATGAACCTTGTTGTTTTCAAAAAAATAAAAGACCGGAAAATCTCCTGCTTTCAGCGATATTAATGAGAAGCAAATATCTCTTACATATATTAATGAGATAATAAGTATGATAAGTCTCTTAAGAGACCTTGTATACACCTATGAGTATAGACATAACGGTTTATCATGTCTTTAATACTTTTATTGTAGAGGATCACTCAGGATCAAGCATATAGCCTTAGAACTTGGTAATGTCCAAGTTCTTTGGGTTCATCATGCAAGTCCAAGTTTCTTGAATGTGTGACATGTTTGTTAAACCTATATTATCTTAGATTTGGCTGTCCGTCAAGTCCAAGTTTCTTGAGTCTGACATGTTCGTCAGACCCACGTTACCTTAGATTTTATTAAATGTCAAGTCCAAATTCTTTGTTCTAACATGTTTATCAAACCTACATTACTTTAAATTTCACATACCACCATGATTGAATTTTATTTGTAAAAACCTTAACAAAAAAGTTAATTCATCACAGGTGATATCATTAGCAGAAGAGCTCGTAGTAGCTCAGTATTGCTATAACCAAATCAAATGTTCAACTCCCTTTCCAAATCTAAACATATGTTTTGATTAATCTGGTTACTAATCAATTTCCAAAAAGCTAATGGATTTGTAGAGTATAACAAATATAAAATTTTAGTGTTTTACTTGATTGACCCCCTCAAATAATGAGAAATGCAATAAAAATAGGTTAAGTTCGTAATTTTGTAGAAAAATTATTGAATGTTTCATATTTCAATTGATAATTTCCTTGTAAGAAAAACCACAGTATATGAGTAAATGTTTATTCTATCAAATGCCTCAAATCTTAATGAATTTTAAGAATTTACTGTGCATAATAGTCCTTATATTTTGTCTTCCATGCAAAACCCTCCCTTATTTAGCTATTTCATCCTCTTATTCTTTTATAATATTGTTTTTCATTTTATTTTTTGACAAACTTAAAATAAATATCAACTCTTTAGCTAATATCATTAAATCTAAACTCATCTATGTAATTGATCTTTTCTTTTTAAATTTTATTTTCACTATTTTAAGAATTTATTCAATTTTGAAGCTCCCCCACCGTTATTGATCCCAGGTTGTCATGTTGAGCTGGTTAGACTTGGGTTTTCACTTGGAACACATAGGACAACCTTTTTTCAAAAAAGGAACAATGATGATAGTGAAAAGCATATAAAAAGCTTTATTATTTTTGAAAAAACATCATTAAATTAATCATGATTAGTTAACACGTGAAAGGTTTTTCAACAAATGATCACCTAATTCAAACTCTTTTCTGTGCTTGTCAGATGCACAGAATAGAAATAACTGGGATGGTTCCCATATTGATCCTCATCAAAACCATGTGCCAGCAGGAATCCAATTGCTACTCCAGCCAGGATCGGAGAAACCTTTCCTGGCAAGAACCGGCACTATATTCATCGAAACACCTGTGACATGACCTAATTGCAGAGGCACTAGCTTCTCGAGAGATGCAGATGTTAAAGACTGCAACCAGTTCATGATTTAAGATGGTTTACCTCACAAAAAATGACAATCTATGGCAGTGCATGAACTCATCAGAAGAATAACAACTACTTACATTATGCTTTTTACTTCAAAGATGAACATGGACTCATCAGAAGAATAACAACTACTTACATTATGCTTTTTACTTCAAAGATGAACATGGAAACAGTAGAACCATAAAATCAATTACTCCTTTCAGAAGGTTCGGATCATTTAGCCACCAAACGACTCACATTTTAAACAGCTGAATTGATCGATATGCTATAAACCCCACAACAATAACCGAGTTTATCAAGTTTCGAGGTGCTGCAGAGGAAGCCAGCAATGCTCCTAGGGGCGAGAACGCAGAATCAGGCCCTGATGCGACCACCTCATCTGGATTAGGCGGGCTTGGGGTGGATGGAATGGTGGGAACGGACGATACGGTTGGGGAAGGCAGCACACCACCAGGGGAAGGCAGTAGTGGAGCAATGTCCGGTGACAGTTCTTGGAAAGGAGGTATTGGAGGAGAATTGGTTAAGAATGCTGGTGAAGTAGAGATAGGATAAGGAGAGGTTTTCGAATTTAGCTGAGTGGAAGAAGAAGAAGAAGAAGGCGAAGGAAAGATCACTAGAGGCACAATAAGTGCTGTAAGAAACCAAAAGGAGGCCATTATAATGATCAAGAAATCAATGTCACACTTAATTGGACAGATAATATGATATGGGGCAATTAAAGTTTTGTTCGAGAAGAAGGGGGTGCCAGTTGACAGTGTGTGAAGTTTTGGTGCCAGTTATGATGGAGGCATTTCAAAGTTGACTTAGGGCATTAGGTGGGGTCCTGTTCAACATGTCATATGATGAATGGGGTGGAGATGAAAATTTGCACGTTGGCATGTACGAGGAAGAGACAAAGATTGGTTGAGTTTTGTTGCGAGTAGATTCCTTGTGTCCCGTAAATTTGGTTGGCCTAATATTAGGATAATGATAATGATTTAACTGGGTCGACTGTCATGGCAATCAGTGACTCAATGAACTTGAACACAACCTAATTTGATTTTTTATAAAAAAAAAATTACAAAACAGTGTTATTTTAGCCTTTTTTTATATATAAAAAAATGAAATAACATTGATTCAAGTTATTTCGAGCTAACTAGTTTAACTAGATGACTCGGTTCGGACAAGTTTAATTACCTATGCATTGAACTTGATGGAAGTTCTGTGTTAAAAAGTACTACCGAGGAGCAGGATAAACTTGGTTGAAGCCAACCACTCAACTTATGAATGATGAAGTTTGTCGAGGAACGCTGCAGCTGCATGCTGTTACTGATCCTATCCATGCGTACAAATCACACACCCATGGCTTCCGGGTCCACCATGCATGATTAGCAGCTAGCACAGACCGCTAGGCACAACCACTGCAAGCAGCCACAGCTGTCCGTGGCAAAGCTTATCAAAGATAACATGGGTAAGTGAAGGTACAACTCATCTTCACTGCTTCAAATGGCCCAGAACCGTATCAAATTGAACATGACAGCATCGGCCATCAGCATCCAGATCCCTGAAACGTGCTACAATCTAACACCATATTTAAGGCTATAAGCTACAGTGATAGGCAACATGTAGATGCTATCTGAACCCTTGCCTGATTTATGTAATGCCTGCTTCCAAAATGCTATTTTACTTTTACCGCTAACTATTTTCTGGACAGCGGGCATATTTCAAACGCGTCATCCTGAGTCTTTGTTCAGTAATCATGGGTGTGTGATTCGATTAGATCAACCCTTCATCTAAAGTATATGCAACTCGGGATCGCGTCAATAACCAGCTAGCCTTAGATCAAAATAATTTGAGCACATGAACGCGTCAAAGAGTGAGTTCAGCTTAATGGGTCTTGTTTAATCACCGAGCCAGTGACTCAGTCAACTGAAAAGCATAAGCTTTCAAATTCCAAGTGAGTTCCCAATTTCGGGATGTCCTTCCAGCGCTTGGTGAACCAACAGTAAGTGAGCGCGTCCAATTTCCAAGTCATTAGAAGATATCTATTTATTTCACACGATGCCTAAGGCAGTCTCAAAGAAAAGGAAAAGGATGCGCAAATCTGATCAAGTCACTTTTAGGTAGATTCCAAGGGGAAAAATTAATTGATTGCATGTTCATGACAATGATATAAAGCTTACAAAGATTATACATAAGCAGGCCTTTAAGAGGGCTCTCTATATGCATTAAAGATTGAGCTCACCTCAAGACGTAGGGGGCAGGACTGTGATGCTTTCTATGGAATTCAGGAAACAGGTCTTCCACATCCTTTTTACGAGCCAAATTGCATCATACCTGCGAATAATAGGGACACCGATAGATGTCAATCCTGAACTTTAGGAAACAAACCAAGGGCAAAGAAACCAACAAACAACCTCAAGGACTTCAAATGCAACGATGTAGGCGCTGCAACTCTGAGACCACAAGCAAAGCAGCATTAGCTAAATCAGGGTTGCTTGATTTTTTCAGCTCCAAGAGAATGACTTCAATCCTTGAAATCTCATTTACAGGGATGGATAGTATCATCGCATGCGACAAATATTGCCGACAAGAATAAGCAAGAGCATGCAGTATCCGCTGCAAGAGTAAGTGAGGAACACCCTTGCGCCAAGACTCGAGGATTGCACTAACCTTCGGAAGGTTAGTTAGAAAACCAGTTGTGGCTTCCCTTGGAGCTGCCTTCAGCACCAACAACACGCATTCGGAAGCTATATCTGCAACGTTTGCTTCATCGGACCCACTCAACACCAGCAGAACACCTACATTGCTACCAAAGTCCGTTATATCTCTTATGCATTGCAGTTGATCAGCTGCAGTGCTTGCCTCATAGGAAGAATCATTTAGAAGTGCTGGCTCTTTTTTGTACGCAAGTCCTCTTTTACCGCCAACCGAACATAGAAGGAATGCCCTACACAAGCCAAGAGTTGGCTCAAGAAAGTCTTCCATGTCCTTTGCACACACAAACTCTAAAAGGTTTCCAATCCGCCTCACCACTTTTAATTGAGAAAGCAACTTAGATTCCATTTCAGGAGCTGATGCCATAGCCAGACACAGCTGAACATTATTGACATTAGCACTTGATAGGTCACCAAGCAAAAATTCAAAGCACTGTGAAACTGTCTTCAGATGTAGAATGTCTGAAATTTTTATGTAATCGTACTCAATGAGCATCACAAGGAGCTTCTGCGCATACATGGGAATGGGATCTTCATCTTCAATAAAGGTAGGGTAGAGAGGTAGGAAATGAATATTGGATATGGACTTTAAAGCCTCTGATCCTTGCTCATCTTCCAAAGGTTCATTCAAGAAAATGACCATCACATCAAACAAAATTTTTAGGCATAAAAATCTGGCATCACCATCCTTGTTGCCCTTGTACAGAACAGCTAGACCAGGAAGGATTTCACCGATGAAAATGTTGGGGCTTTCAAGAATTACAAGACGCTCCTCAGCAACAGATTCAAGAACTCGAAGAAGGGTTATTTGGAAGTCATCTCTTCCCTGGAAATTAAACAAAAAAAATGTCATTCAATGTTTGAATCATTATTGTGCCCCTTGTGGTGATCCGAAGTTCTCCCTCATCATAAAAAAATTATGTCTTTTACAAAAATAAATAGGAAGATAACTGTGGAAATGTCTGCTTTAGAAAATTCTACTCCATATCCATCTGAGCTATGCACATACATTGTTGATAACTGCATTTGGTGCAATTTTTCATCCTATATCTTGATGTATAATGGATCAATACTCGTCCAAGCATTATATTTCACCAGCTATATATTTCTCTTTCGACATCTAACCATTTTCCACATCAAGTTGCAAAGCAATTGAATTGAGTCTAATTTAATTGAGTCGGTCAAAGAAATAAGCAAAATAAGGAATTGGCATACCCTATATATGTCAGGTGTATTAGGTTTCGTCTTGAATAGGCATTTTGCCAACCATGTAATACCCTAATTTTACTGGTCAAGACGAGTAGCATTTGTACCTCAGTCTTCATAACTGCATTTTTAATGATTTACAGCTAGATAAGGAATTCTAGCCAAATAATGACTGCATAACACTATATCCTAAAGTTCAGTTAAGAGAAGAAATGAAAAATAAAGGTAAAAATAAGAGATAATCAGCTTCCTACCGGAAATGGTGTCTCCAAGACTTTGACCAAATTTGCCAACTGCTGCATAACTTGATGGTTCACCACCTTCAGCTTAAAAGAAGAACTTCCAAGAAGATGAAGAACAACGGGAAACATATGAACATTGGTTTTTGGAGCAATTCGATGCGCAATGGCAGAGATATGACCCTGACGCCTTCCTCCCATCATTTGCTGAATATCTCCGGCTATAATATCCAGTAAACTTGGTATAGTAGATGCCACAACATGCACAAATGCATCTAGACATTGTTGGAGATAGATATCCTTCTCTTTTGCTAGCCTATCCACTGCAGATAGTAACCTAGGGTTGCAAAAAAAGTGTGATAGCCACCTCCTACCGTTTTTACAAAGAAGAGCAATGAGAAGGAGTGCCTTTCCCCTCAAAATTTCACCACCCTGCTCAGTAAGAGACACGAGACTTGGGACCAAATTCTTATCCTCTGCCAAGTTCGAAAGGTGCCGCCCAATGTTTGTAAACATATGACTTCCAAGCATAGCCATGTTTAAGAGGTTCAAACTTATTTGCTGCTCACGTGGGCTGCCCTTGCCAAGGGCAGACACTGTGTCCTTGAAAGACAGTTTCTCCATGACTGATTGAATGCTAGGAGGGTTGAATCTTGCCAGCCGGACTAAACATGAACCTGCAGTCAGCCTGATGCTCTCCTGTTTCCCTGCAGCCCTATATATATAACAGATGTTACTAATCACATCCTGGCTAGTGAAGCGACCTGCCCAGTGCCCCCCTTGACTGCAGATGTTTTCAATTGTCCTCAATGCATAAAGTTGAGTTATATCATCCTCTCCTTTACGCAAAACAGATGACACCAATGAAATCAACGAGTTCGGAACCTGCTTCAGGTAAAAGAATATTATTAAATGAAGAAAGTAGAAGTAGAAAAGGAGAAGGAAAGGATGCATAAAGAACTCAGGCATCCCATATAAGCAGAACTTGCTATCAAGCATGATTTTTGAAATCCATGAATCATAGGAAAAACAAAGGACAGTCTCCACTAAACAGAATCTGCCAGATGTGCGCAGATGAAAAGACAAGATAGAAAAATGAAACTTCATTGAGTGGAAAAATCATGTTTCATGCAATATAGCCCACGAAGATATTTGTGAAAGGTAGAAAGCTAACCTGCCAGCCAAATGCAGATCGGCTGTCCTTTGATGAAGATTCTGGTGGATTGTTATCCTTGCTCTGATCGTTCTGGGTAGATATATAAAACAGCAACTCACCTAAAGCAGCCATGGAAAATCTCCTCACTTTTTCCTGTTTGTCTCTGAGGCCATCAGTTAGTGAGCCCAAAATTCCAGAATTTGCCAAATCATCTTCAATAAAAGTTGAATGGCGAATTAACAATCCAATCAATGAAGCAAGCTGAACACGCAAAGCTGAGGTCTTGGACAGCCGAAGCATTTTAACAAGCAGGAGCATTATTGGCCCATTTGTCAGAATATTGGCTGTGTCAGCATTGCTACTCAACATCTCAAGGTATCTAATCACATTCTGCTTCTCCCCAATGCTAGTATTTCCATTTAAAATGCATATGATTCTGTTGGTGAGTGAATCCAGCTGCTCCTTGGACATCTTTACAAAATCAGATGGTTGCAGGGCCTCAAATGGAAGAGAGGGAATAACATCTGACACTTTATCAGCTTTTCTACTGGGCATTACAGGTCTGACAGAAAGATCAGATGAATGCCAAAGGACCTGTGAAAGGTTATTGGATGATTTTGAAGAGTCAAACTCAATGGCTGACCCTAAACCTTCTTTAATTCTCTGATTCCTGAGCTGAGGACTAGCACTGACTGGAGAAGGAACCATATCAACCTGCTCTGAAGATGAATCCTGGTCATTTGTTTGTGATTCATCTGAGGCAGGTGCGTTAATCACAGGGAAGGTTTCCAATTGAGGTATGTTATTGACCACCTCTTCTGTTGTACTGGTTGAGTTATCTGACCCATCAGGTTCATCATGTATCTCATCTTCAGCATTCTCATTAAAATCAAGTTCCATATCAGTGTTTTCTGTTTTGACCTCAGAATCATTCTCAAAGCCATTGGGTGAGGGCCTCCTATAGTTTTCCTTCTCATTCTCCTTCTGTAAGTTTGATTTCGCTATTCTTGACAGCCTTAAGAGATTAACATGCCTAGCAGCACTGGAAGGATCTTTCTGCTTCACTTCAACCACCCTGCCAGAGACTTTTGTTTGAGTTTTCCTGCCAGTCGGCGTACCTTTAACTGGTGTTTCGTGACCTCTTGATCCTAACATTGAATTCTCATCCTGTTTTGGAGTCCCTTTTGCATCCTTTTCACGATGTTTAGGAGGGGTCCTATTTGCTAAAGATCTGTCTCCGTTACATTCTGAGAGACAAGGCTTAGCACAAAGCTCTATCATATTATCAAAAGCTGGTTGAGGAGGTAAATGCACCGGAGCAAATTTAGTCCTCCAGAAAGCATGTCCGCAAAGCTCACTCCACTTGATTCTTTCAGCTGGATCTTTTACGAGGAGAGAATTGACTAGGTTGACAAAGGGACGGCTTGGATTGCCAGGGAGGGGGGGTGTCGGATCTGAGAGTATGGATTTCACTAGCTGTGTGAATTCTCTTCCCACAAAAGGAGGCCTCCCTGCATAGCCCTCATACAGTACACAGCCTAAGGCCCAAAAGTCAGATGCATATGAATGAGCACCCCCGTCCTCAAATAGTTCAGGAGCCATATAACAGGGTGTTCCACGTTTTGCTTGTGGCAACTAAGTAAAAACACATAAGCAAAGTTAAGAGTAGTAAAAAATTATAACCGGATAATAAAAGGACAAGCTCCATATCATGATGCCACTTTCAAAATTTTTGCATATGATGAGTTAAATGTTGTAGCAGTTAGAACAACCTACCATGGATGAAGGAGTTTTGGATATATCGCTCAATTTTCTTGCCAATCCAAAATCACATAGCTGCAATGCACAAGTATGAACACCAGTCATGTGCATAGAAAAAACTTGAAATACCCTACCATACAAAGAAAATAAAATGCCAATCCAAAATCACATAGCTACATTGCAGAAGTATGAATACGAGTCATGTGCATAGCAAAAACTTGAAAACTACTCTACCATTCAAAGAAAATAAAATGCATATGTACCTTTGTGTGTCCATTCTCATCTAAGAGGATGTTTGATGGTTTTAAATCACAGTAAATAATTCCTTTTGAGTGTAAGTACCTGACAGCAGTGACCATTGTAAAAGGGAAAGATTTGAAAGCAGACAATTTTACAGACATCATATAGGAACAAAATTAAAAGCCAGTCAGCATTTCTTACTGCAAAGCTCTAACTACGTCATGGGAGAGATCATGAATCGAGTCTTCAGGCAGCTGACTATCCTGCAAGTCAAATATAAACTACCTTGATGAAGTTATAGTACATTGGACACTGCATATAACAAAATTTGAAATCATACTCTCCATTGCTACATGAAATTGAAACAAATTCTCATAGTAATATGACATGTTTAAACATACAAGCTAATATCATTTGCATTTGTGTAACCTTAACTTCCATATTTATTACCATGGTTTCGGCGCATTTGATATCCAAATGCTTCCCAAGGGAAAATCTCTCAAGTTTTTGGTCACCTTGAATATCAATTCCAAATTACAAGAAAATTATAATGATATGCAGTACCTATCCAGAGAGCTCTGTGAAAATTTTAACAACTTTTCCCTTTCCATCAGAAGAGAATTGGTAAAGGTGAAACAAGATTCAGCCCTAATTGACCATACAAACCTGTTTGTTGCATAAAAATGAGACAGGACAGAAGTAATAAACACTAGTATTGACGCGCTAGTGTTCTTTTCCTCGAATCTAAGAATAGCAAAAACAGCATGATCACTCTTCATGGACATCATATTTCTAAACTAAACAAAATTGTTGTGCTGGAAAAGCACGTAATAATACAGCAACCTATGGAAAGGCCTGAATTCTGCCTTACATTTCTAAAAAAATCACCGATCAAATTATCCATGATATTAAGTTTAATGCTGAACATGAATGATAAATTCCACAGTCCCCCTTGTGTCCAGTAAAAGAATGAGAAATCCATTGAAGGAGAGCAAGGTATACTAAAATCATTAAGTAGGCGGTACCTGTCGCAATAAGGTCATGAGATCTCCACCAACACAATATTCCAAAACCAACCACAGGTGAGATGACGTTTCATACCTAATAAATACATCAGGAGATGTGAAGAAACCAAAAAGGTAAGATAAAAAAACAAAGACAAGCATGATCTGCATTCCTAAACGAAAAATAAATACATTGAATGGAAATATGAATCTTGAGAGCAATTATCCGATGCTGAAATGCCTTACCATGAGTAAAATTTTAAGACATTTGGATGATCTAAGGAGTGAAGCATCCTGACCTGCATATAATATCAATAAAAGGGTTTGAGAAAATAACATCTATAAAAAATAGTATCAAGTGTCACATTAATTTTCTAGAACAGTGATAAGCAGGCATAAAATATTTTACACCCCCTCGTTTCCCATGCATCAAATAAAGGTGGTAAGGATTTAAAATAAATAAAAAGATGACTTCCAGCAAATCTAGCTCTAAAGTGAGTGTTTTGAACAATGAATCATAGCAAAGCCACTCATAATCACAACTTTCACTAAAAATATATACCGGCTGGCTCTTTCCCGCCTAGTTCCCAATAATACAAACATGATTCACTATTGTCTTCCTTAAACACGCCTGTATCTAACATTTACAGGCATATTTAGCACTGAATTAAAGAAACAGCAATGGCACTTAAAATTGTGTTGAGTCAGTTACCAAACCACGCATTTACCAAATTTAAGCAAATAAACTGTGTTAAATTAATTACTAAAAAAAGCAATCATCAATTTTAATCAAATAAGCTGTCTTAAATTAGTTACTAAAACAGACATTTTATCGAATTAAAAATCACAACCTAAATTTAACTTTAATAAACAGACTACAGTAATCTCAAATTCTGAGTCGATGATAAGTTACTCCAATTTCCACCAAAAACAGAAATCAAGTAAGCAAACAGTAGAAGAACAGCTCTTTGTTATCCTTACTTCATGAAGAACTTTACTCTTCTGCGACTTATCAACACTCTTAATTGCGAAATACTCAATCGTCTTCTTCTTTCTACCTTTATACACACTCTACACAGTTCAAAACGAAAATCAGAGATTCAAAGAAATTCACGTTAACTTAAAAAAAGGAAAAACAAGCTACAGAGATAAAATTCAGGTTACCGAGTATTTGCCACGGCCAATGGCTTCGTAGATGTGGAAATGGTTCATGGTGACTGAGCTGGTCTCTAGGGTTTCGATTTGGATAAAATGACACTGCTTTTTTAGAGGATTATCGGAGATCGGAGAGAGAGTGGATGATTTTGGGGGTTTTGGATGCGAGTTTTTTTTTTTTTTTTTTTGAGATTTGGCCTGGATTATGATTGGAGTGAGTGAGGTCTTCTGCTTTAGTGATTGTTCAAAAAAATGAAGAGAGAGCCGGTGTGGGTAGCCGTGCTATGGGCGGGAATCTGAATGCAATTGAAAGAAAAATACCATAGCCACATGTTTATTTTTGTGATTTAAAAAAATTTTAATTTTTTTTATTTTAAATTAATATTTTTAAATCATTTTAATATATTGATGTTAAAAATAATTTTAAAAAAATAAAAAAAATATTATTTTAATATATTTTTAAATGAAAAAAACTTTAAAAAATAACCACAACAACACTTTTAAAAACATTCTAAAAAAATATGTGTAGATATGATGTTTGAGAGTTTAGTAATGGTTATTTTTTAAGGTATTTTTTTTGTTAAAAAATATATTTCAATAATATTTTTTATTTTTAAAAATTATTTTTAATATTAATAAAAAAAATTTAAAAAAAAAATAATTTTTTTAAAAATATATTTTTAAAACACAAAAACATTAAAACCTCTTGAATCAAGGGCAGCCACGTTTAAAAATTTTGAACCCGACTGTCACGTGATTAGAATCACGTTTGGTTACATGGTTGTTATTCCTATATATATTCTTCGTTTGTTAATATGAAAATTTTGTAATTCAAAACCTGATTTGAAATAAAATTTTAAATTAAATAAAAAAATATTAATTTAATAAAACCTAACCAATCTCAACAGGTATTTAGCAATTCGGATAACCTGGTTACTTTTTAAGTAAAAAAACAAAACGATATTGGCTTGAATTAACATGATGATCTCCGAGTTATCCCAGTGACCCAAATCCTTTTTTAAGGCGGTTCTTTTCTTACATTACAAGTATGTTTGGTATTGTAGTAGCTGTTGTGATTGTGATTTGAAAAAAATTGTTTTATAAAAAATATTTTTAATTGAGGTTGGTTTGAAAAAAATAGGTGTTTGGTTAAAACTGTGGTTGAAATTGAGGTTGAAGAAAAAGTAATTTAATGTGTTTGGTTAAGAATGCTTTTGAAATTTAGGTTATAAAATAATTTAAAATATATATTAATATTGATGGTTTTAAATTTAAATATTGTAGAATTAATTACTCCTATTACATCATGAAATAAAAAATACTTTATAAAAAATACTTTTTATTATTCCATTAAACTATTTATAATTCCATTACGTACAAAATTCATCCGATAAGAATTACAGTTTTCATAATTTTTTGAGCGTAAATAAAATATTATCAGGTATAAAATTGATATTACAGTACGAATAAATTTAATTAATTCACTTTATACTAGTGTTTTTTTAAAAAAAATGTTAAAAAAATTAACACACTGAAAAAAAA
>Ga0307510_10007509_pt1 | contig 12983 bp, 5 predicted proteins | sample 12_EM_MG_FD_207224 | JGI IMG/M metagenome (GOLD analysis project Ga0307510, IMG submission 207224) | Populus trichocarpa ectomycorrhiza microbial communities from riparian zone in the Pacific Northwest, United States - 12_EM | ecosystem: Host-associated > Plants > Roots > Unclassified | place... | reverse complement strand
GTGGTTTGTCTGCGTGTGGACAAAAAAGGGACAGTTTATCCACCTAAGCCACTCTTTAGAAACAGTCTTGAACCTGCATAAGGACTTGGCTGGAAGGAAACAGAGAGCATACTGCCTAACAACATCTTGAATTTCCATGTCCTCCTTCTGCTTTATGTGGTCAGGAAATTTAGCACAGTTTTCCGAACTCCTGTAAGAACTGGACTTTGAACCACTTGGAATCTGTAAACGAAGAAAAGAGCGGCTATTAAAGAATTTGCAAACGAAGGAAAAGATAATTAATAGTCTCCATAAAACCATCACAACGACAAACAATACACAAAAGAAAGTCTTTTTCATAACGATTAAACATAAATGAAGGGACACATGACAGTACCAGGATGGACTAAAAGGCTTTTATAAATTAGTTACTGAAACTAGAGCAAGGTCTCAGATCACATGAAAGATCGCTCCTTCTCTCCACTACATCGTCCCTCATTTCAGAGACTTATTGAAAAAATAGATAAACAGATCATGTATCCAATTACTGCTGACAGAAAACAAAAGAATAATACCACCATCCTCCAAATCGAGGGTCAAGGCAAGGACAATGCACTAATTTCAAATAGATACTGAGCCCGCATACTGGGAGTTACACTGTTTCCAACTATTTCTCAAAACTAATTTAAAGGCCTTATTGTTAACTTCCTTAAGAAAACAGAACCAAAAAAAAAAAAAAAAACACCAAATCACATTATTGTCATTAAGACATTGACATCATATCTGATAATAAGTTCAATGGAACATACCATTTCAAGTGAACCCGCTGAACCCCCATCCATTAACATGAGAGATGAGATACTGATGTTCTGTTGCAAGCTTCCCTCAGATGGATCCACTTCATCTGGCATGATGGGGTCATCTTCTGTTTCTTCCATTTGCTTGTCCACCAACTCAGCCATGTATCTTCGATCAAATGAAGCAAATAATCAATTCGAGGGGAACAAAATAACACATACATTCATAAATATAAATGATACTAAAAATAGAAGAGCTGTTCATTCTTCAATCCCAAGAGTGTCCGAGGGCAACTGTTGTGTTTTCATGTTTTTTTCTCAGGACAGCCAGACTTTGAGTGGAGCATTATCAATTACTTGCGTAGGTATCCCAAAAGTTGCCTAAGTGTTCCCAAACTTCCCTCTCATTATAACAGTATCAAAAGACAAAACAACATATGACAAATGTAATAATAAAAAACCCATCAAAATGCTTGTTTAATAACTGAAAGAAGAATGATATTATCCATCAATAACACAACACAACAGATCTAATCCAACATTCTTTTCTGTTACCGTCATATGCTAATTTTCGTACGTGAACCATTCAAAATGAAAAATAATTAAAAGAGAATAAGAGCATTGCAGTCTAGGCCTTAGGGATTTTTTTTTAATTTTTTTTTCTCAATATAGATTAGAAAGGTAACAGATAGGCAACCGACATAACTCCAATTAATTACCTTCAATCACGAACACTTGACGTACAAAAATATAAGTCAAAAAAGTGGAAAGCAACTTTACATGAATGAAAACCTAGCACATGAATGTTTTGCTTTCTTGATTATCGAGATATTATTAAACGTTTCAGATTCATATCATGAAAACCCACACGAATTTCAGTATCACAATTGCTTTCTTGAGTTGCAAGATTCTTTTCATTGTTCACTTATCGCGTAACCGAATCACACGTATTTCAATTTATATGATTTCTTCCCATTCTCCTGCTTTCATTCATCTGCTTTTCATGTATTTCCCAGAATCCAAACAGATAATAACGTATAAAAAGAAACAAAACCCACCAACAAAGCCTTAAAACTGTAAAAGAAACCCAAACAAAAAATTGTAAAAAGGAAAGAAACAGAGCAAGAACAGAACTTAGAAAGCATTTGAAACGCACACGAACGGTATCGATTTCTTCAAAAACATAAAAATTTATACATATCACACTTTCACATAATACAACAATAAAAAAACAAGAAGAAGAAGGAAGAAGAAAACTTCACATTGTAAGAAAAAAGATTGAAGAAAAAGAATCTTTAAAGCGTAATTGAAAATGAAAGAAAGAGAAACAGAGCATCGAAAACAAGAAAGAAACAGAGAGAACCCATGCACAGACGGAATCTCATAAAAAAAAAACAAAAATTGAATTTTTTTCAAAACCCAAACACACACGTAAGAAAAATGAAAACCAAGATCGTATTTTCAAGTTAAACACCAATAAAGAGCACAGTCAGTAGAGAAAATGAAAAACAGAGGATATTAAACTTAATAAAAATCGATATTTAGTGTAAAACAGTGCATAAATTAAAATAAAACAACACGATTGCCTTAAGAACCCTACGAAAACCACACAAAAAGGCGAGAATAATTTCAGAAAAAATCATTAAAAGAGATGTAATCACCAAAACAGAAAATAGTTAACCTTGGAAGAAAAAACGAATCACGTTAAAGTGATTGTAGAAAAACAAGAGAGGGAGAGAGAGATTTTACCTTTCGAAACCTTAAAAAAGGCGAATTTGATTACTGGACTGATTTTTATTTGAGAGGGAGAGCGGTGAGAGAGTTTGTCAAAATTAAAACCGGGAGTTGCAAAGAATGTGAAGAGAACAAAGGTGATGCGGTGTGGTCTGCTGGTATTGTACGTGAGGAAATGAGAAATCAAAGGATACAAATACTCGTAGCACATGCATATCATTGATCAAAGTAATTGAGAAAATGAATGAATATATTATAAATGGCCTTTCTATCTAAATTTGAGAATCTCCTCCTTAGTTGCTTTATTTCAAACTTAGCTATGAAGTTGTTACTTACTTTATTTTAAACTTACCTACGAAGCTAGTTGACTTGTATTGACTTCATTATAAGAAAGAAAGACCGAGAATTGAAACCATTATTTACATGTCTAAAAATGTGTGTTTTTACGGTGAAAAAATGTTTTTGAAATGTTTTTTTTTTTAATTATATTTTTAAATTGCTAATGTCAAAATGAAAATTTTCAAAATAAAAAGAGAAAAAGAAAAGCGGCTCTCCTAAGCTTAAGAGATTGTTTGTCCGTATAAAGAGAACAAAACCAGAGCAATTATATGTCTACTCCACCAAAAATAAAAGTGGTGGAGGCACTTCATTCCCCCCTTCTGTGGTCGAAAGCCACGATATGTACAATAAAGGGAAAGGTAAAGCAAACAAAACAAGTTTAAAGGGATCTAAATGCAAGTGCCAACAACCAATTGGAAGAATGTCTTTAAGACCTTCCCATAGAGGAGATGGGGTTTTTCCTGTATCAACAATGGCTAATCATTAGAAAAGCCACTTTAGAAACTTGAGCAGCAGTGTTTATGTATTTTCAGACAAAAAAAATTAAAAAAAAAGTGCATGATATAGACAATATGATGCGATACAAATTACACCAAATAATTTATTAAGAGTTTTAGTTGGGCCAATTACAAGATCAATAAGAAAGAAGCTCAAATATATATTTAATGAGTTAATTCAACAAGTGATAATCAAACATGTAAACCCTCGGTGTGAAATTGATAACATAGTATGGTGGACTTCAAAATAAATTGAATAAATTTCAACCAAATAATGTATTATTTTTAGAAAATTCATGAATTGGGCAAAATTCTTTAGAGAAAAATATAATGGAACTATGAGTAAATGAAAGTATAAATCTACCCGCGAATAATATCAACCGTCGATATAAAACCCATACTGAACCGGGTGATTTTTAACAACAAAAAAAAGTAAAAATTATGAGGGATTTTATTGTGATTAGGGGTAAATGCCCTAAATGGATATTAATTCTGGATGAAATAAAAGTAAAGATGTGTAGAAAAGATTTCGCTATTAAGGGCTTTACGGAAACAACTCATGTTAAAAACCAAAACATTGACAGTTTTATAATTATATAGAAAATAGCTCCTCCCCCTTTGTACTTATAAGCTAGCCAAAAATTCCAATAGCAAAAGAAAGGATGAGGCAATGTTTCTATTTGTTTTTTTCTTTTAATTCTTTGTGCGAGAGTGAGTTAATGACAAAGAAAGTGAGGTTTTTAGAAAGAAATTGATGCCAAGAATTAGTGAATTAGGAAGAACAATCAGGGATTAAAACTTAGAGAGAGAAACAAGCATTTGTTTTAGAGAAGAAGGAAAAAGGCTTGGAGGCGATATGGGAATTACATGTTGTATTTTTTTGGAGAAGAAGGAAGAAGACTTGCAAAGCAAACCATCAATTGAGTTTAATTTGTGTAAGTGAGATGTTTTCTATGGTTATTTTTCTTTCTTTAGTGATTTGGTAATAAGGGGATGAAAACCCCTCAAAAAGAAATTCTAGGGTATGGTTATTTTGACAAATTGTTAGTTGATGGATATGTTAATGGTGAAAATAACAACCAAAATTGAAGGAAAATGTTGGATGAAAATTATAAATTTTTGTGTTCTTGCAGCTAGCAATGGAAGAAATTGAAGGAGATGGAAAACCTTGCTTAAATTTGGTGGTATTGTATGTTTATTAAATGTGTAGGTATGAGTAATTGTGTTTAGAAAATATTTTTGATGGGATATGAGAATTACATGTTGCATGTGTGTTTGGGCAAAGTTATGAATGTGAAATTTGTATGACTTTATAAAGTTGAATATTCATGGATTAATGTGAAGGCTTTTGAAGTTGTAATTGAAATAAAAATTCTTAATTGAATGGATGTTTATATGTTGTAATATATTTGGAAAGTATAGGGATGAAGTTGAAAACTTTGATATTAGAATGTAAATTGAACATAATAAAAATAAAGGATTTAATGGTGTGGGTGATAAAGGAAATAAATGAAATGGAATATAAGAAAAATTAAACAATAACATTAGTTTCCTTGATTGGTGAAGTGATTAGCCATATAAAAGGGTAAACGAATGTTCTAAAATTTTATGTGTTTGCTAATTGGATTTGTGTGTTGTGTTTATTATTGAAATAAATATACTTAAGAATGGGTTGAGGAAGTTATGATAATTTGTTAATGTTGTTTGAATTGGTTGAATGGTTACTTGTAAGTTTTTGAGAAATCTTAGAAATAAATCTAAATGTTTTGTTGATTTATGTTGTACCATGTTTTTGTATATTAACAAGGGTAATAAATAAGAATATGTGAAATTATATGCACAATGAGAAATTTATGTAAATTGAAAATAATTAGTATATTGAGTTGAATTAATTGGTAAAGCTAAGTATAAGCCTTTATAAGTTTTAGAATTAGGCTAATAATGCTAAAATTAAAAAGGAGAAAGATCAGGTTAATATTGTTGTGTTTTCTTTGTTAATATAAAAGTTCAGAAATCGTAGTCGTTATAAAATTTATTATAAATAAGAATATAAACGTGTTTGTTTGTGATGTTCAAATGATGTTTAGTAATTCTTGAGATTTGTGTTGAATATTTTAAATAAGGATTGATAAGGACTTAATTATTTTATTATATATAGGAATGTTAAAACTGTGGAATTTGGTTAAGTTATGTGCAATTGTGTAAGTTTTAATATTTTAATGGTGTTAGAGATGCTTAAATTTGATTATCACCATTTTAACATGGTTTTTGATGTGTGAACCATTATTGACATGTTTTGGGGAAAGTTGAGTATCTATGATTAGCCATGAATTGAAGATTTAGTAGAGATTGAAATGTGAATAAATTGTGTTGTTTTGGTATTGTAATGAGGTTGAAAACAATTAACATTGTTTGTGTATGATTATAAAAGCAGATTAAGACAAGTTTAATTGATGTGGTTATAGGTGTGGAATGAAGAGAAATTAGAAACTTGAATTTTATTTATAATGTGTTTGAAATCTTAGATATGTATGCATGCATGTTGTTGAGTCAGATATATGAAAAAAAGTCGAGGATATAAGAAACTTGAAATTGACTAGATGTTAGGTGTATGTTATATGGATTAATAGAGTGTCTAAAAGACTATTATGATAGCCCAAATGATAGAAGTTTAGAGTTTTTACATCAATCTTAAAAATTTGATAGAAATACTGTCAATATAAGAAATTAAGTGCTACACTAAAAGTTACTAAAGGAATAAAGGATGAATAACAAAAATGCTTGATTCTGTTTAAATTGATCGACCAACTAGATTTATAAATGAAACTGATCGATCGATTGGTGAAATTGAACAGTCATTTTCGCTACTATCTCGATCAATTGATGGAAATGGTTGACCAATTGATTAACTAGTAAGGAAAATTTCAGACTATGGGATAAACTAGTTGACCGATTGGATTAACAAATTGAACCGGTCGACTGTTTGGTGAATTGACCCAGTCGACCATTACCATCAACAATAGTATGTTATAAAAAAGATTTAGTAGTTTAGATGAAATATATATATATATATAGAATGTTGTGAAATTTGTGGGGTTGTTATAGTATGATAGGTATTAATAGAAATGTTGGGATGTGCAAAGATTTCTATGGTTAAATGTTAATTAGAGGTCTGAACATAAATTTTTATTGTTTGAGAGTTATAGGATAAACGTCTAGAGTGGGTCGTCCCTTTTTGCCTTTTAATTATTTAAATTGCTTTCATAATGTTAGACTTCAATAAAAGCAATAAGTATTGTGTATATATTATTCCTCATGAAAATTATGCCTACAAGGCGGAAAATTAGTATGTGAGTTGTAATTTACCGCAATAGCAAAAATTAATGTGTGAAGTTAAATTGACCATAATTATGGACCTTATAATATATAATATGAAACAAATCCATCTATTTGGATGGAGGCTATAAAATTTAAATAAGTTAGTCGTTTGGACTGGGGACTATAAAAATTAAACGAAGTTAGTCGTTTGGACGAAGGCTATAAAATTTAAATGAAGCCATTTGATTGGATGGAGGCTATTGATTTAAAATAAAATGAGTCGGTTGCATGAGCGGGGGCTATGGATTGGAAAAGTAATTAGTCAGTTGCATGAGTGATGGTTGTGGATCTTGACAGAATTAAGCAAACACTTATTTTGATTTGATGGTTAATTGTATTAAAGAGAGAAAAAAACAACGACATACTTGTTTTAAATAAATAAATGGAGTAAATGGACATAAACATATTGAGATCCCATAATAATATTGATGGCTATAAATAGGCACAGAAATGTTAAGATTGAAAAATAATATTCGTGGACCATAAATGGGCATAAACATATTGAGATTCAAAAATAATATTGACGGTCATAAATGGGCATATAAATGTTGAGAATGATTAATAATATTGATGGGCCATAAATAAGCATAAACAAGTTGAGATTTAAAAATAATATTGATGGATCATAAATGAGCATAAAAATGTTAAGATTGAAAATTAATATTGATGAACCATATATAGGCATAAACATGTTGAGATTAAAACAACACACACACAAGCAAATGAGTCATAAATAGACATAAGCAAGTTGAGTGTCGCAGGGGCCGCCGCGATGTCGTTGGCGATGGCGAAAGCTTTTATCGTGCCACTTGATGAGGTGTGTGTTAGGAAGGGTTTTTGGATTTAATCATAAAATTATGATTAATGTTCAGGAGTCGCCACCTAGTATTATGGTCACTAGGAACCTATGGTCTACGAGAGTCTAGGTAAGGAACTGGTTATGCAAGGGAAAGAAGCATCACCCCTAGTGCACTCTACCTAAGGTAAACTGCATTGTTGTTTGATTATTTTTCTAAGTCAAGTTTCTATTTGTTGGTCTTTTCTAAAGTTTAAGGCAGATCTCCTTTCGTGAGAGAGTCTTTATCTCATTGGGTTAAATCTTAACTGTTCTAAAGTTAAAATTTCAGCATCGTATTTTTTACACCTTGTATCTTTAATACCTGAGGGTGTACTCTAATGTATAGTTTTACACCCCACGGATTATTAAAAGTCTACTTCTAAACCCAAAAAAAAATATTGGAAAAGAACTTTTGACATTTTTATCAAATCCTAATGGATGATCATAAATTGGTTAGGATATTCATTTTTTTAAAAAAAAACATGAGACGATGCAAATTTTTGTTTTTTTTATGAAAATATGCTTGGAAAATATTTAGGATTTGATCGTATGCATGAAAAAAAAATATTTTTTGTTTTTTTTCTGTCTTTTGAAAAGGAAAATTAATTTAAAAGTTTTGAGATTTTTTTGAATTTTTTTAGAAAAGTTTCGGAGGAAACTGGTTATTTTAATACCGGATTTGTATCGTATCGTGTAAATATACAACCCAATATTATGCAAAATTAGTAGGAAAATATTTGAGAAAATCACAAATTTTTGAAAGGATTTTTTGAATTTCTTTTGGAATTTTTGGTTTTTTTTAAAATAATATTATAATATAATATTAAATATGTGGGCTGGGCTGGCCCAATTAACTGGGCCGAGATCAGACCTAGAAGGGTGGACCGATACGGCCTAAAATGGTTAGGCCGATCTCGACCTAATAGGTCTTCTTTCTTTTTTTTCTTTCTTGGGGCCGGGTCTACCATTTGAGCTGGGCCAAAAAATGCTTGACCCAAAACAAAAGTTAATTATTTGCAGAATGTGAACAGTAGGTCATGTTATATATGCAACCAGAATGGTTGCAGAAAATGAAGGTTGACAGAGGAGCAGCTCACCCAAAGCAGGAGTCTCGGTCGTGATCAGAAGGCTTATCTGGTGGCTTAGACGGCGACGCTGCGAGGAACAGTGGTTGGAGTCCATCACGGGGAAGGGAGAAAGATTTTGCAGAAGTGAGAGAGAAAGAAATGGCGGCTGTTCTAGATTTGGTGGAGGCTGGCTAGCGGTTGCGCTGACGACGTGTGGTGGAGTTAGTGGCAAATAAGCTAGTGGTGGCCCCGGTTGGTGGCTGGAACGACAAAGAGAGAGAGAGAGAAAAGAAACAGGAAAGGTTGGTTTTTGGCCAACTTTAGACCCGAATTTCTTCTTGCTCAGGCCATGAAATCCATCCTTATTTATAGGAGGTGGAAGAGGGTAATATTGTCTTCATAAGGGAAAAATTTCAGCCCTTTATTTGGTTGGAAAGGATCTCAACCATTGGTTCAAAGTAAGCATCAACAACTGTCAAATCTTACAGTTCAAGGCTGCCTTAGTTAGCTTTTTTAGGCTGGCACTAGGGCCGATGTGATGTTAATAGACCTGAACTGACCATACTCGGGGATAGAGGGATGTCATGTGACCATTTTGGTTCATGTGTTGTCAAATTTGGTGGACATATAAGGCATTAATGCACCAGAAAAGTAGTCACTCGGGTAGCATTCTCAAGCAAAATCAGGGAAGACAATGAACAGCGACCAGACAACACGTCGTTTGTGTTTTTTTTTAATGCAAAATGGCGTCGTTTAGGGTTAAATTAGGAATTTTTTCCAACTTTAATTTAGTCCTTTAGCTCGTAATTTTATTCGATTGTACCCCTAATTGACCCTAAATTTTTGATTTGGTGCAATTTAGCCCCTGCCTAACTTCAACTTGAACCTCGTATTTAGAGGAGCATGGTCAAGCCTAATCTCATGGTGAAAACATGTGTAGTAGTATGACAGCTCCCTAGGGAAGCACCCACCTCTTTGGGCTTAAGGTTCACATCACAAGCTTATGAGTCACATTATGGACTTGCGTTTCTATTCTTAAACCCTTGATTATTTATGTGGAAAGGCAAATCTTTTATAGTGCATGAATGACACCTAGCCTTTTCTTTTCTTAGGAAATCAAGAGAGGCATTAATCTTCTAATTCCTTTTCATAACACATTCAGATCAAGGGGTAATTATAACCAACAAAATAAAGTTTACAAAAATAACTTTCCATAGCAACACAAAGTCAATATAAAAATCAAAAACTCATATGTAAAGGGGAGAAAAAAAACGAGAGAGAAGGGTGTCTCTTTGTAAAAATTCCACACTCTAAAAAGGTTTCTGTCCACCTTCATTGATATCTTAGCCATCGACTGGTCCTTTAATCCCATCAAGAGACTTGTTTTGTAGGTGTCCAGGAAGTTCAAACTATATAGGGACATTTAGCAACTCAACCTCCGTGTCTAACAATCAATCAAGAAGGAGACCCATTAATGGTCCTAAGAGGCCCAGAAAGATTAGCCTTGCTAATTGGTTTCACTGGTATAAAAAAAAAAGCATAATAATAGTATAACCTTTCTCTTAAAGATATAAGAAATTGATATAGATAGAGATAAAACATCAAACTAAACTCTAGCTAGTACCAATAAAAGAATATTTGGCTTCAATAATTGCTTTTTGTAAAATACTTATACCAAATAGCTATATAACCATCAACACAATCCAATTGACTATTTCAACAAGAGAGCTTTTATCATTATCATAAAGCCTTTTTATTCGTTTTCAATTCGTATACTTAATTGCCAGACCTGATTTGGGGACTAATTAAAAAAAAATTGAGTCTTCAGGTCAACTCGATCGGTCAATGATATATTGGGTTAAAAATGATTTAACATACTAAATTTAAAAATACCTCAATTTCAACACAACTTCTAACATCAATTACAACATAATATTTTTTTTAATTAATTCATAAAGCAAATAACAATTTAAAAGACTTGAAATTTCAAATTAACAAACACAATTCAATATCTAAAATACTAACTAAACTTAAAGTTTCAAATATTTAAATAACAACATCCATAATTAAAAAAACACAAGTTCCTTTACTTAGAGATAGTAGAATTTGAATGAATGAACATATCGAGTTCTTGAATATCTAGAGATTATTTTTTTTGGCTTACAGTTGATTCTGACGGGTTTGGATCAAATTTGGTTAGGTCACCTAAATACTAAAAACCTAGTTATGTCAAATAGGTTTTGTCGAATCAAAGTATTAACCGATTCAACTAACAACCCAACTTAAGTTAAGTTCCTAATCTCAAGTTTATCAAGCCAAATTGTGAGGATAGTGTAGATTTTACAACTATATTTATATACCATACATAGCAGCACAACATAACCGAAAGAAATTATTTTTTTAAAGCTATAACAATTTTTTCCAAACAATATGGTGCAAACAATTAACAATATTATTTTTATGCAAATCAATGTCATTTTATCAATTAATTTGTAAAGAAAAAGGAAGAAAGAAAATTTTTATTAATGGTAATTTCTGAACAATTTATTTGAATTTTTAGGTGGTTTGTAATTATCCTTCTCTAAATCCACTAATTTAAGGGGGAAAGATCGATACTTCAATCAAATATCAGGGAAATCTTGATAAAGTTTTTCCATATGTAAACTGTTTCCAAATTAAAAGGACTTGTTTTTTTCTTTTTTTTCTTGCTCAAATAATTTCACGTGGAAGAAAGAAACATTGACAAAAAGAATCCACATGATTCTTCAAATTTCTACCTACCAGGGAATCGTCTTGTATGGGCATTTTGGATAGATTAATTTTTTTGTCAGCTCTTATTTGATAGAAATTCATTGGGCTTATCAGTCCATTTATTATTACTGCTTGGTTTGTTTTCCAACAATCACTTGCTGGTGCTCGTTATAAATCCATGTACTCCGGAAAATGTTTTCCATTTAATTTACCTTTAATTCAGTCTCGATTTTTTTTTTAAAAAAAAGGTAAAATTTAATTTAATTTGGATGGGATTCTTTGACGCTGCAATTAGAACGGAGAATGAAGAGGCTGCCAGACCTGTAATTATTTTGTTGAGCCAGATAACGAGTAGCGGCGTGGAACGCACGCGCCACTTTCTCACCGAGGGGCCGCGTGCATTGCTGGATGAGAAGTATGTTAGGCTAACAAGAGTTAGTGAATCACATCGATGACTTTCCCTATTAATTGCTGCTTGGGCTCACCTGTGTTCAAGGCACCCGAAGCAGCAAAAAGACAGTCCACTGGCTAGAGATTCAAGGAGCTTAACACCGCTTGATAAGATTCACATGATGCAGCTGCTATCACAAGTCAAACAGTATACCAGGTCCCATTGGTCACGTGATTCAGAGCTCTTTTGTGCATCTTGGAACCGGTGGTAGAGACTAGAGAGACTGATTTCTTTGATGTTGAGCTCAATTGGCCACATGGCCTACCCGCCACCTGCTGCTAATAAATAAGAAAAGCAACTGCCCAATTACAAGGAGACAAGTTGCGAGGGTAAAAAGAAATGCAAAAGGGTCAAAAATCCTTTCTAAAGCCCACCTGATCGAATGAAACAGAGAGGAAAGAAGGAACTCTCCACCAGCCAATTTTATAAACAAGCTTTGGCCTAGGCAGAGGGCAAAAAAAAAAGAGCCAGGCATTTCCCTCTTTCGTCCCTCCATTTATTTCCCATTTTTAGAAACACCCCCCTGGAAGCAGAAAGAAAATTGGGCGGTTAAACCCTCCTTCATAACTGCCATTTGAATTAACAAGGACTAACGGCTATATAAGAAATGGAAGAAGCGGGACAATGCTAACAACCTTTTGAATCTAACAAAGGATACAAGTTCCTTTCCCTAAACATATTGTCCATGAGGGATACCCAGAATCACTAACAGACTACAACCAATCTATCTAACATGTTCCTCTATTTTTCCAAGCTTCAAGACATGAACAAAACATTTTTACCCAGGAATTGAACAAGAGCTAAAGGTGCTTCTTCGATGACTTCGTCGTATACTCAACAACATCATCATCATCATCCTCACCATCATCATCCTCATCTTCATCTCTCTTCCTCTTAAGGTGTGAGGATGATGGTAGCACCTGCAACTCTTCGTCATCATCAACTTCTTCCTCCCCTTCAGGATCATCTTCTTCATTCCCTGGCTCCACATCAATACCTCCAGCTTCAAGAACTTCAGCCTGCCCCACTGGTTGAACCAAGTACCCTGCCTCGGAGTCTTCATCCTGCCATTGCAATAAGAAATCATGTACAGTCAGTGTGTCAGAAAACAAGAATATCGCTGCCATAATAAAAATTGGAAAAAGCTCATCC
>Ga0307510_10007508_pt1 | contig 12983 bp, 15 predicted proteins | sample 12_EM_MG_FD_207224 | JGI IMG/M metagenome (GOLD analysis project Ga0307510, IMG submission 207224) | Populus trichocarpa ectomycorrhiza microbial communities from riparian zone in the Pacific Northwest, United States - 12_EM | ecosystem: Host-associated > Plants > Roots > Unclassified | place... | reverse complement strand
TTTTTTAGTTATGTTTTTATATAATTATGTTTATAAATTTTTTAATATTTTAATGTATAGGTATTAAAAATAAATTTTAAAAAATAAAAAAATATTATTTTAATATATTTTTAAATAAAAAATACTATATATCAAACATGGCTATAAGAGACTCACGACTTGGAAGAATGACGAGATTTTTCTTAATTTTGAGATGAATCACTTGTTTAAATCTACAAAGAAGGGAAGCATCGGTAAAGAAAAGGAAGAGAAAGAAAGCATCCGGGCACACAAGTGAAAGCATGAACTAGCTATAAGCTAGTTGAGACTTGAGAGAGGGAGAGGGAGAGAGAGGGAGAGGCAACTGAACTGATCTGAACTGAGAGTGCAAGAAAATATACGGACAAAACTCCACATCGTGCCCAACACAACACACTTTTTTCCCATCTCCCAATTAACATTTTCAGTCCCGACTTTTCGAAAAATATCCTAAAAATCAAAACAGACTATTATCCTATCCACCTTTACCTACCCTCACTTTGTCTCTCTCTTAACTATTAACACTATACAGATCTCCTTTTTAGTGCACTGAATCTTCATTTCTTTGTAGATTCAGAATACCCTGATCATCAAAATGGGTAAAAATTCCAATCTATAACTAAATTCAGTAACTTTAATGATTAGTTTGATGTAAGCGAATCTGATTTTGATTTTTCTTGACGTGGGTTTTTTTTTTGACAGCGAATGAAAATCCTTTCAAGTCTATATTGAAGACACTAGAGAAACCTGGTGGTGAATTTGGCAAGTACTATAGCTTGCCTGCTCTCAATGACCCCAGAATTGGTTAGTGATTATTTTTTTCCTTCTAATTGTTGAGCTTAAGTTTGGTTACTGAGAAAGGAAAAAAATAGATAAAGTTTGAAGCTTTATGCGATTTATGTTTGTTGTTGACTTTGTCAAAGAATGAGAATCTTTTTATTCAGATAAAAGGATCGGACTTTTTTTTTATTCTTTGGCTAAAGTTTAATTTATTCTTTTTTTATTGAAAAGTTGATTTTTTGATGTGGGATTTTGGATATTTTGATGTTGAGTTTAGTGTTTTTTTTTAGATAGATTGCCATATTCGATTAAGATCCTTTTGGAATCGGCGATTAGAAACTGCGATGAGTTTCAGGTCAAGAGTAAGGATGTTGAGAAGATTATTGATTGGGAGAATACTTCTCCTAAACTAGTTGAAATTCCGTTCAAGCCTGCAAGAGTGCTTCTTCAGGTAACTGACATTGTTATTCAATCGGTGGACTTTTTGATAGAGAAAATATTTGTCATTGTTATTGACCATAGCTTTAATTATTATTGATGTTGTTATGATATTGTTCTCAGGATTTCACTGGTGTTCCTGCTGTTGTTGACCTTGCCTGCATGCGAGATGCGATGAGTAATCTGGGAGGTGATTCTAATAAGATCAACCCATTGGTGAGCTTATTTTCTTCTATGCATCTACAGAATAATTGCCATTTTCAATTTACATAATTTGATATTTCTGAGTTGTTTGTTAATCGGATCTGCTTCAACATGTGCAAGGCATTTTGATTGCTATGTTTTTTTTTTTTCAGGGACTTAACCTTTGAAATTTGTGTGCACAGGTTCCAGTTGATCTTGTTATTGATCACTCAGTTCAGGTTGATGTGTCAAGATCAGAAAACGCAGTGCAGGCAAATATGGAGTTTGAGTTCCATAGAAACAAAGAAAGATTTGCTTTCCTTAAATGGGGTTCAAATGCTTTCCAAAACATGCTTGTTGTTCCGCCTGGGTCTGGTATAGTTCACCAGGTGAGGCATCTTTTTCATCAGAGTGTTAACACAGTTGGCATTTCATGTTTTGCTATGTTTCCCAAAAAAAAAATGTTGATTGCTTGGCTGCAATCAAGGCAAATGAGCTATGCCAGTTTCAAAAATGCAAATTTCTTTTCTGTGGTGTATATATGTATTCTATGCAGATGTTTGAAGTTCAATAATTTGATTGCCAGGTCAACTTGGAATACCTTGGGAGAGTGGTGTTCAACACAAATGGTTTACTTTATCCTGATAGTGTTGTTGGAACAGACTCGCACACTACCATGATAGATGGATTAGGTGTTGCTGGCTGGGGAGTTGGCGGGATAGAAGCTGAGGCTGCAATGCTTGGCCAGGTAAAATATTTGTTGTCATATTTACATCATATGTGTACAATTTGGAACAAGTTCCTAATTGACATAAATTCTTCGCAATCCCCTGACTGATTCCTGGGACAGTTATACTACCTGCATTCAATTAGCTAATGAAAACTTTTATAATTGCAAGTTAGTCTATCTCATGCTTATAATCTTTCTTGTCGATAATTTATCCAATGTGTCTTCATTTCCATGTAGCCCATGAGCATGGTCCTGCCTGGTGTGGTTGGTTTTAAGTTATCAGGAAAACTTAGAGATGGTGTTACAGCCACCGATTTGGTATTGACAGTAACTCAAATGCTGAGAAAGCATGGGGTTGTTGGCAAGTTTGTGGAGTTCTACGGTACACCCTTTTATACTTGGCTTGCATTATTTTGTGTTTTGATCACTGTGTAATATATTTCTTTCTCACATTGGATTTCGGCTTTTGCTAATGTCTGCAGGTGAGGGAATGAGTGAATTGTCACTAGCAGACCGCGCTACTATTGCCAATATGTCTCCTGAGTATGGTGCAACGATGGGTTTCTTTCCTGTGGATCATGTCACGCTGCAATATCTGAAACTGACAGGCAGAAGCGATGGAACTGTAAGTTATAAAACGATATTTTATTTCATTTCATTTCATATGGCCATTGTATATACTGATTCGGGAACCTAAGAAATGCAGGTCTCTATGATAGAATCCTATTTAAGAGCTAACAAGATGTTTGTGGACTACAGTGAGGTAAACAATAAATGCTTTATTCATCACGTGTTCATTCAATGTATTTTATCGTGTCATTGTGAAAACATTCTCTTTTATCTAAAAATAATTACGTCGTTTTAAAAATGATTATGTCGTTTTGAATGTTTTTGTCTGACCTCAGCCCCAGATTGACAGAGTGTACTCTTCTTATATAGCATTGAACCTTCGGGACGTGGAACCTTGTATATCAGGACCTAAGAGGTGATGCTGATAAATATTTTTAAATTTCCTTTTTTCTTTGCCTGAATGTTTTATTCCAATATTTCTTGGTCAACCCTTTAATCATATTATTGCAGGCCACATGATCGAGTTCCTTTGAGAGAAATGAAAGCTGATTGGCATGCATGCTTAGACAACAAGGTTGGATTTAAGGTGAGAATTGTATCAACCTAAACAAGGCCACATAAAAAGACATCATTTTCATGGAGGCTACTTGGAAGGTCATCAAAGGAAAGATGGCAGAAACCAAAATTGAGGAAGCTCTGCAATTTTGGCTCTAGTCAAAGAAGAATGGTAGATTTTTTTTGTAACATAAGAAGTCAGAAATCAAGGGGTGGTCCTTTTGCATTTTCTCTTTTGCATAACCTTACAAGTGACTCAAAGTACATTGAAGAAAAAACTGGAATTTTTTTCCAAAATAAACCAACAAACCAGGCATTCATTTCTTTCCAAAGGATATTATTTTCTGGTTGTAAAATAGTTTAATATCTGTGGTATGTCAATTTTCTGTCCTGAACCAAACACCCATTCGATCTATCTCTTACCTTTCTTGCATGTCATTACAGGGATTTGCTATACCAAAAGAATCTCAAAGCAAGGTTGCTGAGTTCAATTTTCACGGGACTCCAGCCCAACTGAGACATGGTGATGTTGTTATAGCTGCTATTACTAGTTGCACAAATACCTCAAACCCTAGTGTCATGCTTGGATCTGCTTTGGTTGCAAAGAAAGCTTGTGAACTAGGATTGGAGGTTGGATGTCTCTCCTTTTAAATTCCTTTTTCTCTCCTTTCAGCTTAGCTACCCTGATTATAACAATATCCAACTGAATAAAAGGTTACAATTGCAAGATCAGATGGGAATAGTAATCCCTAGAGTTAAGTATAACAATATTGACAAGCCTAACACAGATGAAGTGCATTATATATTACCTACTCCAGAGCTAATTATCAAGGAATTGTTATCTGATTTGCATTGTTGCCTCGATTATGAATGTTGTATCTGATCTGTAATACAGTGTGATTTGACGAATAATATTGGTGTAGCTTCCCTTGTTTGTTTCTTTGTTATGTTTTCAAAAGTCAAATTTGTGAATGTAATAAATTCTGAACATCTGTTATGTTCATGGGATTCCAAAAGCGTCAGGATGCTAGACTCCAATGTAATGCTGGTTTAAACTGTTAGCTTAAAAAAACTTAAAGGATTATGCTAGTATCCTGCATGCTTTTCCTCCAGCTGAATACTGGTAACGTTAGAGAGGCTTAACTTTATCCATTAGCTTTTTTAGATTTTCCAGATTAATGACACGTGAAGCTTGAATTGGAAAATTCCCTGGCTGATTTTCTAAGTATATGATCATGGTAGAAGATCATATCACATCAATTTGATGAGTTAATGGAATGTGATTGGATTTATAAGTTCATTCTCTTATCAGGTGAAACCATGGATTAAGACAAGTCTTGCTCCAGGTTCTGGGGTTGTAACCAAATACATGGAAAAGAGGTATCAATTAAAACTATGATCTCATGTCTTGAAAACTTCATGCAGCTATGGCAATACATTTCTGATTTTGGCACTTCCTCTGCAGTGGCTTGCAGAAATATCTGAATCAGCTAGGGTTTCATATTGTTGGTTATGGATGCACCACTTGCATTGGGAATTCTGGAGATATAGATGAAGCTGTGGCATCAGCTATCACTGAAAATGGTAATTCTTTCTAAACGCAATTCTTTTCCTGATATTCCTCCTAAGAATCTTTTGAGCTGATGATTTTGATTTTGTACTCATATACAGATGTAGTGGCTGCTGCTGTGTTGTCTGGGAATAGGAATTTTGAGGGTCGTGTCCATCCTTTAACAAGAGCTAATTATCTTGCTTCGCCTCCACTTGTGGTAGCCTATGCACTTGCTGGAACGGTACTCAACTTATATACTATATGTTCTTAAAATCATTTTGGACCCATTATTTTCCATTGTATAGCTTCTCTTCCTCGTACTGTGTGGGTACCACATTCCTTTTCTGGTTGTTGATTTATGTACTCTGGACAATGTCTCTCGTGAGGGGACAATACTGCAGGTGGATATTGATTTTGAAACAGAGCCAATTGGTGTAGGAAAAGATGGAAAGAAGATATTTTTCAGGGATATCTGGCCTTCTAATGACGAAGTTGCTCAAGTAAGCAGCAGCTTCCTATAGTTTGATTTTGAATTGTCTGATTAGACTATAGACCAGATAACTCATTGTTTCCTATGCTTGAATGACCTGCAGGTTGTCCATTCAAGTGTGCTACCTGATATGTTTAAGGCTACATATCAGGCAATCACCAAGGGAAATCCCATGTGGAATCAATTATCCATTCCTTCGGGCACTCTGTATGATTGGGACCCCAAATCAACTTACATACATGAGCCACCATATTTCAAAAGCATGACTATGTCTCCTCCAGGACCACATGGTGTGAAGGATGCTTACTGCTTACTCAACTTTGGGGACAGTATTACAACTGATCACATTTCACCAGCTGGCAGCATCCACAAGGACAGTCCTGCTGCTAGATACCTCATGGAACGAGGGGTTGATAGAAGGGACTTCAATTCGTATGGAAGTCGTCGTGGTAATGATGACGTGATGGCAAGGGGCACATTTGCTAACATTCGAATTGTCAACAAACTATTGGGAGGAGAAGTTGGGCCTAAAACAATTCATTTTCCCACTAGAGAGAAACTATCTGTGTTTGATGTTGCCATGGTAATTGCTTTCAAGTTACTTCATAGACTTCATGTACTATGAAGTCAAGTCCTGCCTTAAGTTTTGACTGAAAAAAGCCGGGAGGAAAAATATCCTAGGTTATGCATTAACCTAAGGCTTTATTGGTGGTTAAGGCCATAAGAATAGAAGGCTGTAATTAGCAAAACAAATAAGTTAAACTATAATAGGTAGCCACAGTTTAAAACAGTAATGTTCTGGGTTAAGTTTACACTCTACTGTGGTATTAACAGTATATCCATAAATTTTAATCAGATAGATGTCTTCAGTTGCTAGTTTCATATTGCTTGGATGTAGTGCTTTAGAGTTTGGGGTTCTTAAGTACTGAAACAAATTTATAAAGAATTCATGAACAAGCATCACGTTTCTTGTGTTCGTCCCATAATGATACTGTTGCTGGTTTCATTGCATTTGTCAACAGAGGTACAAGAGTGAGGGACATGATACAGTTATTTTGGCTGGTGCTGAGTATGGGAGTGGAAGTTCTCGTGATTGGGCTGCCAAGGGTCCAATGCTACTGGTGAGTCTCTGCCAGCATCTGAAACCCGTCTAATTTTCCAGATGTCTTTTAAGCTAATCCTTTTAATTGTTATGGGACCAGGGTGTGAAAGCAGTGATGGCCAAGAGCTTTGAGCGAATTCATCGCAGTAATTTGGTGGGAATGGGTATCATTCCACTTTGTTTCAAGTCCGGGGAGGATGCTGAGACACTTGGCTTAACTGGGCATGAGCGCTACAGCCTTGATCTTCCTAGCAACGTGAGTGAGATTAGACCAGGTCAAGATGTTACAGTGGTGACAGACAATGGCAAGCAATTTACATGTACCTTGCGTTATGATACAGAGGTAGGTGATGATGATGGAAACTCGACCTGGCTTTTCACCCCAAAACAAAATTTTCTTATTTCATGAATGCTTTAATTCCTTGGTATGCTAGTGCCCCTAAGTTTAGCCACTTGCGTGCGTGCGTGCAGGTGGAACTGGCTTATTTTGGTCATGGAGGCATTCTGCAATATGCCATCAGAAACCTGATTCACACCAAACATTGAATCAGCTGCAAACAAACCAGTAATAAAAGTTTGTGGCAGCGCAGGATATAATATCAGTTCTAGTGCTGAGCCGGTTTTATCATTAATAAGTCAGAACCGAGTAGTATTTTTCCTGTGCTGTTTCAAGTGTACGCCGCTTGTTTTGGTTTTCACAGTATCCTTTTGTTGCCCTCAAGGATGCATTAAATTTGGCCGGCATGGGAGGCCACAACGTGCTCTGTATCTCAGTGGCCTTTGACCCTGGAGAAACCAACCAAAGCTCGAGTCCCAGGGTTAAAAGGTATTATTATACTCAACATTTTGATAAAACTTGTTATCCCTGAAGAAATCCAAAATGATCTTAGCCACGGAAGGATGTCTACTGGTTAGAAAGTGTTTAGACAATTATGATCATATGAATACAAACAAATCCCTGATACTTGATGCATTTCCATGCTTGTCGTTTTTAAAAAAAATTGTGGAAGCTCTTAACAAATCCCAGTTACGTGAGTGCTGGATCGATCAAGTCAAGACATTCTGGTTTAAATCAGAGATTGTCAAATAACGGCGAGATGCACATGCTCCACAGAACTTTACAAGGAATCGAATAATGAATGCATCTCTTTCGGTTCAAATAAATTAGGGCACGTGTCTCTCTAACAGCAACTGAAAAAGTGAAGGAACCTCGCTCTGCTAGAACAGTGAAAAATTTCGGACTAATTTTATCAGACTCCTGAGAGCATGGGGTGCCATGCCCCAACAGTGGAAATCATCAAAATTTACGGCCAGAAAGTGTTGGTTGTATACAAAGATTGCATATTCAATTAAAAATCGTCAGCGGCGCTTGAGCCTCGATATTGGGATGCGCAAATTACAGGAATACGATGTGGTCACCTGCACGAAGGAGAAGTGGTAATGTTAGGGAGAAAATAACGATTTCATCGTGCATGGGCAAATTGTTTTGTTCCAAGATGCTTTTAGAATGAGTCCAACACCAAAAGAGGCCCTTTGTTTTAGTCGCATGTTATTTATTACACGACATATGCTGAACCGGGCTAAGATTGTGGCAGGAAATTTTGAGCTTAACAAGAATAATTTGTGAGCTGATCACATGCCACCCAGCCACCACCCAAAAAGAAAAGGAAACGCACAGAAGCTTCACTGTGTAGATCAACAAACTGTTTTCAGTATTTAAATAATAGTCTGTAAATAAATGCCAATGCCACCGGAGGATATTATTACCAACCAAAACAAGAGCAACCGTTAACAACCAATACCAGTCACTAAGGAATATCTTCACAAATGACATTGTTAATAGTCTCTTTTGGTTATAGTTAATTACCTTCATGATAGTATTTCAGGCCTTGTACTCATTCACACGCATCCATTTGGTTGATGACCACTTATTACCTCGAATCACAGGGCAACCACCTGCATGGAAGAACAATCCAACACATGAATTATTTAAAGATTGATATCATTAAAACCTGCAAAATCAAATTATAACCACATGTAGGTATGCCCCCTTGAAATAATGAGGTACTGTCAGCTTGGTTATACTAAAACCTGAACTACACATGTTCAAGGCGATTAGCTGGTTGAGAGTAACTAACCATGCAAACTTGATGGATCTAGAGAGGCATCAGGTTTCATACTCCAGAACAGCAATGCATCACCCATCTTTGGTTTAACAGAGAGGCCCCCCTTTCCACATTCAGATAACTCGTTCCACCAAGGCACTGAACTAATGTTCCCCTTGGCAGAAGGAAACACAGTCTCACCCCCTTCTTCAACATCTGAGCTGTGTAGAATAGTGAAAGAGAAGTATTACAAAAGAACAAATGCAGGATGCGCTGGAATTCAAAGAAATTCTACTACCAGATAGGATCTCACTTACAGGTACATGAGAACAGTGGCTATGCGTTGACCCCCATTTTCGGTGTTATAATCATCCATAAAGTAGTCAAAGTGAGGCTCATACTTCTGCCCAACTTCGTAGTGGAGAATTTGAAGCCCTTCGCCATGCTCTGCACACCATGTCAGCTTGGTAACAGGTGATGAATCAAACTGAAAGGCAAGTTACTAGGTGGTGTTTCCTTTGAACACTAACAGATCTCTTCTTTCCAAAATTGTATAATTTTCTTTTTCCTTAAAAGATGCATTAGGGTGAAGTTAACCATGATGGACCCAAGAATTTGGATTAAACCTAGTTAGCTTTGGTTAACTTAAATTTGTAAAGTACAATTTTTTTGTTATCCAATGACTTTTCTTGATTTTGTGATGCTTGATGTGGTGGAGGTGCTACAAAACTAGTCCCAAATAACTAATAACTACTATCTCTGACACCAAATAAGAAAAGTGGAGGTGCTTAGTGGGAACTGGTGATGCTTTGGCTGATTGCACATTGTGGTAGTCAAGTGGATTTATAGAGGTGGTAGTATAACAAAGTTGATATAGATTCCACTACAGAAGCACCAGAAACAATGTATCAGCCGGTCATGGTTCACTTCTGCAAATACATGAATGAATAACAAAGATGTGAAGGCAATGAAGTAATGCAATAGTTAGTTATAGGGATGCGTTAGGATATGAAGTTCGAAATTATGGAAACCTGTGCTTATGGTGGCAACCTAGCCTTCAAAGTAAATTAAATTTCCAGTCGTCTATTTGATATTAAAAAAATTAACAGAAAACAAAACAAAATTTCACTGATGCTGATATTCTATCTCATTCTTTCGGTGGACCTTCCAAATAAATGAAGCTCAAACAACATACCTGAAGGAATAAAGCTAAAATCAGCAATTCTTTTCTCAATATCTCTAATGATTTTGTCACGACCTCTCGGTAGAAATGTTCCAGAACTCGTACGCACTCTAAATATCAAAAAGCATCATTAATTCCAATTAATATCAACAAAGTATACAAGCAAACTAATTGAAAGAAGAGCAACAAGAACATCCATCCACAAAATTCAAGAACAAGAGTGTACAATTTAAAGAAAGAAAAACCCACCTACTATCTTTACTCTTCCCAGATGAACTGTCAACAACCATCGACTTTTGCATATGTGGCTTTGCAAGATTGATTAAGTAATCACATTCCGCTTTGGTCTGTCCAAACAAGCAACAAACTAATTGGTTAATTATTCAATCAAAGCAAAATTTCTTACGCGAAAAATGCTACTAATCAATAGCATTCCATCACCAAGAAACAAACCATTAAATAAGAAAATATGAAAAATTAAACATCAAATAAGGGAGCAAAATCCTAAAAAACACTATCACAAATAAATGTTACAGAGATCACATTGCATTATTAATTAAATCTTTTTTTAATCACTAAATACAAAACTAAGATAAATTAAATAATAATTCAAAATTAAAAAAGAAATCCCCAAAGAGCATCAAAGTAAATACAATCAATTATTATTTTAGTAATTACAATTAAAATAACACTTAATTCAGTTAAACAAATATAAACATCAAATTAAATCCAGTCCAAAATCTCTATAAAAAAACTGACCAAAAAATTATGATAAATAAAAGCACGAGGCTCCCACGAGATAGCCTCTACCCATTGCTCTGCTTTGCCTTCATCATCTCCACTCCTACAAAAACAATGAAACCAATCAAGATAATTACGACCATGCCATCCAATCTCAAACCAAACACTAATCAACAAAAACACGAAAATCAATCTCACTCATGAATTTTGCTATTATGAGCGATGGAGCTGAGATCGTTAGCTTTACGCGACGAATCAGAAGAAGAAGTGCTCGGAATCGAGAGAATTCCGAGAGCGAGAAGAATTAAAATCACGAAAGTGAACGTTAATGGAAGAGTTAGTATAAGTGTCGATGACGGTGATTTTCGTGTTGAAATTCGTGAGTATCTCGCTTTCGCCATTTTCGTAAAAAGTCGGAATCGGGAAAGAGATCGGTGAGAGAAATGACAGCAGTCTAATTTAATATTTGATAGACTTTTCTGATCTTTTCTTTTCTTTTTTTAATTTTTAATAAGAGAAGAGACGCGGTTTGGAGAGACGCGACTCTCTTCTGTTTGTTGTATACACTTTATACTTAGTTTACTTACGCTCCTTGATTTAAAAAAAATGCTTAAATATTTGAAAATTAAAAGAAAAATCTTTAAAGTATCTTTTGGTTACGTTAAGGATAAAAATAATAAAAACAAAAACATATTTAATTAAATAAAAATAAAAATAAAAATAAATTTTTATATTTAAAAAATAAAAAATACGGTATTTATTATTTATTATTTAAGTGTGCAAATTGGAAGAGAAAATAGAGAATTCTTAGAATTGGTTGAAAAAGCTCACAAAATTGGATCAATTGGTTATGATAATAGGTTCTTTTTTCAATTAATTGTTATATAAACTTTAATGAAAATATCAAATTGTGTAGATTTATAGCAAATTGGAGTTGTGAAGACATGAATAAAGATTGAATGGGAGAAATTGAAAACTAGTTTTTAGAAAATTAAAACCTTAAATGGTCAACAGGTAATTCGGGGGAGTTTGGAAATTTGATTAAATTGTATTGGTTTTAGTATTTTAATGATATTGGAAATGTTTAAGATTGATTATGAATGATGAAATTTAGATTGCTAAAATTTACTTACTATGTTTTTATGTTGGAATGATGATTCAGGTGTGTTTGAGATTGTGGTAGTGGTGGCGGTTCAAAGTACTTTTCGCTTAGAAATGCATCGAAATGAAGTTTTTTTATTTTTTAAAAATCATTTTTGACATCAAAACATCAAAATAATCTGAAACCATAAAAAATCATTTTAAGCAAAAAACAAAATTCAAAATTTGAGGAAACGCGGTTTACACCGCGTTCCCAAACACACTCGGAGTGTGGGAGATTAAATTGAATTGATTTTAATGTTTTAATGATGTTGAGGATATTGAAATTGGTTGTGAATATTATAATAAGGATTGCCAAGAATTTAGTTGAAAAGGGAATGTGAGGTCAAGAAAAGTAAAAATTCATGTTAGGATAATGGTGAAAGAATACCATGTGAAAGAATACCATTAGATTCGACTAATTCTAAATCAATAACTAAACTAGTTGAAAATGGAGGTAAAACTTGAGGAGTGAAGAACATAAGTGTGAGTGATGATCATTGTGTGGAACAATTAAGGAAATAATTGAATCTTTATGCAAGAGAGGGTGAGTTCAAATCTGCATTTTATTTTATACTAACAAGCCAATGATTTTACTTATGTATAAGGAGGCTTGCTTTAATGCTAACTTTCTTGATCATGTTGTTCCTAGTGTGGCTGTTTTTTATTGTAGGAGTTTGATGATGTATTTTCTGAAAATATTCCTAGCGATTTACCACTATTGATAGGAATAGAACATCAGATTGACCTTGTACCCGGAGCTGCGATTCCTAACCGACCAACTTATAGAAGTAATCTCGAGTAGACAAATAAGCTTCAAAGAAAAGTTGATAAGCTGATGAAGAAAGGGTACATCCGTTAGAATATGAGACCTTGTGTTGTGCTATTGTTACTTATGCCTAGAAAAGATGAAACATAAAAGATGTGTGTTGATTCCTGAGCCATCAACAACATAACGATAAAGTATAAACATCATATCCTAGGCTTGATGACATGCTAGATGAGTTACAAAGATCATGTATTTTTTCTAAAATTGATTTGAAAAGTGGCTAATGAATAGAAAACTACATTTAAGACTAAGCATGGTTTGTATTAATGGTTAGTCATATCATTTGGACTTACAAATGCACCTAATATGTTTATGAGGTTAATGAATCATATATTGTGTGCATTTATAGGTAAATTTATGGTGTATTTTAATGACATCTTGATCTATAGAAAGAGTCTAAATGAACATCTTGATCATTTTATAGTGTACTTAGTATATTACATTATGAGAAATTGTATGTTAGTCTTAAGAAGTGTACCTTTTGCATGGAGAAAATTATGTTTATTGGATATATTGTAACTGTACAGGGTATTGAGATGAATGAGCTTCACAACTCATAAGAAGTTT
>Ga0307510_10007507_pt1 | contig 12984 bp, 12 predicted proteins | sample 12_EM_MG_FD_207224 | JGI IMG/M metagenome (GOLD analysis project Ga0307510, IMG submission 207224) | Populus trichocarpa ectomycorrhiza microbial communities from riparian zone in the Pacific Northwest, United States - 12_EM | ecosystem: Host-associated > Plants > Roots > Unclassified | place... | reverse complement strand
GCGCGTCCGTTCTTCAAGGACCTCGTCGACTTCATGATCTCGGGCCCGGTGATGATCCAGGCGCTCGAAGGCGAAGGCGCGATCCTCAAGAACCGCGACCTGATGGGCGCGACCGATCCGAAGAAGGCCGAGAAGGGCACGATCCGCGCCGACTTTGCCGACAGCATCGACGCGAATGCCGTCCACGGCTCCGACGCTGCTGAAACAGCGGCTGTCGAGATCGCGTTCTTCTTCCCGGCGATGAACGTTTTCAGCCGCTGAGATCCGGGGCAAGAGACAGGACAGAGACTCGGGGGCAACCCCGACCATTGATGACCAACCTGCTGGAGTTCGACCGCGACGCGCTGGCTGCCTTCTGCGAGCAGCTCGGGGAGAAGCGCTTTCGCGCGACCCAGCTGTTCCGCTGGATCCACCATCGCGGCGCGTCCGACTTCGAGCAGATGTCCGATCTGGCGAAGTCGCTGCGTGAAAAACTCGCAGGCCGCGCAGTCATCAGCGCGATGCCCATCATCAGCGAGCAGGCCTCGGCGGACGGCACGATCAAGTGGCTGTTCGACGTCGGCGCTGGCAATGCGGTCGAGACCGTGTTCATTCCCGAGACCGATCGCGGCACGCTGTGCGTGTCGTCGCAGGCCGGCTGCGCGGTGGGCTGCCGCTTCTGCTCCACAGGCCATCAAGGCTTCAGCCGCAACCTGACCACCGGCGAGATCATCGCCCAGCTCTGGTTCGCCGAGCATCATCTGCGCAAGCGCCTGAACCTGCCGGAAGGCCAGCGCGCCATCACCAATGTCGTGATGATGGGCATGGGCGAGCCGCTGCAGAACTACAGCGCGCTCGTGCCTGCGCTGCGCATGATGCTCGACGACCATGCCTACGGACTCTCGCGGCGCCGCGTCACGGTGTCCACCTCGGGCGTGGTGCCGATGATCGAACGGCTGCGCGACGATTGCCCGGTCGCACTCGCCGTTTCTTTGCACGCACCGACCGACGCGCTGCGCGACGACCTCGTGCCGCTGAACAAGAAGTACCCGCTGGCCGAACTGCTGGCCACCTGCAAGCACTACCTCGACAAGGCACCGCGTGACTTCATCACCTTCGAGTACTGCATGCTCGACGGCGTGAACGACAGCGACGCGCAGGCACGCCAGCTGCTTGCGCTGGTGGCCGAATCCGGCGTGTCCTGCAAGTTCAATCTGATCCCGTTCAATCCCTTCCCCGAGTCCGGCCTGAAGCGCTCGCCCGATGCGCGCGTCACCGCGTTCCTGCGCGTGCTGCAGGACGGCGGGCTGGTCGCCACGGTGCGCAAGACGCGCGGTGACGACATCGATGCCGCGTGCGGTCAGCTCGCGGGCGAAGTGCAGGATAGAACCAACGCCAAGCTGCGCATGACGCGCGCGCCGGTGCGCATGCACGGCGCCGATTCCGCGGCGTCGCTGGCGATTCGGGCGGGTCGACAGGAGACGAGCGCATGACGCCGAAGAAGGGCTCGTCTTGGCGGGGCCGATGGCTGGTCGTCCCCATGCTGGCTGCGCTGTGCGCCGGTTGCGTGACGCGAACCCAGACCTCCGAGAATCTGGTCGACGGCAAGGACATCGTCACCGCGTCCGATGAATCCGATGCGAGCAAGCGCGCGCGTGTGCGCATGGAGCTCGCCGCCGGCTACTACGGCCGCGGCCAGATGACGACCGCGCTCGACCAGGTCAAGCTCGCGATCCAGGCCGATCCCAAGCTCGCCGAGGCCTACAACATGCGTGGGCTGATCTACTCGAACCTCGGCGACGACAAGCTCGCCGAAGAGAGCTTCACGCGCGCATTGCAGCTCGCCCCGCGTGACGCTGACTCGATGCAGAACTACGGCTACTTCCTGTGCCAGCGGCGGCGTTATCCGGAAGCGACGGCGATGTTCGATCAGGCGCTGGCCGTGCCGCGCTACCGCGATTCGGCACGCACCTGGCTGACCAAGGGCGTGTGCCAGGCGTTCGCCGGCCAATTGGCTGAGTCAGAGGCCTCGTTGGTGCGTGCCTACGAGATCGAGCCGTCGAACCCGTCGGTCGCGGTCAACCTCGCTGAAGTATTGTTCAAGCGTGGCGACTACGAAAGGGCGCGCTTCTACATCCGGCGCGTCAATGCCGTGGCCACGCTGCAAGGCGCGCAGACGCTGTGGCTGGCCGCGCGCATCGAGCAGCACCTCGGCAACAACGCCGGCACGCAGGAGTTCGGCGAACAGCTTCGCCGGCGCTTCCCCGATTCAACCGAGGCCGGCCGCTACGCGCGCGGTCAATTCGATGAGTGACGAGACAGCTCCCGACGTTCCGGCAGGCCCGGCGCCGGCCACCACCGCGGGCGGCTTGCTGCGCCAGGCGCGCAAGGCGCAAGGCCTGCACATCGCCGCGCTGGCGGCGGCCATCAAGGTGTCGCCGCGCAAGCTCGAGTTGCTCGAATCTGACCAGTTCGATCAGTTGCCCGACGCCACCTTCACGCGCGCACTCGCGCAGACCATGTGCCGCGCGTTGAAGATCGATCCGGCGCCCATCCTCGCGCTGATGCCCCGCCCGCCAGGGCACCGGCTGGAGCAGATGTCCGAAGGCCTGAACACGCCGTTCCGCGAGCGACCTGGGCAACTCGTGCCCAAGGACTGGGCGAGCGCGGCGATGCCGGCACTCGTGATCGCGGCGCTGTTGCTGGTGGGCACGGCCGTGATGTATCTCGCCCCGGCCGACTGGCTGCCGTCGGTCAAGGGCGCACTGAACCGCGCGGGCGGCGAGACCGCGGCCCCGACGCCTGTCGCCACGACCGATGGGGCGGCTGCACCGCTGGCGTCCGCATCTGGGTCCGCGTCTGCGGCGATGCCCGTCTCCGAAGCGTCATCGATGCCCGCCGCGTCCGACGTGATGCCCCCGGTCAGCACCGACACCGCCGAGCCGGTGCCGCCTGCGGCCTTGCCCGTCGCCGTGGCGGGCGTGCTGCAGCTTCGACCGAGCGCGCCGTCGTGGGTCGAGGTCATCGATGCGAACGGCAAGCCGCTGATCTCGCGCCTGTTGCAGGCCGATGAAAGCGTGGGTCTCGATGGGGCTTTGCCGATGAAGGTCAAAATCGGCAACGCGGGCGCCACCGAAGTGGTGTTCCGCGGCCAGCCGCTGGAACTCGGGCCGTTCACGCGCGACAACATGGCCAAGCTGGAACTCAAGTAAGACGAGGCCGAGACCATGAACGACCTGACCCAAGCCTTCGCCGCGATCGACGACTACATCGAACCCGCCGTGCCTGCGCCGCATCGCACGCGGCAGGCGCTGGTGCGCTGGGGTTCGCGCATCGTCACAGTGGGCGGTGGCGCGCCGGTGCGCGTGCAGGCGATGACCAACACCGACACGGTCGACGCGATCGGCACCGCGATCCAGGTCAAGGAGCTCGCGATCGCCGGCTCGGAGATGGTGCGCATCACCGTCAACACGCCCGAAGCCGCGGCGGCCGTGCCCTACATCCGCGAGCAGCTCGATCGGATGGGCATCGACGTGCCGCTGATCGGCGACTTCCACTACAACGGCCACCGCCTGCTGACCGATCACCCGGCCTGCGCCGAAGCGCTGAGCAAGTACCGCATCAACCCTGGCAACGTGGGCAAGGGCGACAAGCACGACAAGCAGTTCGCGCAGATGATCGAGGTCGCGGCCAAGTACGACAAGGCGGTGCGCATCGGCGTCAACTGGGGCAGCCTCGACCAGGAACTGCTGACCGAGCTGATGGACGCCAATGCCAAGCTGGCCGAGCCGTTCGAGCCGCAGCAGATCATGTACCGCGCGATCCTCACGTCGGCGATCCAGTCGGCGCGCCGCGCCGAGAGCCTCGGCCTGCGCGGCGACCAGATCATCCTGTCGTGCAAGATGTCCGGCGTGCAGGACCTGATCAGCGTCTACCGTGCGCTGGCCAAGCGCTGCGACTACGCGCTGCACCTGGGCCTCACCGAAGCCGGCATGGGCACCAAGGGGACCGTGGCGTCCACCGCAGCGCTCGGCGTGCTGTTGCAGGAAGGCATCGGCGACACGATCCGCGTCTCGCTGACGCCCCAGCCGGGCGAGGCGCGCACGCAAGAGGTCGTGGTCGCGCTTGAAATTCTGCAGGCGCTCGGCCTGCGCCAGTTCAACCCCAGCGTCACCGCGTGCCCGGGTTGCGGCCGCACGACCAGCACCACGTTCCAGGAACTCGCGAAGGAAATCGACGACTACCTGCGCGCGCAGATGCCGGTCTGGAAGGCGCGCTATCCCGGCGTCGAGAAGATGAAGGTCGCGGTGATGGGCTGCATCGTCAACGGCCCGGGCGAAAGCAAGCATGCCGACATCGGCATCAGCCTGCCGGGCACCGGCGAGGCACCGGCGGCGCCGGTCTTCATCGACGGCGAGAAGGCGCTGACGCTGCGCGGCGACAACATCGCGGCCGAGTTCCATGCGCTGGTCGAGCGCTACATCGACAAGCGCTTCGGCGCTGCCGCTGCCGAGCATCCGATCGCGCACGCCTGAGCCGCCGACCCCGGCGCGAGGCCTGCGCATCGCATCGGAGCTGCCGGGGCGACCGGCGGCATGGCCCGCATTCGACCGAGATCGACCGAGACATCTCCATGACTGAACAGAAACCCCGCAAGCCCGAACCGCTGCAAGCCGTGAAGGGCATGAACGACCTGCTGCCGCCCGAGTCGGCACGCTGGGAGTGGTTCGAGGCCAAGGTGCGCGCGCTGATGGCGCGCTATGGCTACGCGAACATCCGCACGCCCATCGTCGAGCCGACCGCGCTGTTCGTGCGCGGCCTGGGCGAAGTGACCGACATCGTCGAAAAGGAGATGTACTCCTTCGAGGACGCGATGAACGGCGACAAGCTCACGCTGCGGCCCGAGGCCACCGCCGGCATCGTGCGGGCGGTGATCGAGCACAACGCGCTGTACAACGGCCCGCTGCGGGTGTGGTCGCATGTGGCGCTGTTCCGTCACGAGCGTCCGCAGAAGGGCCGCTACCGCCAGTTCCACCAGATCGACGTGGAAGCGCTCGGCCACGCCGGCCCGGACGTGGACGCCGAGCAGATCCTGATGTGCCGCGCGCTGCTGCGCGACCTCGGCCTCGTCGAAGGCCGCGACGTGCGCCTGGAGATCAACAGCCTGGGCCAGGCCAGCGAGCGCCAGCAGCACCGCGCTGCGCTGATCGCGCACTTCGAGCAACACGCCGAGCTGCTCGACGAGGACGCGCGCCGCCGCCTGCACAGCAACCCGCTGCGCATTCTCGACACCAAGAATCCGGCCATGCAGGCGATGGTCGAGGCCGCGCCCAAGCTGATGGACTTTCTTGGCGAGGCCTCCCTCGCGCACCTGAACGGCGTGCGCGCCGTGCTCGACGCCGCGGGGCTGCCGTACCGCGTCAACACGCGGCTGGTGCGCGGCATGGACTACTACAACCTGACCGTGTTCGAGTGGGTCACCGACCACCTCGGCTCGCAGGGCACGGTGTGCGGCGGTGGCCGCTACGACACGCTGATCGAACAGCTCGGCGGCAAGCCCGCGCCCGCGGTGGGCTGGGGCATGGGCATCGAGCGCATGCTGCTGCTGCTCGAGGCGATGGAAGTCGCCGCGCCGGCACCGGGGCTCGACGTGTTCGCCATCGTCCCGGGCCCCGAGGCACTCGCCACCGCGATGAGCACCTGCGAGACGCTGCGCGCTGCCGGCGTGACCGTGCAGATGCACGGCGCCGGCGCCGCGGGCTGGGGCAGCATGAAGTCGCAATTCAAGCGCGCCGACGCCAGCGGCGCGCGCCACGCGCTGATCTTCGGCGCCGACGAGCTGGCACGCGGCGAAGTCTCGCTGAAGTCGCTGCGCGACGCCGACGCGGCGCAGCGCAGCCTGCCGCTGGCCGACGCCGCAGGCTGGGCCGCCGATCTGCTCAACGCATAATCCCGCACTCACCGAACCGGAATCCTTTTGTCAATGGCCACGAATCTCGATCTCGAAGAACAGGAACAGCTCGACGAGCTGAAAGCCTTCTGGAAGAAATACGGCACGCTCATCACCTGGCTACTGGTTGTGGTCGTCGGTGCCTACGCGGCCTGGATTGGATGGCACAAGTACGAGCGTGACCAGGCCGAGAAGGCCGGTGCGATGTACGACCAGCTCGACAAGGCGGTGCAGGCCGGCGATGTCGATCAGGCCGGCCGCGTGTTCGCCGATCTGAAGAGCCGTTATCCGGGCACCACCTTCACCGAGCAGGGCGGCTTGCTGACCGCGAAGCTGCAGTTCGAAAAGGACAAGCCCGACGATGCGCTGGCCACGCTGGCGTGGGTCGAGAGCAATGCGCCCGAAGCCGAGTACCAGACGATCGCGCGTCTGCGCGCAGCCGGCGTGCTGCTCGATCAGAAGAAATACGACGACGCGTTGAAGCGCCTCGACAGCATCGTGCTGAAAGACGCCGCGGCCGAATTCGGTGCGCTGGTGGCCGACCGCCGCGGTGATGTGCTGATGGCGCAGGGCAAGGCCGATGAGGCCAAGGCCGCGTACACGAAGGCGTGGACGGCGATGGACGCGAAGGTCGACTACCGACGCCTGATCGAGGCCAAGCTCACTGCGCTCGGCGCAGCGCCTGCAGCGGCCAAGACGGAGACCACGCCATGAGGTCCGCCGCACATCGCGGCTGGGCGAGCCTGACGGCCACACTGACGATCGTGGCGGTACTCGCCGGCTGCGCGGCCAGCAAGCCCAAGCCCCAGCCGCTGGAGCCGTTGACGCCCAAGATCGGCGGCGCGCCCGCGTGGAACCAGCGCATCGAGAGCGTGAAGTTCCCGCTCGCGGTGGCGGTCACCAAGGGCCAGTTCACGGTGGCCGGCGACGACGGCACCGTGCTCGCGCTCGATGCCGAATCCGGCCGCGAGATCTGGCGCGGCTCGGCCGGCGCCAAGCTGAGTGCCGGTGTCGGCAGCGATGGCCGGTTCGCTGCGGTCGTCACGCGTGAAGGTGAGCTCGTCGTGCTCGACAACGGCGTCGTGAAGTGGCGCAAGTCGCTCGGCGCGAGAGTCACCACGGCGCCGCTGGTCGCGGGCGAACGCGTGTTCGTGGTCGGGGTCGACCGCGCAGTGCAGGCCTTCGATGCGATCGACGGGCGCAAGCTCTGGGTGCTGCAACGGCCCGGCGATCCGCTGACGCTCGCGCAATCGGGCGTGCTGAGCGCGTTCAAGGACACGCTGATCGTCGGCCAGGGCCCGCGCATGGCGGGCATCGACCCGACGCGCGGCGAGATCCGCTGGGACGTGGCGGTCGGTTCGCCACGCGGCGCCAACGAGATCGAGCGCCTTGCCGATCTGGTTGGCCCGGCGGCGCGTGTCGGCGACATGATCTGCGCGCGCTCGTTCCAGGCCGCGGTCGGCTGCGTCGATGCGCAAAAGGGCACGATCGTGTGGAGCAAGAACGTCGGCGGCACCGATGCCGTCGCCGCCGATCCGGAATACGTGTTCGCGGGCGACGCCACCGACCGCATCACGGCGTGGAAGGCCAACGGCGATGTGGTCTGGACCTCCGACAAGCTGCTCTACCGCGCGCTGAGCGCACCGCTCAGCGTGGGCAAGACGGTGGTCTTCGGCGATGGCGACGGCATGCTGCACCTGATGGCCCGCGAGACCGGCGAAGCGCTGTTGCGCCTGACGACCGATGGCAGCGCGATCGTCGCGCAGCCAGTCGTCTCCGGCACGGTGATGCTGGTCGTGACGCGCAATGGCGGCTTGTTCGCGTTCCGGCCGCAATGAAACCCGTGATCGCCGTCGTGGGCCGGCCCAACGTGGGCAAGTCCACGCTGTTCAACCGGATGACGAAGACCCGCGACGCGATCGTGGCCGACTTCTCCGGCCTCACGCGTGACCGCCACTATGGCGACGGGCGCAGCGGCGAGCACGAATTCATCGTCGTCGACACCGGCGGCTTCGAGCCGGACAGCACCACAGGCATCGTCAAGGAGATGGCCAAGCAGACGCGCCAGGCCGTGGCCGAGGCCGATGCGGTGATCTTCGTCGTCGACCTGCGCGCTGGCGTGTCGGGCCAGGACCACGACATCGCGCGCTACCTGCGCACCGTGAACAAGAAAGTCGTGCTGGCGGTCAACAAGGCCGAGGGCATGCAGGAGTCGCCGCTGCTGGGCGAGTTCTACGAGCTCGGTCTGGGCGAGCCCATTCCGGTCTCGGCCGCGCACGGGCAGGGCATCCGCAGCCTGACCGACGCGGCGCTGTCGCACTTCGAGTTCGATGACGACGATGAAGATGCGGTCGAGGAGGGCGCACCGATCCGCCTGGCGGTCGCGGGCCGTCCGAACGTCGGCAAGTCGACGCTGATCAACACCTGGCTCGGCGAGGAGCGGCTGGTGGCGTTCGACCAGCCCGGCACCACGCGTGACGCGATCACCGTGCCCTTCGAGCGCAACGGCCAGAAGTTTCAGCTGATCGACACCGCCGGCCTGCGCCGCCGCGGCCGCGTCTTCGAGGCGATCGAGAAGTTCTCGGTCGTCAAGACGCTCCAGGCGATCGCCGATGCGAATGTCGTGCTGCTGCTGCTCGATGCGACCCAGGGCGTGACCGACCAGGACGCCCACATCGCCGGCTACATCCTGGAAAGCGGCCGCGCGGTCGCGATCGCGGTCAACAAGTGGGATGCGGTCGACGACTACCAGAAGCAGACGCTGCAGCGCTCGATCGAGCAGCGTCTGGCGTTCCTGAAGTTCGCGCCGGTGATGCACATCTCGGCGATCAAGCGCCAGGGCCTGGGCCCGGTCTGGAAGGCGATCGCCGATGCGCATTCGTCGGCCACGCGCAAGATGTCGACGCCGGTTCTGACGCGGCTGCTCCAGGATGCCGTCGAGCACCAGGCGCCCAAGCGCGCGGGCGCGTTCCGGCCCAAGCTGCGCTACGCCCACCAGGGCGGCATGAACCCGCCGCTGATCGTGATCCACGGCAACTCGCTGGACCACATCACCGAGGTCTACAAGCGCTTTCTCGAAGGGCGGTTTCGCGAGCATTTCAAGCTCACCGGCACGCCGCTGCGGATCGAGATGCGGTCGTCGAAAAACCCGTTCGACGAAAAAGGCTGATTCGAGGGCTATTCCGGGTATTGGCGTAAACCTCGATTGCGCCCATGACCCTGTGTTAATGTGGCCTCTTCTGAACTTTCATCACGGAGCTAACACGTGAGCAATAAAGGGCAACTCCTACAAGACCCCTTCCTGAACCTGCTGCGCAAGGAGCATGTTCCGGTTTCGATCTACCTCGTCAACGGGATCAAGCTGCAAGGCCACATCGAGTCTTTCGACCAGTATGTGGTGCTGCTTCGCAATACGGTGACGCAGATGGTCTACAAGCACGCGATCTCGACCGTCGTGCCAGGCCGGGCCGTGAATTTCCACGCGGCCGAACCGACCGATCCCGCCGCGTGACCCTGACCGCACAGCCCGCGCCTTGAGTTCCACGGATTCGACCGTCGCCACCGGCGCCGCCGCGCCTGCGCGAGCGATCCTGGTGGGCGTGGATTTCGGCCGCGGCAAGGCCTTCGACGCCACGCTCGACGAGCTCGCGTTGCTGGCCGAGTCGGCGGGCGACGTGGCGGTGGCGCGCATCGTCGCCAGACGCAAGGCACCCGACGCCGCGCTCTTCGTCGGCTCGGGCAAGGCCGACGAGATCAAGGCGATGGTGCAGGCCCATCAGGCCGAAGCCGTGCTGTTCGATCAGGCGCTCTCGCCGGCCCAGCAGCGCAACCTGGAGCGCCATCTCGGCGTGGCGGTGGCCGACCGCACGATGCTCATCCTCGAAATCTTCGGCGAGCGCGCGCAGAGCCACGAGGGCAAGCTGCAGGTCGAGCTCGCGCGCCTGCAATACCTCTCGACGCGTCTGGTGCGCCGCTGGAGCCACCTGGAACGGCAGAGCGGCGGCATCGGCATGCGCGGCGGTCCGGGCGAGGCACAGATCGAACTCGACCGCCGCATGATTGGCGAGCGCATCAAGGCGGTGAAGAAGCAGCTCGAGCGCGTCAAGAAGCAGCGCAGCACGCAGCGCCGGTCGCGCGAGCGCAACCAGACCTTCCGCGTCTCGCTGGTGGGTTACACCAATGCAGGCAAGTCGACGCTGTTCAACACGATGGTGAACGCGCGGGCGTACGCGGCCGACCAGCTGTTCGCCACGCTCGACACCACCACGCGCCAGCTGCATCTCGAGGACGTGTCGCGTTCGGTGTCGCTGAGCGACACGGTCGGCTTCATCCGCGACCTGCCGCACAAGCTGATCGAGGCTTTCGAGGCCACGCTGCAGGAAGCCAACGACGCCGACCTGCTGCTGCATGTGGTCGATTGCGCGAGCCCGGTGTTGGCCGAGCAGATGGCCGAGGTGCAGCGCGTGCTGACCGAGATCGGCGCGAGCCAGATACCGCAGGTGCTGGTCTACAACAAGCTCGATCGTCTGGAAGAAACCCAGCGCCCGCGCGAGTTGCGCGACGTGCTGGAACTCGAGGGCGGCCTGCGCGTACCAAGGGTCTTCATCAGTGCGCAAACCGGTGAGGGCATGCCCCTTTTGCGGGCGATACTCTCGGAAGCGGTGGCCGGCACGCTGGAGGGTTTCTTGAACCCCGCGGTTCCGGCCCCAGATGACATTCGCCTCGTTGAAGACGCCGACATCGACGCCGAGTTCGACGAACCAGAAGACGACGCAGTGGCCCCATCGCACACACAGCACCTGATCGCATGACCATGAGCCACCCGACACCTCCTTCCTCCGACGCCCACAGCCAGCGCCCGAACATGTTCGCGAGCGCGTGGCGGCGCGTCTGGGGATCGATCATGAACAGCAATGGCCGCGGCGATGGCCCCCCCGATCTCGACGAGCTCTGGCGCGATTTCAATCGCAAGCTGAGCGGGTTGTTCGGCGGCAAGGGCGGTGCGCCGCGCGGCAGCAACAACAACGGTGCGGGCGACGGTGGCGGCAACGGCCCGAACTTCCAGCCCGACATGAAGAGCGCCGGCATCGGCGCTGGCCTGGTCGCCGGCGTGGTCGCGCTGATCTGGCTCGGCAGCGGCTTCTTCATCGTGCAGGAAGGCCAGCAGGCGGTCGTCACGTCGTTCGGCAAGTACAGCCACACCGCGGACGCCGGCTTCCAGTGGCGCATGCCGTATCCGTTCCAGGCACACGAGACCGTCAACGTGACGCAGCTGCGCTCGAAGGAGGTCGGCCGCAATGCGGTGATCGCCGCGACCGGGCTGCGCGACTCCTCGATGCTGACGCAGGACGAGAACATCGTCGACATCCGCTTCACGGTGCAGTACCGCCTGAAGGATGCGCGAGCCTTCCTGTTCGAGAACCGCGATCCCGAAGAAGCCGTGACGCTGGCCGCCGAGTCGGCGGTGCGCGAGATCGTCGGCAAGAGCAAGATCGACTCGGTGCTGTACGAGCAGCGCGACGCGATCGCCGCCGAACTGGTGAAATCGGTGCAGGGCCAGCTCGATCGCCTCAAGGCCGGCATCATCGTGGTCAACGTCAACGTGCAGAGCGTGCAGCCGCCCGAGCAGGTGCAGGCTGCGTTCGAGGACACGCTGAAGGCCGGCCAGGACGGCGATCGCCTGAAGAAGGAAGGCCTGGCCTACGCCAGCGATGTGATCCCGAAGGCGCAAGGCACCGCCGCGCGTCTGCGCGAGGAGGCCGAGGGCTACAAGTCGCGCGTGATCGCGCAGGCCGAGGGTGACGCGCAGCGCTTCAACAGCGTGCTCGCCGAATACCAGAAGGCCCCGACCGTGACCCGCGACCGCATGTACATCGACACGATGCAGCAGGTCTACTCGAACGTCAGCAAGGTGATGATCGACACGCGCAACAACTCCAACCTGCTGTACCTGCCGCTGGACAAGCTGCTGCAGCAGTCCACGGTGGTCACTGCGCCCGCCGCGGTGCCCGTGACGCCGCCGACCGACACCACCGCCCCGAGCGGTGACGTGCGCTCGCGCGACAACCAGCGCGGCCGCGACCGCGACAGCCGCTGAGCGCGCAGGAGAACAAGAACATGAACCGCCTCGCCTTGTTTGCTGCCAGCGTGCTGCTGGTGTTGATGGTGCTCTACTCGACGCTCTTCGTCGTCGACCAGCGGCAGGTCGCCGTGGTCTACGCGCTCGGCGAGATCAAGGAAGTGATCCAGGAGCCCGGCCTCAAGTGGAAGCTGCCGCCGCCGTTCCAGAACGTCGTCTTCCTCGATCGCCGCATCCAGACCATGGACAGCCCGGAGACGCGGCCGATCTTCACCGCCGAGAAGAAGAGCCTGGTGATCGACTGGCTGGTCAAGTGGCGCATCACCGATTCGCGCCAGTTCATCCGCAACAACGGCTCCGACATGCGCAGCCTGGAAACCCGGCTGAGCCCGATCGTGCACGCCGCGTTCAACGAAGAGGTGACCAAGCGCACCGTGGGCGATGTGCTCTCCGGCGGCCGCGACAAGGTCATGCAGGATGTTCGCGGGCGCCTCGCCGATGAAGCCAAGTCCTTCGGTATCGAGATACTCGACGTGCGCATCAAGCGCGTCGATTTCGTCGCCAACATCACCGACTCGATCTACAGCCGCATGCGCTCGGAGCGCCAGCAGGTCGCCAACCAGCTGCGTGCGACCGGCACGGCCGACGGCGAGAAGATCAAGGCCGACGCCGACCGGCAGCGCGAAGTCATCGTCGCCGAGGCCTACCGCGACGCGCAAAAGATCAAGGGCGAGGGCGACGGAAAAGCCTCCGCCACGTTCGCCGATGCGTTCGGCCGCGACGCGCAGTTCGCGCAGTTCTACCGCAGCCTGGAGGCTTACCGTGCGAGCTTCCGCAACAAGTCCGATGTGATGGTCATGGACCCGAACAACGACTTCTTCAAGGCCATGCGCAGCAGTGGCGCGGCAACGTCCGCGCCCGCGGCGAAGCGGTAGGCCTCTTGGTCGACGCCACCCCCGGGCTGTCCGACCTGCTG
>Ga0307510_10007506_pt1 | contig 12984 bp, 11 predicted proteins | sample 12_EM_MG_FD_207224 | JGI IMG/M metagenome (GOLD analysis project Ga0307510, IMG submission 207224) | Populus trichocarpa ectomycorrhiza microbial communities from riparian zone in the Pacific Northwest, United States - 12_EM | ecosystem: Host-associated > Plants > Roots > Unclassified | place... | reverse complement strand
TCATTAAACGACGCAGCCATCCCCCTCGAACCTTTACTCCCGGGCCTTTCGATGCTATATATGAACGATATGATAGCGCTATGAGCTATATCGGTGAATTTGATTTCTCATTTCTCGATGAAATGTCTTGAAATTAAGATCACACTACTGAGAATACTGCCAAAATAGACCTTCCAGACACCTCTTCCAACTTCCTGCCCTGATTTAATGCTATTCCACTTTTTGTTACTGTACAGCTTTTAGGACCTCATACTATCAGGACGATAGATTATATCTGATCAAAACCTGCCGATTGCACCTACTATGATCTAGCGATGCAGCATTGGAACCATCATTCTAGTCACCTCGTTTGGGATGGGCAAACTTTCTGATGACGACTCGATCGAGGCGACGAGGACTAGGACGATGTTCATGTATATGGAGGGCGTGTCCTACATACGATGTTGAGCATGACGATGAGGGCGATGAGGAGAACGATGAAAGGCCACCATCACTTAGCGTGAGCGACGACTCTGGGTGCGGCGAGGGCAGCAGCAGTGACAGGTGAAGCGCGATTGCCACCGTGACGTAAACCTACAGTAGAGATTGGTGATCAGCCAGCTGAGAGATGTCCTAAGCTTTCGCTAACAAGTGGCACGACACCTACCTTCTTGGTCTCGCCACTGACGAATCGAACGACGAGCGCACGACAGCCCCGTACCCTACAACACATCTGGTAAACAGTGCCAGTGAGGGAAATAGAAGCACGTCAGATAGAGGAGTCAGCCAGCCTTTTTCGGGCACAAATGCCCGTCTGCAGGCCATCATGCATCATGCATCACGCACCATGCCCCACGTGATACAGCATGGGCGCCTTTCACGGCAGCAGCCCCTGCAGCAGTAAGGACGAAAATGGCGGCTAGGGACACGGCGGACACTGCATTGTGCGCGGGCCGGTATGCACAAGATATTGGCATATTCAGAGGGGACGCGACCATGAGAACGAACGATGATGGGAGCAGCAACAGGTAATCGACTAACTTGAAAGTGTGGTTGTAGTACAGTGTCAGACAGCATAACTCAACAAATTTTCTTGCAAAAAATTCAATGATGTATTTTAGTTAGAAAGGCCCAAAAAAACACTTTTTTAAAATTTCACTTGAAAAAGATTGTCCAAACTCAATTTTAGCATGCATGATTCAGAAACTTGCTCAATCAACTCCTTTTGATTGCCCAAGTCCCATCCCAGTCTCTGATTGGGCTGGAAACATCTGCGAGGGAGCATGGAAACCATGTGATGGTGAGTCAGGGACCCAGCATGTGATGGTCCAATGCCTGATATGGAATGATAAAGATGGGGGGTGGGCAGAAATAATTTATTGCACATATCAAATTTACAGAAATGAAGCTAAATACAATTCTCCTGTGGGCCCAGTATGGACAGGACCACACATGAAGTGTGCACTCTCATCAGACTGGGCCCTGCACAGATGCGATTGCTGTATGCATGCAAGGGTAGAGGCAGTGCTGTTGGACACCTGGTGCTGCCTACAAATCAGGGTGCTGAATGGTACATACTTAATCTGTTGAAAGGAAGAGAGGATGTCAGCAGGATGACATAAAAAGGAAAGTGCCAGCACAAACAAAAGTGTGTGTGCTGGCCCAAAGTCCAAGTCAGACACTATTGTCCCCATGCAGCCCCAAGTGTGAATCCCTTGATGTGTGCCTGGTTGATGTTATCTGGTGGTTCTTCAACAGGTCTTGGAGGTTTATGGAAGCATATTGGCAGGGACTCACTGGAAAGGCTGCTGAATGGGTGGTGCATCAACAGAAATCACACCAGTGGGTTGGAGAGCAGGCTATGATGGCAATTGAGGCAGTTGTTGATAAAAACTGACCAGTCTGAACCCCTTAAGGGGTACTCATAATATAAAAGTTTCAGATCAAAAAATGTCCAAACCCAAAAATCATGGGAATGTTTAAACAAGGGCAGTTTTGGATGTATTCAGGCCCCCTGATCACAATTCCAGTCTCCATTTGCCCTCTAATTTTATGGTTCAGGCACTAGTAAATTTGTTGAGTTATGCTGTCCAACACTGTAGGTCCACACGTGCGCCGAGAGCGCTACGTGGATGGTTCGAATGTTAGGGCGTTCTCACTTTAGGATACTTGTGCATCACTACTGCAACGTAAACGCCTTGCAGGCCAAATACCACCCTTTCCCACTTGGATGGTGGTTATGTCAACTCCCTTCCTGCGGCAGTTAAAATGGAGGACCAGTCGCACGTGGACAAACAAGGGGGATGGAAGTCAACAATGAACGGTAATATGATCAGGGCATGGGCCCTACGAGCACTTCGTGGCTCATCGAGTAGGTTGTGAATAGCACTGTGCATATCCCCACGATTGCGTGTCTGGAAGTCTCACTCACTTATACTTATGTCCCTTTCTTTCGCGACGGATCGGCTCCCTGGTCAAACGAAGTGTATCTGACGAAGGCAACGCAATTGGCCTCGCGGCGATGTGTTCACCGCACGCGCCTCTCCAGAATATGCACTAAATATCCTGGCTTTTATGGGCTCCATGCCGACACAGCAGCAAAGGTCCAGGTTAACTCGGCGCCAGGCATGAAACGGGGGGGAGGGCTGTGTCTGATATTTCCCTGAGATTGCGACATCCACGGTTGCATGGCATCCGGGGAACGAGTCCGAGTAAGACAAGAGACGGGAATAGGAGGAAAACACACGTCGAAAAGGTTGAGCGCGGCCCTGCGATCGATCAGTAGATGGTCCCGAGCTGGGAGTCTGGATGGTCTGGATGGGCCCTGGCACGTCATGCGCGAGCTGCAATGCTATACTCTGAACGAATGAGAATATTTTGAGATGGAGATGCCCGAATCGCTTGTGTGAACCCTTCATCGATGCGTTGGTACGATGTCAAAGATCTGTGTGGTTACCATGGGGATCCGAGTCCGTGGGCGACATTCCAAAGGCCGTGCGACGGCCGTGCAATGACAACCACCCGAGTGATCACGTGCTCAATCTCAACTTTTTTTCCTCCAGCCTCCAAGTCGAGATGCCTTCGCCCGACCAACAGATGGTCCTCAGGCTTGACGGTGTGTTCTATCATCCTCTGTTGTGATAATTCATTGAGAATTTGGAAAAAAAGGACAAAATTTACCACACATCTCCATCCGCCATCTCCCCGATGAAATGCTCCTGGAAATATTCGATTGCCTTCGACTGAGTAATGAATATGGATGGAATCACGGACGTCGATGGTACAAGCCACTTCATGTTTGCAGGAAATGGCGATATCTTATGCTCGCATCGGCGTCCCGCTTGAAACTATGTCTCCTCTGCGACCTCAACACTCCAACAGCAAAGATGCTCAAGCATTCTCCATCTCTACCTCTCATCGTCCACATCGATTCCATGTACCTCGACGATACTACTGAATCCTCCGACAATGTAATTCGTGCACTTCAGTACCCCGACCGTGTGGTTTCTATTTCCATTGACACCTGGAGGATGGACCATTGGGAGCTGCTCATTGCACTGGATAAACCCTTTCCCGCACTGGAGACCTTCACTCTCCTGGTGGCCCTGTCAGGGTCCCCAGATACGAGTTTCCACACTATTTTTTTCCCTGGGAGCTTTGTATCCCCTCGTCTCCATACCCTCTACCTTGAAAATGTCGACATTTTTGAGGTACCCTCATTACTCACCAGTGCCGCCACAACCCTCGTCTCTCTCCGCATTGAACAAATCGAAGCCTGCAGCTACTTCCCCCCTGATGAATTGGTAGAATGCATTTCAAGCATGCCTCAGCTGGAGAAGCTATCCATCGGCTTCCTATCCTGTTACCTTCTCCCTGACACAGAGAGGGAATTTTGGGATACGCAGATCACCCGCACCGTGCTCTCCAGCCTCAGGGAGCTCACATTCGGAGGCGATAGTGCCTATCTCGAGAAAGTGTTGGCCCTCATCAGCGCCCCTCGTCTCCAATGTTTCGACATTGCTTTTTACTCTCGGCCCACCCTGGCCGTTCAACATGTATCCGAATTTCTCACTACCATCCAGGACCTCGATTTCCGGGCGGTAGCAGTGTCGTTCTCGAACAGAGTCACTATCACCTACCGCCCCACGCAGACCTCAGATTCCCTGTCCTATATCATGTTTGGGATTGACGATGAGACCGATCGATTCAACCAGCAAGCAGCCACCGTGACACAGATTTGTGCTGCCGTTGGACCCGCTCTCAACGCCGTGGAGGACGTTACACTCAAATTCGATCGTTGCTACATTCCAGATGACTTTGCTGTTCGCAGTGAGCTCTGGCGTACATTCCTTGGATCGTTTGAGGCTCTTAGGACGCTTCGGACAGACGTTGCCCTCATCCCGGAGCTTTCGAAAGTCCTGAATCCAGATAATGGGATAGCAGCAGAAGAGCTGCTGCCTCTGCTATCTGAGCTGGTTGTCGTGTCCGGGATCGATCTGATTCATAATCCGTTTACGTCGCTTATTCATGCGCGCTCTCTCGCAGGCCGCGCCATAAATTTCCAAGTCACTAAACTACGCAGATCTCCGCCTCGAACTTCTACCGGGCTTTTCGATGCTTTATATGAACGATATGATAGCACTATGGAATTTGATTACGCCAATCTAGTTATCGATTAGTCTTCAAGTTAAGATCACACTACTGATAATACTGCCAAAATGAACCTTCCGGACACCTCTTCCAGCGTCCTGCCTGACTTATGCTATTCCACTTTTTGTTACTGTACAGCTTCTAGGACCTCATACCGTCAGGATGATAGGTTATATCCAATCAAAGCATGCTGATTGCACCCACTGTCGTCTAGCGGTGCAGGGTTGGAACCATGATTCTAGTCACCCCGTTTGAGACCGGCAAAATTTCTGATGACGACTCGATCGAGGCGACGAGGACCAGGATGATGTTCACGTATACGGAGGGCGTGCCCTACATAGCGAGGTTGGGCATGATGACGAGGACGATGAAGAGAATAGGGAAAAGTCGTCACCACTTAGCGTGAGCGACGACCCCGAGGGCGGCGAGGGCGGTGGCGGTGACAGGGACGGATGGTGGACAGTGGATCGTGCCCGGACCGGTATGCACAGATATGGGCATATTCAGACTTTTTTTCAGAGGACGCGACCATGAGAACGACAATGATGGGAATCGACTAAAGTGCTGTTATCGTAAGTCGTGTTATACCCATTATAATGAGTGTATAATGCAGACGACAAAACCGAAGATGAAGATGAGTAAGAGTAGCCGCCGGGCGACATTTGTGGGGACGGCCGGCCGGCCCGGGAGTGAGTGCGATCCCTGCCTTCCTTGAAACACTGGCACTGGCACGTCCCATTGTTTATCGTCGTTTTTCGTGTTTTCATATATTCTTTTCATATTCTTTTTCTTTTTCTTTTTTTCAGCACACTGCATTAATGCCGTTGCTACCATTACAACCATCACCGCGCTCACACCTGAAGTCGCACCATTTTACCGGTTTTTATGGTCCGTTTTGCACATAGCTTTCCTTGATTTTGATGGTCGATGAAATGCATGTAATCCTATTGATTGAACATGATAGGGTCCACTCCAGAAATCCCAAGATAGCCGGTACTGTATGGCGCTAGAACCGTGAGAGGTCTATTCATAGATACGGTATTCGTATTCCGCTGAGCCACTTTCAGTTGACTTCCGCCACTTGTTCTGGGTCACTCATCAACAGGCTCCGCTGACCCGCTCCACTGCCGCGCTATAGCCGCGCATTACGCCGATGGATTGCATCCTCATCACTCACATGGCTTGTCACATGTACTGCACGAGGCTGGGGCCTAGGTACAGGCTTTATCACTCTCGGTCTAAAAATATGGGACCAACTTGAACGCGCCTGAATGATGGAAAGCTGACACACTTTCTCCCCTGACTTCCCCCATGACTATGTCGTTCCGAGTTGAAGAATTCTATTTCTGTTACTGTAAGTACTCCCAGTTTCAATAGTGCGTTACGCGCTAAGGACCGTCGTTACAGGTACATGACAAAATAAGCCGATTCTACTGTAAGCCGTACCCGTAGCACCCTTCATCACTAGTGGAACCCTCAGTCCACTTCTTATTCAGCGTAGCGCCGGACCAGGTCTTGGTCGATGAAGAATGGAATTATTATTAAACAGTGTCATTTAGGCTACCAAGGAAAAGAACGAAATTACGAAAGAACAATATGAGGGTTGGGGCACCAAATGAGAAGCGACTGTTGAATCAGCCTGCAGGGGATAGTGCGGATAGTGCGGCCTTTCTATCTCCAGACGGCATGAAATACCTGATTCTGATCCTTTATTTGCCTCTCGTCGTTCCCAACATTAAGGGGCCTTGTCCCTCCCCGTTCATGTCCCCTCCTTGCGGCCCATCACTACCCTCCTTCTGACTACCCAGGAGTAACTGATAAAACGTTCGATCATATTGGGTTGATAATGGTCTCCGCATTCGTTGATTTCGTTCTGCACACTGCACAGGACTGGCACACACTTTTCCTTAAGTGCCTCTCATTTGGAGTCGAATACCTTCCTTAGGTTGATGGGTTTCTTGGGTTGACAGAATCCATCCATCAATACAAGAAACACATCAACTTATTGCGTCGGTCTACGATATAGTAATATACTCGAATTCCTTAGCTGATATTCAACCTCCCTGGACCAGTGCTGTATCTATTCTGCCCGGGCCCGAACCATGCGTCGACCCAGGGAGCTTATATGCTGCTCTCGTTTGTGAAATGGAGTTCCTCCGTTAACTATGCCTCGAACCAACAGTCGTTCGTGATATCTGCCCCTTTCGGTGTGAAAGATGCTTGGAGCTTGTGGATTGGGGCCGTGGACCTTCTTCCGTTGTCATCATCTGCTCAGGAAGGAAGCGTGGGCAATGGCTACGCTCGCCGCCTGTCACCGACAACCAGCAGCAACGCGGGCGTGCACAAGCTGTCCCGAGGCCTGATCTACTAGTAAAACCACTACACAAACTGGCGGAGCTCTCATGCTACTTAGCCCAATAGCCTCGTCTTTGGCACCCCATCTCGCGCGGGTCCCACGGCTATCTTCTTGGCGCACGGGAATAAAGGGGGGAGAGCACGTACCACAGAGAGTACGGACCACACATTCTCCACGCAATGCCAACACCGCGTTCCCCAGTGGTTCTCAATACATCGTTCTTCTAGTCGACTTGCACCTAGCCGATGCCATGGTCTGCGCGAATCAAGTTGCGTATGATGCGGAGCTTGGAAGATGATGCACAAGCGATCACGCGTGTACAGAGCATTAGACGCGGATGGTTTGATGATTAGAAGGTTCCGAGGATACACGCACATAGTACTTCGCACAGTACAAGGCGTCGCACAGCTTTGCCTACTTGGATGATGGCCATCCCAACGTCTACGGTGGCAGCCAAGACGAGGAGCCGCTGGCCCATATAGGAGCAGGAGCATACAACAAATAAACGGGAAATTATACATGCAAGCACGCACCGTCTTGAAGTTTCGCATGTTCCATGAGTCTTAACTCGTCGAGTAGGTTACATGAACAGTGCTGCGCAGATATTCTCGGTCGAGCGTCTGCAAAGCCCATGCTTACACTTTCTTGGCGATTTACCTGGCCATTTTTCAAGCAAAAGTATGTCTGGCAGGGCACATCGACTGGCTTCGTGAGAAGAGGCGCTCGCCATATGCATCATCAACCCCCAAAACTTGCACGCGTGCTCGCGCTGACAATCTCTTGCCGCCTTACCTTTCTTTTGCTAGCACGTCAGCATCATTCGTTACCCTTACCCGATCAACAGGTCCTGATGATATCTTTTTACGTCCTTCTGCCTACAATAAGTTATTGACTATTTTCGAAAAAGGGACAAAAAAACCTCATATCTCCATCAGCAGGCCCCGACTCGGATGGAGCACTCCTGGAAATGTTTGATTGGCGCTGACTGGGTGACGAGTCGCCGTCAGTAGTACAAACCACTCCATATTTGCATAAAATGGCATTATCTTGTACTGGAATCCGAGTCCCGCTTGAAATGAAATTGCGTCTTCCTTTGCAACTCTTTACTCAAAAAATAAAACGATTTGCTCATACATTCTCCACCTCTCCCTCCCATCGTCGCCATCAAATTCTGTTTTTAAGACAGACGAATCCCGAATAAATATACTTCTTGCAGTCCAGCAACCCGACCGCGTGTTTTCCATTTCCCTCGATCCGACGAAGAGCTGATCGAGGCACTAGATAGTGACAAGCATTCTGCGTCAGTGCTGGAAAGAAATTTTGGGATGTCGTCTTTTATATTACAATATGCTGAACCAAGCTGTCACAGGCAGCATGAGATCTATTATACCCGCTCACGCTAAAGCTTCGCCCTCACAGCTGGCTGCCGTACACGTACCACCACCTTACCCCACGTCTTCCTATCCTCGAGGTCCTGCAGGCCTCGGGTGAGCGTATCTAGGGTGTAGTGACCATCATACACCACCGGTTTCAGTCGACCAGACGCGAAGAGGGCGAGAAGCTCCGCCCAGACCTCGCCCACACGTTTAGGGTTCTTACCTGCAAGATTTTTAAGCCATGCGATGAGAAAAAAGAGCGAGAGAAAGGGGATGTGTCGCACCGCGATAAGAACCCCAGAAGATGCCTATGACCGAGACGTGCTTCAGAAGCACTAGGTTGAGCGGTAGCTGTCCGAAAATATCGATGAACGCCGGGCTAAGGATGATCCCAAGTCTTCGTATGAGGGCGTGATGACAGTCACCTTCTCAATCTCGCCACCGGCGAATCCAACGACGAGCGCACGACCACCCCACACAACACATTTCAGGGCATCTGATGTCGGGGCGGAAAGTGTTGCAAAACGATCAATCGAAGGGATGGCCTCTAACGCATACGCAACCGTGGAGGAGCGATCGCACCTTTAATACGACCGACTGGGTCATATGCAACGTCGACCCCGCGTCCACCAGTAATCTTCAGAACCTCCTTCTGCCAGCCGTCTTTCGTGTAGTCGACGGCGTAGTCTGCGCCACCCATCGTGCGTGTGACATCGAGCTTGGAAGGCGATGCACAAGCGATCACACGTGCACCAAGCGCTATGTGCGGATGGTTCGACGGTCAGGACGTTCTAAGAATACATGTACGAGGAAGTTGCAGGGCACCACACACCTTTACCAACTTGGATAGCAGCCATCCCAACACCTCCTGCGGCAGCCAAGACGAGAAGCCATTCGCCTACGAACAAACAGAAAGCACGTCGGGTGTTCTCAGCACATGAACGGTAGCATATGTCGTGCGCGTACCGGCTTGCAGTTTCGCGCGCCCCACGAGCGCCTCGTAGCTTGTCGGGTAGGTTATGAACAGCCCTGCGAATATTTTCTCAATTGAGTATCTACAAATCGCTCACTTGCACCTTTTTTTTCGCGACATACCGGCTCCTTGGTCGAACGAAAGCCTATCTGGCAGAGGCAGCACATCGACTGGATTCGCGATGACGCGTTCGCCGTACGCGCCTTGCGCACTCCCAAATACGCGGTCGCCGGGCTTGTATGGGCTCCCTGGTGGCGCAGCAGCGACAGTTCCGGCAAATTCCGCGCCGAGCACGAAAGGACGCGGGGGTTGTGTTTGATACTTTCCCTGGGATTGTAGTAACTACAGTTGTATGGAATCGGACCGTGATTGTGCGATAATTAAACATGCGGGTAGAGAAGACGGGGAGAAGAAGAAAACTCACATCGAAAAAGTTGAGCCCGGCACTGTGCACGTCAATCAGCAAGTCGTCTGAACCGGGAGTCCGGATGGGTTCTGGTGCGTCGTGCGTGAGCTGTATTTTGGATGGATGTGCATATTCTGAGATGAGAAAAGCTTTCATTGTGGCTGTAAGATCCTTCGATGATGCGTCGGTACGAGACTGAGGTGCTATGAGGTGGCCATGCTATCAGGGAAAACCGAGGCCTCGGACGTTCCTGACCGGGTGACAAGGTTTCCGATAATCACGTGCCCATTTCAACTTTTCCTTTGAATCGTCCGCCCAAACAGACGGACAAGTAATTTTCAGGGCTGATGGTATGCCTTTATACCCGCGTTACCAACTACTTTCAGAGGTGACCATGTGTCTCCATCGGCCAATTTCCCGATGAAATGCTTCTGGAAATATTCGATCGCTATCGGCTGGTTGTCGCGTTTTGCTTTGGAATCCCAGACGTCAATGGTATACACCGAAGTCTGCAGAAGATGGCGATATATCGTGCCATGTATTTCCATCAGCCATCCACCCGACGAAGTGCTCCTGGAAATATTTGATCGCTGTCGACAGGGTGCCCGTGGTACGTTGAGTTGGAATCACAAACTTCGACGGTACACTCTGCTTCATGTCTGTAGAAGATGGCGATACGTCGTTCTCGAATCGGCATTCCGGGGAAATGTACTTCTCGCACTTCAGCAGTCCGACCGTGTGTTTTCTACGGCCCTCGATCCCAGATAACGGCACTATCCCCTGATCCTTCTGGATAACTTCGAAGGGCCCCGTCTCCGTACCCCACCTTGAAAATATACAACCCTCTCTCCTGAAAATTCGGCACAGCTTATCTCAAGCATGCCTCAGCCGATATAGATATACGTCGCAGAAGAGTCAAGTGTCACGTACTAGTTGTTTTTTACTTGAGGTCTTTCCCCTGATCTACCCGGAGTCCAACGAGTTGCTGGTGCCAATGTCTTGGATTCCTCCACGCATATCAAGGTACAGACGACAAGATGTGAAAGGTCAAAGTAAGCGTCGGGGACTCTCACGATGTACTGACTAGAATACTTTGTAGAATGAGAATGTGCGAAGTAAGGAGTGCAAAAAAAGCAGGCTAAATGTGAAGTTAAAATTAAGAAATTACAAAGAAACCGATGTCTCGCTTGGCACATTGCTGAAATCAGAGTAAAAAATCGCAATGTTTTACTTCGATTTCAGCAACATGCCAAGCCTGATCTAGTCTTGATCGAGTCTAGAAAAGAGAAAAAGGGGAGGAATTAAACTGAAAAACACTGCGATGTAAGATGCCTGACGTGAAAATGGAACAGCCGAGACAGCTCAGACAAGCCGCTCGATTCGAATAAGATATAATGGATACATACTGATAGTCTTTGATAATCATGGGACCATATCCCAGACCAGAAGTGTTCGTTGGTTGTATGGAGGACCGCAGCGAAACTAGAAAAAAGTGTCTCGTCCCTGACCGTATCGATAGCAAGCGCCGATTACGTTTCCAACAGGCAGTGTCGGCCTCCTTCATCCACAGGCGGAGGCAAGGGCAACAACTCCCACAGCCACTGCTGGTGAGACCTCTACCTTTGCACTATGACGCACCAACACACCTTTCCTCATTGTGCTCACTTAAGCAGTCCCCCCGCGCTCCGTAATCCCAGTCTTCTACTTGGGTGGTAGCTATCTCAATGCCCCCACAGGATCCAAAACGAGGGGGGATTTACCTATGCACGAATAGGGAGCGCGGAACAATTTCAACAGGGTATATGCGCACCAGTAATAAAACACTCGCTTTTTCTTTTTCTTTTTCTTTTTCTCGGCATAACTCCGTGCCTGCGAGAAGTCACACGTCGACTGGCCTCGAGACGACGCACTCACCGTATGCACCCTGCACACCCCTATATATGGGGCAGCCAGGCTTGTATGGCCCTTGGTGGCGCGGTAGGAATGGTCCCGGCCAACTCGGTGTCGAGGACAGACTCGGACGGGCACGGGGCCGTCTGATACACCCCCTGGAATTGCAACGTCTACCATTGTATGGCATCAGACAGTGAGTACTAGTGAGTCCTTGATAGGGCAACTCTCAGGGGAGGATATGGAAGGTGGATATGGAAGGTAGAGAAATGCATGTCGAAAAAAAAAGCTGCGCATTGCACGTGTTGAATATCGATCAGCGGGCCGTCTGGGCCGCGACCAGGATCTGGGTTCCAACTCAAATAACTTAACATATATTGACTGACTCAAAGCTTTCCCACGTTCTGGAGCAGGGAAGTGATGCCATCCAAGCCGTCGTGTCCAGGTCCAATCTGGGCCATAATCTCATGGCTGAGTCCACGTAGGTTTCCCGCGGAAGTAGGGAGAACTTGAAGGAACGCAGGTGTCATTGTTAAAATGATACAGACGGCGCGCACAAATCTCCGAGATCTGCGATACGATGGCCGGGTCCCCAGTGAAACGCCAGACATCACTTGCTTTAGTACAACTTTATGTAAAATTTTGACGATGGTTTTATCTCAATATGACACCCTAGATTCTAGGCATTTGGTTATAACCTGTACCATAGGCAATTGTCCGAGCGCCTTCAAGTTGTGATCGATTTCATGCTTAACCTGCTGACGGCTAACTAGCCTCTCAAATCGCAAGTCCTGTATTGTAGAAGAAATAAAACGCGGCACACTGTAGGGTTCAAAGTCAAATGAGGTGCAGACAGTGCAAAAGTGTGAGGCCATGGAAACCAAAGCCGCGTTGCGGAGTCTTTCGCACGACTGCGACTGCGGCTGCGGGTGAGCCCTTTCTTACATAATTCTCCCAGTACGTCACTTCAAATTGCTCACCTCTTGTTCTTGTAGCCACGAAGTCATCCGGCCGACTGCCAACCTCTGTACCTTGGTTTCCATAGAATAGCAAACTTCTCAGCTGGGTTTTCACATTCACAAGCGAGTGTTTGTCACGAGCCCGATTTAGCTCTTGGACTTATCCTTGTAATCATGGAGATGCTCTTGAAATCAGCAACAGCCCTACCGTGAACAACGGAGTCTATTAGATAGAGCCCGATCCCGCGGTCTACACCAGAAGCCTTCGTTTATATCCCCCTCATCCGCGGTGTGCTAGGAAACAAGCAAACTAGTCGCTGCTAACGTTACGGTCCGTAATCCAGATGCCTAACTTTCCGCGGGGCAGACCCAAGAACTTAAGGGTGGTTTCACAC
>Ga0307510_10007505_pt1 | contig 12985 bp, 12 predicted proteins | sample 12_EM_MG_FD_207224 | JGI IMG/M metagenome (GOLD analysis project Ga0307510, IMG submission 207224) | Populus trichocarpa ectomycorrhiza microbial communities from riparian zone in the Pacific Northwest, United States - 12_EM | ecosystem: Host-associated > Plants > Roots > Unclassified | place... | reverse complement strand
ATTTACTCGCAATTTGTGTCTCGCTCTCAACAGTAGATACTCTGGGTAGTTCGCTCTCTACTGAGAAGTTAATTAAGCAATTCATCATTCTTCTCGTCACTCAATCAGTTCCAAAACCATCGTTCCGTTCTCACTGTTTCAACACTTTTTGAAATCCAAAGTCAACCCTTATAGCGTCTTGTATTGCTCTCGCCAATCATAACAACAACAGTGGTCAATATATACAAGTTTCCTAGTCCAGCGTAGCCTCCAGATATGCAGCATTCCAACATTCCATACTTGTTCCCATGCCAGCCTTCATTCCAGAGATACCTGCCATTTTGCCATTCCAGACATGCGAGTCATTCACATCATCATTCCCATACCAATACCAACCATCAGAATAGTGATTCCATTCTCCAGAAAAGCCACCACCGACAACACTTTTCACCATAAAATATCTTGATTGGAAGGTTCAAAAAGGCCCGAAGTGCCCTCTCCCTATTTCCTGCAGGAGCGGAGGGTTAATATACTACATGAATGTAGTAGTCGCACCGGATAACCCATCCAATGCCAGGTAGACTAAGACCCTTCCCTAGAAGGGTAGACTAGTGAGGTTCTCATCTAGGCCTCCAAACACTGAATGTGTGCTACGAGACCACCTGGTCAGATCCGGGGAAGACATGGTTTCCAACACTTTCTGCCGTCCGGACGGAGAATATTGCAGTTGGAATGGAGGTAACTTTAGTTGCTATTGGGATGTAATTGGTATGAGCGTTTCTATGGAAATGATCATCGTCACAAAAATGGGGGAATGGTAGGAACATCTAGAATGCGGACTGGTTTGAGAACAAGGATGGGATGTTAGAATCTTAGGATTCGGGAGGCTGCGCTGGACTAGGGAGCTCGTATATATTGGCTATTGTTGTCCTGTTGTTATAGTTGACGATAGTAATGCGAGATGCTAGAAGGGTTGACTTGGGATTTAACTTTCTTTCTTTCTTTCTTTCTGAAAGGATTGCTCTTGCGATATGGTATGCTGCTATGGGTCCACTACCCTAATGTCCCCACCCCCCCTAATACCGTAGAAACTCCATCAAACTGGACCATGTACTATGATACGTATGTACGGTAGCCAAGGATTCCCTGCCCCCGGAAAGGGGCGCGCGAAAGAAATATAGTAAAAGTCGAGCTGCTCGGCTCCTCTGAGGTACATGAAAAACCGGAAAAGGATCAATGCTTTTCAGAAGAAGTGATTCCGGTGGCATAGCGCTTAGTCCAATTATCCGGGCTTCTATGGCGCCTTAGGCAATAAGCGAAAGCGCGTGCGCCGAAATCTCGAGGTGTCGACCATTCACCATGGTGAGCTAGAACAGGGATTGTAAACTTGGGAATCTGATTAGAATTAACTCTTGCGCGATTACTCGCTTCCAATGTCTACCCCCCTTTTTAACACGAGTCTGGATCGATCATTTAGGGGAGAAAAAAAGAAGAGCGGAAGGGCTAATAGACGAAAAGTGGGCGAGAAGGGGAAGCGAAAACTAGCGACAAACCACGATCTTAAATACAACGGACGAAAGTCTAGTCTGTGAAGTGGATCTTCTCAATACAATAGCGCTCTATCCCCCCTGCCGCCGCAGAATCTAGGAATAATTTTTTATAAATACTGACTCGGCAACACTCGAAAGTACTCATAGAACTCGAGACAAGCACTCCCTACAAACTGTGGAGTGTCGGAACGTCCCAGAGGAAAGCAGAATAATAGGAAATGTTGGGAACTTGGAGCGTTCCGGGAATGCTTTCACAGGAGCAAAGGCCCATCCGGGCTCGTGGGAGGATGTGAGGGCCGGGGACGTTATCGGATGGCAGGTGTTTTCCTTTTGTTGTGGGATGCCCTTGGGTGAGAATGAGGGCCGGGTACCGGGGGGTACTTGGAAGTGTCGCTCATCTGGGTATATATATCCCACCTATTGTCCTGTTAGATAGTTGAAGTTAATACCACTGAAATACCTGCGTACCTAATATCATTTCCAACAAATCTTCCTTCTCCTTGTGGTTACATTGGCGCAGGATCCCCTTCAACCGATCATAGCAGAGAGGGATTTTCGAGGCCAGGCTTGCGGAACAGGCTATAGGTAGGGAAGCTAGCGTCCTCAGGAAGGTGATATTGCTCCTAGAGGTGGAAAAAGGCCTAAGGAAGTAGTGAAAGGTAGTGACTAGAGTAACGAAGATACCCTTAGAGCGTTGCCACAACAGCATATATTCATGTTCGAAGATGGCAAGAGGGCTTATCTCTCCTCGACCCTAGGGCGCTTTGGGGGGTTTGGGGAACTGGATTCTGGTGATCCGGGCTCCTCTACTTCTTTGCGCTTGTGGCTAGCCGGGTGGGTGCGTGGTGTATGGCTAGATTGGCATGGTGCACCAGAAGTGACATCATTCTGTTCCTGTAGAAGCTTCACTACTTTCTCATGCCTATTCTGAGTGGCCCATTTGTACGGTGTATTACCCACACAATCTTTTTGGTTGATATCATAACTATTCCTCTTCACCAACTCAGCCACAACCTCAAAAATTCCGAAGAAGGATGCACAGTGTAGTCCAGTGAACGAGGAAAAGCCCTTGACACCACTGAAATGATCAGGGTCCGATATGTGCTTCAAGAGCAATTTAACGGATATGTGGCCATCATAATTGTCGAACAGCTTCAGCGCAAGCGATTTAGCGTGGTCCGAGAGTTCCTTTTTGGCGTGGGCTCCCCAGTGTATTGAAGAGTATCCGAGAAAGGGTGTTCGCACGGGGTCGGAGAGGTTGCTGGTCGGGAGGCCCTTAAACCACTGAAAATTTAGATAGGTCAAGCAGGTTTCCGCGATTGTCGAGTGAGCTCTATCGAAAAGGTCGGGTCGAGTGGAAAGGTACTCTTGGAGGGTTGAATGAATCAAGCGGACAGAAGAGGCTTCCTTATCCACCACAAGAAGTCCTTGACAACAGTCCAACAATATCTCTATTGAAGGAATATTTTCGGGATCGAGATCTACTGATCCTATTTCGACCGCAAGGGCATGACAGAGCTCACCCACTCTCAGTGACCGTTCCGAATGCGAGACCCACATGAGGGCATCCATCCCAATTCTCTCTTTAATCTCGCCCTGCGCCTTTACCCGACTTAGCATTCTATCGTAGGTGTCCCTCAAGGCACTCGCCACCCCCTTAAGCCTCTCTCGCCTGGCAGAGATCCTCTGTTCTCTTAAAATTGCTTCCATCATCAAGGACACCAGTTGGATTCTAGACATATATCTGTCAGCGGACTTCTATGGTGGATACCCCAGGGTTTCTGCTCTTACGCACATTCCCGAAACCATCGCGGGAACCTTAGTTAGGATGTCTGTCTGCAGGCTTAGACTCATTGCGCTTTTATTGGTGTCCTCCTCCAGCATAGCGAGGATATATGTGTTAATGTCGCATTTGTTGAGTTTTATGTCCATGAATGTCACGGTTTCAACAAAAAGGCTCTCAACCTCGCCCCGAATATACGACCTTCCAGTCAGGAACAACCGGGTGCTCGGCGACTTCTCGAGGATTTCTCGTAATGATTTAAGAACCACTTGTCGGTGCTCTGCCGCACATTCGTCCAGAGCGTCAACACATATGAAAACGCGCTGTGATGCGGAGACGGTTTGGAGCATCGTTTGGATCTCAGAAAGCTGTGGCCTCCGGCCGCCTATGACCTTTTTGAGCTTGTAATACTCCTTGACCACCTCTCCAGGAATCTCCGGGAATCCCCTAACTATCTGTTTAAGCAAGGAACCTAACATGTTTTTTGGAGACTGCTCCTTCTGGGCAGCAAATTCGAAGTAGAAGCAGGCGACGATAACCTTTTGATCGCTGAACTCACGGCCCAAGGCGTTTATTACCATGGAACTAACACCGTAGCTTGTCAGCAATTCGGGTCTTTGCTCTTCCTCTCAGAGGTCGTGTCTCTCACGTGATATACGTCTTTCCGATTCCCGGGTCGCCGTAGCAAAACAAGGTTGCACTATCGGATTTATCATGGAGGGAAACATCGGACCAGCTTCGAAATACCGGCGTATCCAGGAGCCAGTCTCCCACCCCAGGAACCCGGCATGATTGAACCTCTTCGTGCCGTATCCCCTGATCGAGTGGAGATAGCCATGTTAAGATTTCCGTTCTTGTGCCGGGCATGTGAAAATGGAAACTCGTGTTAAAAGAGTCTACATTGTTCAAGAAAGACATCTTCTGTTTTCGCTGAAGGATTCTGCGGAGGACGAACCATCCAGAGCCCCCGGGGTGAACCAGCAGGGCTACTGCGGGACGTATGAGGAAAAGCGGGGAACCTTTGATGAGGTCCGGAGAGTGAAACCAGTGCTCGCAACTACGGCGAGGCACAGTTGTTGAGGGTAAGTGGCAAACCTGTTCTCATTGGCTCCCTGGTCACTCGGCCAGTGAGAGAGCCGAATATCATGTAATCTCCGTGCTGGGAACTACCCGCATTCGCTTAACTCTTCCCATGGCTCTTTCCATAGTTAACTTACCCTCACCAAATTTCCACAGGTTAATCTCGAATTCGTCTCACTTGTGCTCACCCTACAGTTACTTCTTCCTGCAGCTAAGGAAGGACTAAAACCTGCCAAAGACCTGCCTGAAAGGCCTAGTCAATAATTCCAATCCTTCGGACAAGCTGCCCCGCCACATGCCCTCCCGTAGGTCTCGTTCCTCCCCCTGGTCACCTGGAGAACTCCCTCTTTTAGGAGCGATCCAGCACCATGAAAAACCATCATAATACTCCCCAGGACCCTGTGTCCCCAAGGGCCTGCGGGACCTGTGCGGATTGAACACTACACACCTACCTCCTATGCCCAAAGTTAGTCGAGACACTACAGTTGAACATCGCCAAATACACCTAACCTTTAGGCAGCAACCGCCCCCACGCCACAGTCCCCACACAAACACACCCGCACCATTCTATCATACTCAGAAGTCAGTCGTTGGAGCAACGTTTAACCCGCTAAATACGAAAGTGAGTGCACTCGAGCATAGCAGGGAACTAAGCCCTAGCTCCAACTCCACTTACCTAAGCTCGGGGATGTACAAGTATCATACCAAAGTCCCGTTTTGGGGGCACGGACATCCATGTGACGGAAGTATGTCCGGTAGGGAATAATGGAACCGAGATCATTGGCCATGTATATAGATACCCCGTACGGGTATAAATACCATGGCCCGACACCCAAGTAGCAATATACAATAGACATCGGAACAACTCCGACTCTCCTTCTACGAACTATACTGCTCTCACGACTAACCAGTCTTTTACTTTCTCTTCAAGCCTACATCTCTCATACAGAAACTCCGACAGACACTACGACATTACATGCGGGCGACTACTCGTGATTCGAGTATTAGTAGTCTGCCCCTGCCAAACATGCACACCAAGGAATGCGATACAGTTTGTGATGACTAACTACCTAAAGAAATTAACTTTGAAGGGTGCTGCCAGTGCCGCAAGGAGGAAACCGGGTCAGCAGGGAACATAGATGTCAGCCAGGCTTCACTCGCCAGCAGCCAGGAGCGGGAAAAAGTTGGCAATCGAGGCCTTTGCCCTCACATGATCAAGTGGGTGAGAGGTTCCCGCTCGTATACTTGAGATCGCAGGCACGGAGAAGCAGAAACAAAAAGAGGAAAAAGAAAGCAAATCAATTGTCGCCGTGGCCGTGTCCCTGGAAAAACGTTGGTAGCCACCCCCCCCGTTAATGCTAATGTCTCTGGGAGGGACGGAGGAGCAGAAAGAGGTAATTCATGCCTCTCCGGAACAGCCATCTCCACAAACACTTCTAACAATAGTCACCTCATGAGCCCAATCAAAAAAAAACCGTAGCTACAGGTATGATACACAAACGAGGGAGCGCACATTCCCGTCCCCATTCCGTCCCCACAGCGCCTGGGTATTTTTATGCAAGGAGATAGTTTAAGTAGGCGGGGCTTAAAGTAACAATGCTAGAAGTTGCAGCCATAAAGATGGAAAACACAACAGCAGAATTAATGACTGTTGAGTGTAGTAGGGTACGGGCAACCACCCTAGTTGTGTTGTGGAGAAGATAGGACGGCGTTGAGGGTAAACGACTAGTTGCGCACACATGTTTGTTAGTCCTATTTAGTTAGCAGCGGCGTGCATCTGAGAATAGAACAAGTTCTCTCACATCACCACGCCCACCCATCCAACAATGACGCAGGGATACCGGCACAAAGGTCAATGCAAAAGAAATGAAAAAGGAGGGAAAAACCGAGATCATTGGCATGTCAATGGTTTAGCTCTTGGGGATGTTTGATGGCTTGTTGTCGACAAGATACTGTCCCGATGATAATATTCTAGTTGCCATGCATGTTGCCATCATGCTATTTCTTTGGGTACTGGATCGGTGGGGGCTTTTCTTTGAATCACATCAATTAGGGTACCGGTAGCCGATTCCAGAGGAAAGAGAAGTTTGGATAGCATTAAGAAAACACAAAGGAGAACCGGGCCTAGAAAGCAATACCCATGTACAAGCATGTACAAGGAAAATTCAAGTCACGGTCTAGACTAAACCTTGAGACTAAAACAGCGCCGTACCCTCCACGCTAAATTCCATGAACAGATGCCCAAAAATGACCACCCTGCACAAAAATGGCATCACGGTATTATGCTAGCCTTATGCGCTTGTGGCTGGTGGCGTAGGGAGGCGGTGGTGTATGGCTAGATCTACCTGGTTTGTCGGGGGTGACATCTTTCCGCTTCTGTAGCAGGTTAACTACTCCCTTGTGCCCCTCCTCAACAGCACCCAGAAGTGCTCGGCTATCAGAGTCCAGCCGGTCAGGGTCGACATCTTCCCGGCCCAGTAGTAGTCTCACCACTCCTTCATGGCCATTGCGGGCAGCCCCCCAAAGTGGTGTCTTCCCTTCTCTATCTGGCTGGTCGGGATTGACATTACCCCTTTTCAGGAGCAGCTTGACCACCCCCTCATGACCGCTCCGAGCAGCCTCCGAGAGGGGCGTCCGGCCCTCCGTATCCGGTTGGTCGGGGTTGACATCGTTCCTTTCTAGGAGCAGCTTCACCACCCCCTCATGGCCGTTCCGAGCAGCCTCCGAAAGGGGCGTCCGACCCTCTATATCCGGCCGGTCGGGATCGATATCGTTCCTTTCTAAGAGTAGCTCCACTATCCCCTCATGGCCGTTCCGAGCAGCCCCCGAAAGTGGTGTCTGGCCCTCTGTGTCTGGTCGGTCGGGATTGACATCGTTCCTTTCCAGCAGCAGTTCCACTACTCCCTCATGGCCATTCCAAGCAGCCCCCGCGAGTGGGGTTCGGCCATCGTAGCCCTGTCGGTCAGGGCCAACATCATTCCTTTCTAGGAGAAGCCTCACTACTCCCTCATACCCATTCCCAGCAGCCCACAAAAGCGGTGTATGGCCAAGGATTGTATCTGGCCGGTCGGGGTCGACATCGTTTCTTTCCAGTAGGAGCCTCACTACCCCCTCATGCCCATTTTCAACAGCTGACGAAAGTGGCGTTTGGCCAAATATCTTGTCTGGCCGGTCGGGGTTGACATCGCTCCTTTCCAGTAGTAGCCTCACTACCCCCTCCTGCCCACTCTTAACAGCCCACGAGAGTGGTGCCAGGCCCTCGTAGTCTGGCCGGTCGGGGTTGACATCGCACCTTTCTAGGAGCAGCTTCACCACCCCTTCACACCCATTCCCGGCAGCCCACGAAAGTGGCGCTCGGCCATCGAAACCTGGTCGGTCAGGATTGACATCACCTCGTCCTAATAGAAGGCTCGCCACTCCCCCATGCCCATTCTCAGCGGCCCGCGAGAGAGGTGTTTGGCCCTTATCGTTTGGCCGGTCAGGGTTGACATCATCCCGTCTCAATAGGAGGCTAACCACCCCCTCATGCCCATTCCCGGCGGCCCACAAAAGCGGCGTTTGGCCCCTATAGTCTGGCTTGTTAGGATTGACATCGCCCCGTGTCAAGAAAAGGCTCGCCACTCCCTCATGCCCATTCTCAGCGACCCGTGAGAGCGGTGTTCGGCCGTATTCGTCTGATCCATCAGGTTTGATATTTTCCTGTTCTAGTAACAGCCTTACTACTCCCTCATGTCCATTCTCGGCAGCCCATAGGAGTGGCGTATTGCCCACACAATCTGTTTGGTTGACATCACAACCATCAATCCCTACCAACTCAGCCACAACCCCAACAATCCCAAAAAGGGATGCACAGTGTAGTCCAGTGAACGAGGAAAAATCCATGCCATCATCAAAGCGATCGGGATTTGATACGTGCTTCAAGAGCAACCTAACGGATATGTGGCCATCATAATTGTCAAATAGCTTCAGCGCAAGCAATTTAGCGCAGTCCGAGAGTTCCTTTTTCGCGTGGACTCCCCAGTAAATTGAAGAGTATCCGAGAAAGTGTGAAAGGTCACTAGTTCGCAGGCCCTTGAGCCACTGAAAGTTTAGATAGGCCAAGCAGGTTTCCGCGATTGTCGAGTGAGCTCTATCGAAAAGGTCGGGTCGAGTGGAAAGGTACTCTTGGAGGGTTGAATGAATCAAGCGGACAGTAGAGGCTTCCTTATCCACCACAAGAAGTCCTTGGCAACAGTTTAGCAATGTCCCAATTGTAGGAACACTTTCGAGATCCAGACGCGCTGACCCCACTTCGACGGCAAGGGCGTGACAGAGTTCATATACTCTCAGTGGCCGCTCGGAATGCGAAATCCACATGAGAGCGGCCATCCCAAGCTCGGCCTTCACCCCACCTTGCGCATTTATCCGCTCCACCGCTGCGCGGTAGGCATCTTCCAAACCCAATCCATTCGTCATCGCGTTGAGCCTTTGTCGCCTGTGATAGATTGTTGGTTCCCGTAGGATTGCTCCGATACTTAGAGAAACTAGGGGAAAACTGGATATATATCTGTTAGCGGATAATCCAGGGCAGGGTCATAGTCTCGTTGCTACCACGTACATTCCCGAAATAGTTTTTGGAATTATCCTTAGAATTTCTGCTTCCAGACTTCTATCCATCGCATTCGGAGTTGTGTCCTCGACAAGCCTAGCACGGAGATACCGGGTGATGTCCCCCTCGCTGGGACTTATGCATGCAAATATTACTCTCTCGTGAAAATACCTCTTAACCACACCCTTAATGTGCGCTCTTCCAGTCAGGAATAACCGAATGTTTGGAGACCCCTGGAGAATCATTTGTAATGAACAGAGAACATCTGGCTGACACCCTCCCGTACATTCATCTAGGGCGTCAACACATAAAAACGTTCTTTGGGAAGAGGAGACTGTTTGGAGCATCTTTACAAGCTCAAGAAGCCGTGGTCCCCGTCGTCCATCAGTGAGACTTTTCCGATAGTGATATAGCTTAACCACCACTTCCGGAATCTCTCTTAATCCGCTAACCAGCTGTTTAAGCAGGGCGCCAAGCACATTTGTAGGAGACTGCTCCTTCTGGGCAGCGAAGTCGAAGTAGAAGCATGCAACAGTGATATTTTTCTCGCTGGCCTGGCCACACAAGGTATCTATCACCAAGGAACTAACATCGTGGCTTGTTAGCAATACCATCCTTTGTTTTCCCCCCGGGAGATAGTCTCCCTTACGTGATGTAGGTCTTTCCCACTCCCGGATTGCCTTGGTAAAATAGGGTTGCATTGTCGGGCTTATGTTGGCGAGAGACATCGGACCAGCCTCGAAATACCTCCGTTTGTAGGAGCCAGTCTCCCACGCCGGAAACCCGGTTCGTTCGAACGGCCCGATGCTGCCTCTGCGGCTCAAGCGGAGACAGCCATGCTAGGATTTCAGACTTCTCGTCGGCCGTGGCCATGGTTTGGGTCTTCCACGCACTAGGAAAAGAGTCGCTCCTGTCAAAATAGTGGATATTAGAAAGAGAGGCGGTACTATTAAAAGCGCTAATGTTTCCGCAACATCCAGACATTTTCTCTTTATCTTCGTGGGGCGTCTGTAGAGAACAGTTAATTGAGAAGATTTCAAACGTTAACTGAATTCCAGGAGATGGGGGGGGAAAGCGGGGCCAACCTTGCGGAGTCCCTCACAGGGTGAGGACGGTCCAGCCACCAAACGGTAGGGGGAATATTGTAGGTAGAATCTTTCCAAGATAGGAGCATAAGCACCCGGAGAACTGATAGTCTAGCTTCAGCCCCCCAAAAGTGCCTGACGCATGGGCAGCCCAAAGGTCCTACAAGTACGGTGCAGTCGCGCCCCGCTGTGACGAAAGCCCAAAAATTCAAAAAAAAAATAGATTATTCGTTATAGAGAGGTGGGAGAAATTCTTATAGAGTGGCCATTGGTGGGTGTGTAAAACATGGACCCTCCCCCGTATTATCATTCGTAATAGTGAGGTTTCCCTTATAGCCGGTCCATGTAGCGGGCTGCGACCGTGGAGCCATGTTGACAACTTCCTCCCCCTTCCATTTCGCGTACAATATTTGGCTATCTAAAGCTCGTTCTTTTCTATCCACAATGCCTGCAGTCAACTTACTATGGGCCCTCAGATACGCACAGACAATTTGCCATACAAAATTTTGATCCCTGTGTTCAGGTTCTAATGCCGGGAACATGTACTCGAGTATTATTCATGAACCAACTCCTTCACAAGGTGTCACCCGGCAAAATACCGCAAAAATTGGAAGGCACAGAATGCACACAACAGATGCACACAAAAGGAGAGCAGTGGGTGGGGGGGGAGAAATTCCTTGCACAAGATCGGTGCAGCCGGATGAGTTGGACTCGAACCCAGCCCACACCTACCGGTAGCCGACGGTATCCTGTGAGTATGTATGATCTTGTCGGTCCAATCATTGTGCAGCAATTGAAGGGGGTGTGCAGGAAAGTGGCCTTAATATGATACTAGAACTCGGTAGAGTACTCGTACCCTATGCATGTGCAGGGATAGCCTCTTCTGTTTCGAGACACTTATCCCTGAGTGAACACAAGAGACCATCCGCCGACTGGGCAGGGGACCTGTCATTCAATAGTCAGAGAGGTACAAGGTACAGGGATAAAAAAGTGGTACAAGTACGGCGCAGGGGTGGGTTGGGTTGACTCCGGGCCGAATTATGGTACTTGTCCCAGGCCATAAGTACCCGAAAACAGGGATTAAAGAAATATATGGCAAAACATCCGTGCGTGTCTGTGCCCCCATACAAATGATCCCCCTTCATTTTCGGGTACTTATGGCCTGGGACAAGTACTCGAGTACACGGCAACCAAACCACACTCTGAGGGAAAATAGGTTGCCATGGTGAAGCCCCTCTTAAATCACACTCCTTTACCATTCAGTCTTCAAACTCATATGCAAATTTTTTTAACCATCAATAGACAAGAAAAATAAATTCACAATAGTGTAACAGATATGTATAATCCCAATATGTAGATACAAGAGAATATTGATTTTGAAAATATGTTGTCATGCCCCCCAAGCCTGGTTGAAATGAGGTCAGCATTAAACAGAATTCCAGTTTAAAGGTCTTAGCACCATGCTCTACAAGCACCTATACATACTTGATTTGATGGCGAATATGCTGCAAGAGAGGTTATCTACCTGATGCACTAATATTTTCCTTTATCAGTTGCATGGCACAAGAGGAAACACTTATTCTTTGAATTGTTCCCTCTCAAGTGTACCACTTCTTTAGACATTAGTTATGCAGCGTACCACTTTTTTATCCCTGTACCTTGTACAGCGCCCAAGTTTTGTATCATATGTTCCACAAGCGAGGTTTGCTGCCCTTGCCACCCACCCCCTGTGGAATATACCCGCGCTAACGTCGTGGCACCGCCACAACCTTGGGCACCCTCCCACAGAGTGCCGGACGCCTCAACGCCAGTTTTTATTTGTATGTGAATTTAAGAATTACGAACTCCTACCAAACATTCTCTGATGCTTTAAGCGTCCTTCTGGCCCCTTCACATGTTGTTTCGAGTCTTTGAGAATAAGTCTTCCATTTTCTTTCCTCTCCTCTACAACTTTTATTTTCATCTACTGGATCTTTGGTTTTGGATTATTTCAATTGTATTGTATTTTATTATATTATAAATAAAGGGAGCCATGGATTATGCTTGAAACCGGCGTTGAGCCGAACCTGGCATTGAGCTGTCGCTGGGAGAGTGCCCAAAGGTTGCGAGCAAGCGAGCAAGCTGGGCTGTGGCGGTGCCACAGCATTGGCACGGGTGCTCGAGTCGAGTACTCGTACTCGCAACAGGGGTAACGGATTGGAACAAACATGGGGGCGAATGTCTGTGAGATAAACAAAAGAAAAAGCTGTTATTTTCCCTCTTAGGTATCTTGGGATCTGAATAAAGGAAATTTCGCATTGGCCATCATGACCCCAGTTTGTTCCAATACTCGGGTGCAAGGGTATTTCGGGTGCGGTAACACAGGCTCTGGTCGGCTCGTGCTGCAAGCAGGAAATTTTTCTCACCCGACGTCACTCGAATTTCCTAATCTGGTTTAGTCTTCATACTCATTCCAGGCGTCTCAATGGTGGTGCGCCCCGCTTTTATCAACCCCCAGAACAACAAATGTGATTCGTTAATGAGAAACCCGCGCCGGATGCAATATGTCTCAGGATCGGAGATCTCTCGTGCTAGGTGGATATGAAGGCTGGCGCCAAAGGAGGTTTTGTGACACTCCCCCACCTCACTTTCCAATAAAAATACCGTAATTGCACTTTGAACCAGGCAGCATTCCACCTTTGTAGAATCTCTTAGAACACGAGAAAAGCGATCCAAACCAACTTGAAAGGATGCCGAAATCGGGGAAGAGAAGATACCTCACTGCGCTTAACTCGAAACAGGCTGACTCATCCGAGGGAGCCGGTGGCACCCGCTAACTTACCCTCCCATTCTCAGCACCATATTTGTATCGACTACAGGTACTCGAGTAGACTAATAGTGAGTGGCGTGTCGAGTTTCAGAATTTATGGTGCTCGAGTGT
>Ga0307510_10007504_pt1 | contig 12985 bp, 17 predicted proteins | sample 12_EM_MG_FD_207224 | JGI IMG/M metagenome (GOLD analysis project Ga0307510, IMG submission 207224) | Populus trichocarpa ectomycorrhiza microbial communities from riparian zone in the Pacific Northwest, United States - 12_EM | ecosystem: Host-associated > Plants > Roots > Unclassified | place... | reverse complement strand
TCAGACATTTAGGTGCAGACGTTTGTGCTGCGTTAGGTAAAAGTAGGTGGTGACGTTGGGGTGGTGCAATTGAGGCGGAACCAACGGCGGACTGTGAAAATGAGCGGAACTAGCCACAGGCCTGCCTAGTGTTGCCACAACTCAAGCCGATGTTTTTGAGAAATCAGTGATAGAAAATCGAATACAATAGTGAAAAATATGAAAATAAAGAGGGAGATAGATTAGATCAAAAACCATGGGGTCACTTAAGACAACTTTGTAATCTGACCAGCCATTCAAGCAGGACTCGCTTTGACTTGATTTCACTTTTTTTTTTGCCAAATCAAGTCAAAGCGAGTCCTGCTTGAATGGCTGGTCAGATTACAAAGTCATCTTAAGTGACCCCATGGCTTTTGATCTAATCTATCTCCCTCTTTATTTTCATATTTTTCGCTATTTTATTCGATTTTCTATCACTGATTTCTCAAAAACATCGGCTCAAGTCATGGCAACACTAGGCCTGCCTGATCACTGTAAAGTCCTAAGTGTCAGAATTTCAGTAGGTAAAATGAGTGAAAAAATGATGGAATAAAGGATGAAAAAATGCTGAGATTTAATGAAAAAATGACTGAAGTTTTTGGTAGTTTATTGCCTGAAATTCCAGTGAATCTGCAACAGGTTCACGCATTTTTTAGGGGATTTTTTACATGTTTTCTGGGGATTTTTTCACACATTTTTTCGTTGATTTTTGCATATATTTTTTGTTGATTTTTTCATGCATTTTCATTCATTTTTTTCACACATTTTTCATTCATTTTTTCACAGGAAATTTTATTGAAATTTTACGAAATTTAAGTACCTAACTTATTCTACCCCATCACCATCACCATTCCTATCCTCACCCTCATTGTCCCTCACATCCCAGTGTGACCAGGGCCTTCATCAGTTCTGCTGACACATACTCCAGAACAAAGTTGACCTAAGGTTGAAAGCCACTGTCAGCTCTTGTCTCAAAACACTACTTTGGTGGGAGTAGATCATACCATCACCACCACATGTCCTGGCATGTCCAGGCCACATCGTTGAGTCAGTGGGAGATGTGAAAGCAGAAAAAACTGTTCAGCAAAAACAAAAGGAAAGTAGAATACATACTGTGGACTGCCTCCATATTCATATAAAGTTGGGTGGCTGTAGGCCATGTCCAATGACACCTGAATGCGGCAACGAAATAGCAGTAGACACCAACCATGCACAGCAGGGATTCAAGTCAGAGAATGTGAGCAAGAGGTAACACCGAGAAACACAGGCACTCACCCAAATGCAGTAACAAAATAGCAGTGCTGATTCAGGGCAGGCAGTCGCACACAGAGGGGGGAACAATGGGGACAGGCATGGCTATGATGACCATGATTCAACCTGTGAGGGAGAGAGGTGAGACAGAGACTGGACATCAGGGACAGGAGGGAAGGGGTGGCCGCACAATGGGGTACGAAACCAGGCAGGGAGCAATAACCATGAGGCACAGCAGCAGTGCAACTAGGATTTGAGGCAGAGATCATTAGCAAGATACTGTGAGAGGGAGGAAACAGGGGCACTCACCAGAATGTGCCAGCGAAAGAGTGCCACTGACAGGCATGGGCAAGGGGTGATGCACAAGGCAAATTTGAGGAGACATTGGAGGACAGCAATGTTTTTTCTTGAGGGAGCAAAGGATTCGAACAGTGAATCACATGAGCAAGAGGGGACAGTGAGAAAGCCTGGCACTCACATGGTGAGGGAAGAGGGAGGGAAGACGAAGGGGTTGTCATGGGTGCAGGCATGGGCATGAGTGGGTGCACGATTGGGAGCTGAGAGAAAAAAAAAAGAGCAAGGAAGTGAGCAGCAGGTCAAGACACAGAGAGAAAGTGAGAATTTGTGGGGCACTCACTACAAGGGTCAAGCTGGGGGAGGAGAGGAGAGAGAGGTCCAGGTTGATATTAGTCAAGGGTGGAGGGAAAGGGGGGGAGGAAAGTAAAAAGATGGTGTCTTGGGGTGCAAGAGTGATGCAAGATGTGTTGGTGATGAAGTTGTCCTTGCACGTGATCCCTCCCCTTTTTTTTTCTAAGTTGACAGATGGCAGCATCAATGCCGATGCAACCACACCACATGCCCTGCCCCCCCAAGCCTAATGGATCAGTTCTTGTCACAAGTTCAAGTCCTCTTTTATCTCCGTCCAAGAGTCAAGAGAGAGCATAGTCACCGATTCGGATACTATCAGCGTAACAACAACAAGATGTTCTTGCTCGTCTCCCAAGAGGTGATGGCGCAACTGCTGTCAGCAAACAAGACAAAGCAGTACAAGATTCGCGATATGCTCAGGACTGGCACGTTCGGGAAAGCCATGGTATGTGATGTGTGAGAGCTTCTTGGTGGTATATACTCTAACATGATACAGTAAATATATCACAAACCCCACATCATGGTCATCACATATGCATCGCATGATATGGCACATACTACCAGAACAGTGGACCCTCACTAAGCGCTGCGCTGCTGTCCCATCCACGCCTCCCCTCTCCACCACCACCAACTCTCTCCCTGCTACCCCACTCTCCTTCACAGCCACGTGGAGTCCCTCTGCACAGACAGCGCCTGGGGACGTCATGCGTGAGGCTGCACTGAGGGCCCTTCTGAAGAAGAAAGTCAAGGGGAACGAGGACTCAGAGAGCATATGGAGTGAGATGTGGGTGCTCCAGGGTCTCGATCATCCCCATATCGTGCGTCCTCTGCACACTGCTGTTCTCCATGATGCGCCTGTGCCCACACATCCTTGTTTGTCCCCTAACATGTTTGGTTGTCTTCCTGTAGGTCAGGTTCTACAAATGGCTTGAGTCCCAGACAAAATACTACCTTGCTTTTGAGCCTGTTGTCAGCAGCAAGCTCTTTGAGCGCCTCAGTCAGTGCAGCCATTTCTCGGAATGAGATGCCATAGCAGTGCCTTGTGTGGTGGCTCCTAGCCAGCCACAGGTTGTGCTTGCAGGTGTACAACACCTTTGTGTGCTCTAGCACTGTCTGGCTTCTGCGCGTATCCTGGTGAGGCAAGAGAGCCTCCTGCGGTAGTTGGGCTGGTGCCCAGAGCTACCAGTTCTTGAGTCGGTCAGGTGCGGTAGGTCATGTGTCTTCTGGTTGCACGCGAGTAAGATACAAGTGGCCCGCGCACGTGTCAGTGCACTGTTACTTGGGCTAACACCCTTAGTGTGCCAACCTGGGTGTCTACTTGGTAACACGAGTTCTACAAGTTGTCCTCTACCCTTGATGGAGGTAGAGACACAAAGATAGATGGTTCACAAGTTGAGAGGGAAGACACAGGCAGAGAAGTTCAGGGTAACGATGATAGGATTGCAAGACTCAAGTCAAGCTTAAGGCTTGACTGTTCGTAAGTACAGGTCTTATATACTACCTGGTACTAGTCAGTATAAGTCATCATAGTACAGTAAGTGATCAGTCATTCGTACAGTAAGCAGCCAAGGGAGTCAGTAAGAGTCATACAGTACTCAGTCAGAAGGAGTCGTCGAGGCTGTGCGCAGGAGTCAGTCAGAGTCAGTGTGGCTACACAGGCCACCAGTACAGTATGCAATCAGTTAGGCTAAATATGGTAAGCTGAGTCACATGTCAGGGAACAGTCATTGGGTCTGGCACCTGACTGGTCAGGTGCTTGATAAGTCACATGGTATCACATGACAGGTCACATGCCTGGTCACATGAGAAGTCTAGAGTCAAGAGCAAGTAATCAGTCACAGGATCATGGGAGCAGTCACGTGCTCCCCAGTCATGTGGCACCAAGTCAGGTGCATGAGTCAGGTAATAGTTTAGGTAATTGGTCAGGTGATGAGATGCGAGAGATAGCGGTAAGATGGAAAAATGGTGTCCAGATGCTACATTCATCCCCTTTTTAGGTGGATGCTTCCACGTATCCAGCGTCGAATCCTTCATTCGTGTGCGGGTGTCCTTTGATGTCAAGGACTTTGTTGTATAGAGCGTGGTCTTGTCGGAATACTTGCCACCAGAAAGAGTTTTTGGGTTTGGGGAGATACTATCCTCTCTGTAGGTAGTAGAGGGTCGTGGTGGCAAACCAATCATTTTGGAAGATGAACAGATAGAAGGCGGAGGTTTCCTCTTGCTTGCAAAGGTACTTTGCCGTTGCTGCAGGTCCAAAGTGTTCACTTTGTTGTTCCCATTTGTGGGATAGGGATCTGAAAATCTTGATGCCTTGTTCATGTAGAGGGGGATAGGGGATTGCAAAGCCACAGCTTTTGTAGAATGAGTTGATGACACTCTTTGAGCACAAGTGCCATTCCAGGTTGTAGAAGAGTTCCTCCAGGTCCGCATAGTCAAAGTCAGCAGTCTGGATCTCCCCAGAGAACCTTTGTGCAGCACTGTCCATGCACAGATGCTGGCAGAGGCACATAAAGTCATTGATGGGCTTGCATTGCCCAAGCATCCTGAGTGCGGTGTAATCGGGGAGTTGTTTACGGACAATGTAGGTGAGGATGTGGTCAAGTTCACTATGTTCTTGTCAAGAGGGGACATCCCATGATGTGGTGACATATGCCCCAGCATGTTGCTTGTAGGCTTCATCATTGGTGTAATAATCAGTGGTATGTGTGGGGTCCTGGGGGTCATTGGAAGTGCTACTTTTGCTGCTTCCCATTGTTGGGCAGGTGTGCCAAGAGTCACTGTGATTGTCTTGATTCGCAGCGTGATCTTTGTTGCTGTCCATTATCTGGTCACTGTACCAGGAGTCGCTGCTGTTGTCATTGCTCCTCCATGGATGGAGCTTGTTGTAGCCTTCCCAGGGGTTGTTGTCGACCTCTTCTTGCTCCCAGAGTCCTCGGATCTCAGCTGGAGCAGTGGTATCAGTAGAGGTGGCAGACATGGTAAGAGTGTTATTTGGGGTGGAAGGCATTGGAGGGGAATCAAGTAATTTGGATGGTGGATATGTTGCATTGTTTGGAGGACTTTTATACTGTGGTCCTTCCTTCATTCAGTGCCCACATCTGGACACTCAGTGCATTGCATCGTTCGTTGTATTGCTTTCTTGGTTGCTTGATCAATCCATCTTCTGCTTATTGTTGGATTGTCACCATTGCTTAGTCCTTGGTTCTGTAGGACTTGCGTTATTGTAAGCATTGCTGTAAGGATTATGCCCAATACGGCAATAGCAGTTGATTCTTGATCATGATCTAGTGGCGCTGCATGCTTTTCTGATCTTCAATCATTGCTTGGTGGCATTTTTGATCGTTCAACACCTGTGCTATAAGTCATAGTGCTTAGCAATGGTTCGGTGCTGTCAGCATGTTCCTGGATCAGAGACATGCTTAGTGTTCCAAAGCTTTGATTGCCTGAGCTTTGATCATTTTGTTTACTTGTTTCAGGATAATGAGTGCTTGTCTGTAGCAATGGCATCATTGATCTTTCCTGTTTGGGTTGGCGTGCGTTGTTCAGTGCTCGAGTCATCCACAGCTGAGTCATATCTGAATGACTGATTGATTGGTGAATGTGGTGAGGTTCCTGCTTTTTAGTGGCACTATTGATTGCTGGGACATTCTTGCTCCAAGGCAGTGTCTCTATATCTAGCCGCATTAGTTTACTAACTGTTGTCCCTTCCTTGTTGTCTAAGGTTGGACACATTGACTCTTGCTAAGTTAGATGATGATTTGTATTTGCAGTTCTTTCCTCATCGCCTGAGGCTGATCCCGATGACTTGTTTTCAGGGTTCCTTTGATCAGGGATTTCCTTGTCATTTGGCTTATTGCATTGGTCGTTTTGAAGGGACAATGTCCTCTTTTGGTTAGTTACCTTGTGCAACGTTTGAGGGGATAGTTCTCCCTCCAGCTTCAGTTTGTCATCTGTGTCTGGATGATGCAGTGTTAGAGGGAGAGGGTCTTCCTCTGGTTTTGGTTCCATTGCATTGTCAAGTTCTATTATCCATCGTGGTTCTCTGAAGAGTCCCCAAGGAGTTGCATCTGGGGTGTTGTTTGTCAAGTCAGGTTCCTCTATCTCAGAGGTCTCATTCCATACATTAGTCCCTTCCAGACCTGGCCAGGGATCTTCAAGATCAGTTATGTCATCACCTAATTCCTCAAGCCGCCATTGATCAGGCCATGGGCTTGTTAGTTCGGACTGTGTAGGTTTTGTTGACATTGTGTTGATTGTTGAGCTTTCTTGAAGACTTAGCTCTGTTTTGTCCTGGTTATCGTTCGATTCCCTTCCCATAGGTAATGTCTGGGGGTGTGCTTTTAGTGTCATGTGGTGCCCTTCCTTGAGATCGTAGTCTTGTGGTGTTGAGAAATTTGGTAGACATGTTGCAAAGGGGAAAAAGAGGGGGTTAGATTGGGGTTTTAATCATGGTGCCATCCCCTTTTTAGGTCCATGGTCTTCCACAACCATGTGCTCCAGTCCCTGGACTTCCTCCTGGACTAGGTGCTCGTTCTCTCTAGTGTGAGGATCAGACAGATCATGCTTCACTCCTCTCTGAGTCGGCTTGTCTCTCTCTTGCCCTTGTTTTAGGTCATGATTTTCCACAATCATGTGTTCAGGTTCTGCTATAGGATCTTCATTTTCTAGATCCTCTGTGCCTTCCAGGTATTCTAATCCTGGTAATGGCTTTGGTCAATGTTTCGGTGTTGTTAATGTATTGCTTGTTCCCTTTTGGGGTGTTTCAATCCCCTTTTTATGCTGTTCCTTTGGTTTAGCCATGTTCGATGTAGTTGGTTTGAACAATCCCAACATTTTTGCAGCCTTTTTATAGGTTTCTGGCACTTCTAGGGGTAGTGGTACTTGCTCTGCATTGTTTTGTTGCCGTGGGATTCCTTCTATCCCTTGTGCTTCGCACAATTTGTTGTTTGTTGAGTTTGATTCCTCCATCTGGTTCTGTGGTATCTGTTTATCTGCATTCCCAGTGCTGTCCTGTGCCTGCGCAGGTTCTATTTGCTGAGTTGTTTTGGGTGATTGTTGCTTGTCTGTACAGCACAACAGATCTTCTAAGTAGTCTTGGATTAGATCTTGTTCCATTTGATCATCACACTGTGCTTTCCTTGCTTCTAGGTTTGTTTGAAGTGTGGCTATGTCCATGGGGGTAGTTTTGTCCCTTCGTGCATTGGTTGGTTGGTTACTTTGGTCCCCACCCAGCCTAATCCCCTGACTGGGACAGTGCTCTCCAGACCATGGGGCATCTTCTTCTTTGAGGGAGCCTGATGCAGGTTTTGATGATTCGTCGTCCCAACTGGCCTTCTTCTTGACCCTTCGTGTTGGCATATGTAGTGGGACCTCCAGAACTTCGGCAATGGTCCCCTTAGTCCAATTGATCGTAGGTTTGAAGTTCACTAGCCAAGGTATACCAAGAACTACTTGGTTAGTTCCAGTTTCAGCTTGATAGAACCACTCCTCCTTCCAGAGGTTATCGAGTTTCAATGGGATATCACAGTATCGTTTTATTATCCCAGTTCCACACTTGGAACCATCTGCATTGGTTACTGGTTTTGGTGTGTCATCCTCTTTCCAGGTGAGCCCTAGCTTTTTGGCAGCGTCATGTGATAGGAAGTTTTGGGTTGCTCCAGTATTGAGGAGTGTAGGTACGATGTGGGTGCCTAGTTTCGTTTGTGCATGCATGGGGATGTACAAAGCATTTGCTTCTTGATTTTCAAGTGGGTCACTTGGTTCAAAGGTAGTTTCCAAGTCCTGTGGAAGTCAGCCTTCATTTTGTGCCACTTCTTGGCATTCTAGTGCATATGCCTGTCGCATTGCTTGCCCCCGTTCTGGATCTTCTAAAGCGATCTTGTCAATTATTGCCCATTGCTTGGTCACGGCTTGGTGATCCCATTTTATTCTCTGGGAGTTTTGAGCTTTCCTGGCTAGCTCTTCATTGATTTCTCATTCTTCACGTTCTTTGATTTCAGCCGCCAGGATTGCATATCCCTTTGCAATTCAACATCCACATGCCAAGTTTGTAGTGCTTAGGGCACATATGCGAGCAATAGTGCATTCCCTCTGGCTATCTTGACTCATTGGGTTATTGCTCATAACTGAGAGGTTTCCCATGACCGCCAGTTCCTGGCTTTGTTGTAGTTTCAGTAGTGTGGGCATGAGTTGTTTCTTCGGGACTTCTTTGAGGAGTTCAAGAGCAATTTCCTCCTGCTCTTTGCAGCTGTGTCATTGCAAGTTCTTTTTAACTTGCTTCTTGGTTATGGTCTTGGTTTTCACAGCTCAGACTCATGTCATAGGTGACCCTCCCTGTTGCTTTATCTGAAGCGTATGGATTTGAACTGGGGTTGCCACTTTTTGTGGCTTTTTGCGTGTTTTGTTTTGTCCGAAGATATGACAAATTTCTTTTCATTCCTCTGTACTATGTTGCCAGAGGTGTTTCTGGACCTGTTCCTTTGTCATAGGTTTAATTGCCCCTACTTGGTGCACTTGGATCCTTGCTGGTATCGTGGACTTGTTTTCAAAGAGTATGGCGATCATTCCCAGTCAGTCTTTGGCAGGCATTGCTTTGATATTGCATAAGATACTGGCCAGGTTTTCTTTGGCTCTGCGTTCCTCCTCCTGAGGGGTGGTGGATATTGTCAGGCTCCTAATTGGGCAGTCTTGGATTTTGCATCCGGTCTTCTGGCAGCTGGAACATCGTTGCTTCTCCTGAGCAACGCTAGGTCGAGCTTGGCCCCAAGTGTGGTCACTTTCGGGGGCACAAGGAGGGGGGTTTTGTGTCAGTATCCTTTGTCTGAGCTGATCCATTGGTAATGCCCCTAAGTCTGGGTGATTGCTCCCCAGAGTCTGCTGCATTCGTGGCAGTTGCGTGGTGGATTTTGATTGTCCCATGCCTTTGAACAATTGGTTCAACGTTTGGTTATTTTCAAATGGGCATTCTCATACGTGATGTCCTATTTGTTGACAACTAGTGCATTGTCATTCCCTTAGTGTAGGGCAGTCTGTGGATCTATGTCCAATCTCAAGGCATTGGAAACATCTGCCTTCTTAAAGACATTGCTGTTTGTCTTCCATTGACAACCAACCATTCACTTGATGTTGGTTGATCCAATCCTTCGCAGATTGTTCAGTGGAATCCCATTTTGGACTTCCTTGTTTAGACGTCTGTTGGTGGCTACCCATCTGGCTGGGTTCGGTCCAAGCTCCAGGTAACATGGCGGTGAGTCTTGGATCTCAGTGGGGAAATATGGTTGGGTGCAGTACGTGGGATCTGGTGATCTAGTGATGTTCACACTTGTTATTGGTCACTGTCGTTTGTTCTTTTTGGCTTTGATGGGGCCTTGTGACTTTTGAGATGATCTATTGGTCACTCTGGGCTTGCACTGGGTCGTTTCAATGTCTTGTTACAAAGACCTGGTAGGATTTCTTCCTGGTACATCAGTAGAATGATCCTTTGTGATGCTTGGTGTTGTGTACTAGTCCTTAGATCTGGTGAGGTCTCCCTTTATTGCGGAGACCTGTACTTGTTGGTAGATTGGGTAGCAGGAGCAATGCTTCACTGCTTTGGGTGGGTTGGGGAGTGAGAACTTTTACAAGTTCTTCAGTGTGCATGTGATTATGATATTCGTTCTGGTGACACTGCAGTGTCCAGTGTCTGTGGACCACTTGTGGATCCCTAGGGCTGATCGTTTGAGGCACTAGGTGCCTATGTAGAAAGCTTGACTTGTGTGGCAGCTCCTAGCCAGCCACAGGTTGTGCTTGCAGGTGCAGAACACCTTCATGCGCTCTAGCACTGTCTGGCTTCTGCACATATCCTGGTAAGGCAAGAGAGCCTCCTGCGGTAGTCGGGCTGGTGCCCTGAGCTACTGGTTCTTGAGTCAGTCAGGTGCGGTAGGTTGTGTGTCTTCTGGTTGCGTGCAAGTAAGATACAAGTGGCACGCGCACATGTTGGTGCACTGTTACTTGGGCTAACACCCTTAGTGTGCCAACCTGGGTGTCTACTTGGTAATGCGAGTTCTACAAGTTGTCCTCTACCCTTGATGGAGGTAGAGACACAAAGATAGATGGCTCACAAGTTGAGAGGGAAGACACAGGCAGAGAAGTTCAGGGTAATGATGATAGGATTGCAAGACTCAAGTCAAGCTTAAGGCTTGACTGTTCGTAAGTACAGGTCTTATATACTACCTGGTACTAGTCAGTATGAGTCATCATAGTACAGTAAGTGATCAGTCATTCGTACAGTAAGCAGCCGAGGAAGTCAGTAAGAGTTGTACAGTACTCAGTCAGAAGGAGTCGTCAAGGCTGTGTGCAGGAGTCAGTCAGAGTCAGTGTGGCTACACAGGCCACCAGTACAGTATGCAATCAGTTAGGCTAAATATGGTAAGCCGAGTCACATGTCAGGGAACAGTCATTGGGTCTGGCACCTGACTGGTCAGGTGCTCAATAAGTCACATGGTATCATATGACAGGTCACATGCCTGGTCACGTGAGAAGTCTAGAGTCAAGAGCAAGTAATCAGTCATGGGATTGTGGGAGTGGTCATGTGCTCCCCAGTCGTGTGGCACCAAGTCAGGTGCACAAGTCAGGTGATAGTTTAGGTAATTGGTCAGGTGATGAGATGCGAGAGATAGTGGTAAGATGGAAAAATGGTGTCTGGATGCTACACCTTGGTACATTTGATCGTTCTTCAACTGGTGATAGCAATGAGAGACTGATGGGCTTTGTTTTATCCCCAGCTCTGACAAAATCACACTGCTGAATGCAACAGGCCCGTGCCCTCATTGCCCTGTATGAGCATGAGGCACACAAGAAGGTTCTGTCCACATTCTACATTGCACATGCTATCCTTGTGAAGTATAATGTGGAGGGCACACCCAAGCTCCCTACCCCATCCCTCCTCTCTAAGGTTGTCTAGGACATCACAGACTACATGCACAACTACAAGGTTGAGTCAGACCTTGCATGGGGAGACCACACATCTGTGTTTGATTGACACCCTTGGTAGTAGTCTCAAAGGCTTGCGTTTTCCCAAGTGTTGGAACCTGCTTGGTACCATCATCAAGGGCACCATAGTCCCCAACAGTGAGCACAACCTCCCTCCTCCCAAATCCACCAACACTACCATCCCTCTCCTCACCAAGCTGACCCACTTATTCACCACATCAGGACCTCTCCATCTCAGACTGGTGGTCCATCCTTTCACAAGGCACAACGACCTCCTGCACATCTATACCCTCCCATGCCTTCCTCTCAGCTACAACAATGTCGATGTCAATGTTACTGGGAGTGAAGCAGCAGGCATTAGCAGTGCACACGTGATATGACACGCTCTTCATCATAAACATGCGCATGCAGGCACCAAAGATGCCAAAGCCACCACCGTCGACACCAACGTCTGTGAAATGCCGGAATGTAGGATGGCGTGGCCTGTTCATTGACATCGACATGACTGTGGGGATACCTCTTTTTACAAGTATGGCCTAAACGTCATCTCTGGCTTACTGGGGTGACCCCACGCCCACCAGTTGCCTATCTTGCTTCCATCCCAGTGTCGTTTCCCCTCATTGGCCTGACTCAGTTCACCCAATACTTGGTTGCAGCCCATGTGTCTGGTCTCTCACCTGCAGAGTTGTCAGTGCGTTTCTCTGGCGCATCTGGTCACTCTCAGTGTGTTACACTCCTGGGCACTTGGCCCATATTTTTCTTCTTTCTTGACCATTATGTACTTATATGATCACATGACCTTGACTCACATGACTGCTTACCTGTACAGACAGAGCCTTCTTGCTGGGAACTTTATTGTTCCCTCCTTTTGTACATTTCCCGTTGTTCTCTTGTTATGGTAGTCTGTGACCACCATTGTTCGTGACCCCATTGTTCTGTGACTCCTATTGTTCATGACTCCATTGTTCTCTGCTTTTGTATGCTTAGTCAGGTAGCTGCCCTTTTGTATATAAGCTGGACTTATATCCTAGAGTTGGGCCTTAAGCCTGACTTAGTTTGCAATCTATTGCGTTCTCAGTCCTTGTTGCTTGAACAAACATTTCCCTTTTATTCTTCTTTGAAGTTATCTTCAAATCCTTGAAGACTCTTCCCATTCCTCTTTATCTTCACCCAGACATTGGTCTTAATGACCTTTTTGCCTTTATCACATTTCAGAACCACTTCGGTTATTAAGGGAATTATGACCCTTATAACTTGTCACTGCCTTGAAACATAGGACAAACAACAGTTACACCCTGGCAGCAGTAGTCCTCATCAGAGAACTTGGAGACAAATATAAACAAGTTCATAGGAGACAACAAGACGATCTCCCAGCACATGTCAAAAAGAACACATACTTTTTTTTTTTTTTTTTTTGGAATTATTTATTTATACTCAACTGTCCTAGGACAACAAGAGTTGTGCTACAAAAATAGCGACAGTGTAGTGTACAGGGAAAGGGGATGGATTAGCATAACTCAGGGGAGCGCGATGCTTGAGATAAATATATTAAAGAAGTTGGGAAAACCTAGGATTCCTCATGGAGGGTCTGGTTGAGGTGGAAGGGGATGGCGAAGAGAGTTTGAGTGCAGTAAAAAGGTAAGTAAGGCAACAGTGCCTTTGTCCGTATGAAATAAGAAATTAGGGGACGGGTTGTGGCCGAGAATCTGGTGTCATAGGGCAGCAGTGATTGGACAGGAGAAGATGGCATGATGTGCAGAGTGTGTGGTAGGGTGGCGAGGGCGAGCATGTGGTCGACGTGCCGGTGGGGTGGGGCTGTGATCAGTGCTCAAAAATTCCGCCATAAGGCGGTCATAGCCAGCTTGATCTGAGGGCACAGGTAGTCCATCTGCAACAGGGTCATCCGCCCAGGTTGGGACCGCCAGAGTATCAGGAAGGTTGTCTGCGATGGGGTGCGTTACCAGGCCAGGTGTTGTTGCGGAGATGCCTCTGGGGAACCCTGGGCCTGTGGGAAAAGGAGGTCCAAGTGAACAAGGACAAGTGGTATTGTCACCCGCACCAGGACGTAGACGAGCGGAGTAGTCCCCGCTGAAGCAAT
>Ga0307510_10007500_pt1 | contig 12990 bp, 9 predicted proteins | sample 12_EM_MG_FD_207224 | JGI IMG/M metagenome (GOLD analysis project Ga0307510, IMG submission 207224) | Populus trichocarpa ectomycorrhiza microbial communities from riparian zone in the Pacific Northwest, United States - 12_EM | ecosystem: Host-associated > Plants > Roots > Unclassified | place... | reverse complement strand
ACCGCCATCTCGCGGCCCGCAGCGACCTGGACGCCTGGCTGCATCTGGGCGACTACATCTACGAGTACGGCACCGGCGAGTACGGGGCGCGCGACACCGTCGTACGGCCGCACGCCCCGGCGCACGAGATCCTCACCCTCGCCGACTACCGCATCCGGCACGGCACGTACAAGACGGACCCGGATCTCCAGGCCCTGCACGCGAAGGCGCCGGTCGTCGCGATCTGGGACGACCACGAGTTCGCCAACGACACCTGGTCGGGCGGCGCGGAGAACCACACCGAGGGCGCCGAGGGCGCCTGGCAGGCACGTCAGGCGGCGGCCAAGCAGGCCTACTTCGAGTGGATGCCGGTCCGCCCGGCCATCGCCGGCACCACCTACCGGCGGCTGCGCTTCGGCAAGCTCGCCGATCTCTCACTGCTCGACCTGCGGTCCTTCCGCTCGCAGCAGGTCGGCGTCGGCAACGGCTCGGTCGACGACCCGAACCGGACGATCACCGGTCGCGCCCAGCTCGACTGGCTGAAGGCGGGGCTGAAGGCGTCCGACACGACCTGGCGGCTGGTCGGCAACTCGGTGATGATCTCACCGTTCGCCATCGGCTCCCTCTCCGCCGACCTGCTCGGGCCGCTCGCCGAGCTGCTCGGCCTGCCGCGGGAAGGCCTCGCGCTCAACACCGACCAGTGGGACGGCTACACGGACGACCGCCGCGAACTGCTGGCCCACCTGCGCTCGAACGCGATCGGCAACACTGTGTTCCTCACCGGCGACATCCACATGGCGTGGGCCAACGACGTGCCGGTGGACGCCGGCACGTACCCGCTGTCCGCCTCGGCCGCCACGGAGTTCGTGGTCACCTCGGTGACCTCCGACAACCTCGACGACATAGTGAAGGTCCCCGAAGGCACGGTCTCCGTGGTCGCCTCGCCGGTCATCCGCGCCGCCAACCGGCACGTCCACTGGGTCGACACCGACCGCCACGGCTACGGCGTCCTGGACATCACCGCCGACCGCGCACAGATGGACTTCCACGTCCTGTCCGACCGCACGAAAGCCGACGCGACCTCGGCCTGGGCTCGTTCGTACCGCACGCGCACCGGCACACAGAAGGTCGAGCGCACATACGATCCGGTGTAGAAAAAAATTCCGAACACGCCCCGGGAAGCACTTGATCGCGTCCCACACTTTGTCGGATCGTCGTACTGACGGACCGACAGATTCAACGAAGGGAGCCACATGGCCACCCCCCGAAGTGTCCTGACGAAGACCGCGGTGCTCGGCGCCGCCCTGGCCCTCTCCGGACTCACCGCCTCATCCGCTCAGGCGCAGGAAGCCACGGCGGCAGCGGCACCGGAGTTCGTCAACCTGACCACGCTCGAAAGCGCTCCCCTGTACGCCAAGCCCACTTCCTCGTCCACGAAGTACCGCACCGAGCCGAGGGGCACGACCCTACGGATCCAGTGCTCGACCACCACGACCCCCTCGGGGGCACGGTGGTTCAGGATCTACAACTCCCAGCCGACGGCCTGGGTGTGGTCCGGGCACTTCCAGTCACTGGTGAACCCGCCCAAGGAGTGCTTCCCGCGCTAGGGAGCTGAGACGTTCCACAACGGCGGCCCCGATGCGGCGGACCGCTACAGCGAGTCGAGGAAGCCGAGCGCCACCCGCCAGGTGGCCTCGGCGGCCTCCTCGTCGTAGTCCGGCAGCTCGGGGTCGGTGTACAGGTGGCCGGCTCCGGCGTATCGATAGACCTCGACATCGGCGCCGGTTCTGCGCATCTGGAGATACCAGGCGCTCAGCCAGTCGTCGGTCTCGAAGGGATCCGGCTCGGCCACATGCAGCTGGACGGGCAGCTCGTCCACGGTGGCGTTCGCCGCGATGTCCGACGTGCCGTGCAGGAGCAGCAGTCCGCGGGCCTTGCCGTCGCCCAGCGCGAGCGTCTGCGCGATCGAGGCGCCGAGCGAGAAACCGGCGTACACGAGCCCCCGGTCCGAGTAGGGCGCGGCGGCCAGAACGGCCTGCTTGAGCAGCTCGTCCTTGCCGATCTCGTCCTTGAAGGCCATGCCCTCCTCGACGGTGTCGAATGTGCGCCCCGCGAAGAGGTCCGGCGTCCACACCTCGTGCCCGGCGGCGCGCAACCGGTCCGCCGCCGCGGCCACGGCAGGTCTCGGACCGTAGGTCGAATGGAAAAGCACGATGTTCATGAGGCCATGGTGCCAGCCGGGTACGACACCGGGGATCCCGCGGCGGATCACGCCCCGGATCCAACCTCAGGAACACCGCTCTACCCACATCGCGTCGTAAGTCACATGTTCATGAGGGACCGGGGACGGTTACGTTCGGAGGCATGGAGAACGTACTCCGCCCACTGATCGTGGTCGGCGGCTCGGTTCTGCTCACGCTGTTCATCGGCTGGGCCACCGACCTGCTGCTGCGCAAGGCCGACGGACGACATCACGAGACCCCGATGTGGGATCTGCTGCGGCGTGGTCGCATCCCCTACCAGCTCGTCATCTGCGCGGCCCTGCTGAGAGGGTTGTACGACGAGGCGCAGCTGCTGGATCGGCACCAGGTCGCGATCGGCCAGACGCTCACGCTGGTCCTCATCGGGGCCGCCGCCTGGCTGGTGATCCGGATCGCCGCCGCGATCGTGGAGACGACGTACAGCCGCTACGCGCGCGCCCATCGCGACCCGGCCCGGGTCCGGCGGGTGCGGACCCAGGTGACGCTGATCATGCGTGTGGTCTCCGCGGTGGTCGGCGTGGTCGCGGCGGCGTCGATGCTGCTGACGTTCCCCGCGTTCCGCGCGGCCGGCGCCTCGCTGCTGGCCTCGGCCGGCGTCCTCGGCATCGTCGCCGGTGTCGCCGCGCAGTCGACGCTCAGCAACTTGTTCGCGGGGCTGCAGATCGCCTTCGGCGACATGGTGCGCATCGGTGACACGGTCGTGGTGGACGGCGAATGGGGCACGGTCGAGGAGATCACACTGACCTTCCTGACCGTGCGGACCTGGGACGAGCGCCGGATCACGATGCCCGTCTCGTACTTCACGTCCAAGCCGTTCGAGAACTGGTCGCGCGGGACCCCGCAGATGACCGGCATCGTGTACTGGCACCTCGACCACGCGGCCCCCATCGACGCGATGCGCGAGAAGCTGCGCGACATCCTGCGCGAGTGCCCGGCCTGGGACGGTCGCTCCTACGGCCTGGACATCACGGACACCACCCCGAACACCATGCAGGTGCGGGCCCTGGTGACCGCCAAGGACGCGGACGACATCTGGACGGTACGGGTCAGGGTCCGCGAACAGATGATCCGCTGGCTCTCCGACGAGCACCCGTACGCCCTCCCCCGCGTCAACACGGCTGAGGCGGCCATCGCCCGCAGCCGAAGCAACGGCAGCCCACCCCGCGACGGAGCGACCTCCTCCCGGGACTCCACAAACCCCCGCCGGGTCCACGAACCACCCCGAACCGGCCCAGGCCGCTGAACCCGAACGGCCTTGGGTCTGCGGGGCCCTTGGGGGTCCTTGAGATCCTTGGACCCCGGGGTCCCCGGGGTTCCGGCCCGACGGCGGTCCCTGGGTTCGCCGGGCCGGTACTTCCCGGGTCCGACGGCGCGGGCGCGTCGGCGGCGGGGTCGCGGTCGGGGTGTCCGACGACGAGAGAACAACCACGGCCGGCACCCCCACCGCGCCGCCGGCCACTCACCTCAAGCTACGCACATCAAGATGCCGAAGCACCCGGTCGACCACCTCCGGATTCGCCCCGGGTTCACTCCGCGCGGCCAGCACCTCATGCCGCGCCGCACTCAGCATCTCCCCCTGAATCCGCCGCACCCGCTTGAGCCTCCGCGCCCGCTGCACATGCGCCTCCCGCCGCTCGTCCTCCCCCATGTCCGGACTGATCCGCACCCCGATGTCGAAGGCCCGCCGCACCATCTGCTCGGACAACTCGTCCGGCAACTCCTCCACCGCCTCGATCTCCCGGAGCCTCCGCTTCGCCGCCTTCGCCGCCCGGACCGCCAACGCCTTCTCGAAGTCCTTCTCCCGATCCGTGTCGGCCCGCACCCCCAGCCGCTTCACGAGCCACGGCAACGTCAGCCCCTGAAGCACCAGCGTCGCCATGATCACCCCGAATGCGATGAACACGATCTCGTCCCGGTCCGGAAAAGGCGCACCCTCATCCGTTTTCAACGGAATCGCCAGCGCCAACGCCACCGACGCCACCCCCCGCATCCCCGACCACCACATGACGACGGTCTCCCGCCAACTCGTCGGGATTTCCTCGTCGTAGTCGCGCCGCGCGTGCAACCGCTTGGTCAGCCAGGTCGCCGGCATCAACCACAGCAGCCGCACGAACACGACCACCCCCACGACCGCCGCCGCCCACCCGAGCATCTCGGCCCACCGCCCGGACGCCGTCCTGATCGCGTTGTGCAGCTCCAGCCCGATCAGCCCGAACGCCACGCCCGTGACCAGCGTGTCGACGATGTTCCAGAAGGTGTGCCCGGCCAGCCGGGTCAGTACATCGTCGGCGTCGGTGGCGTACTCGGCGAGGAACAACGCGGTGGTGAGCACGGCGAGCACCCCGGACCCGTGGAACTCCTCCGCCAGCACGTACGAGGCGTACGGCACCAGCAGCGTGAGCCCGATCTGCAGGGTGGCGTCGTCGAGCAGGTCCATCAACTTGTTGGCGCCCCAGCCCAGCACCAGCCCGACCGCCACCGCGACGACGGCGGACAGCACCAGGTCGAGCCCGGCCTTCCACGGCGAGAACGCCCCACTCACGGCCGCCGCGATCGCCACGTGGTACAGCACGATGGCCGTCACGTCATTGAAGAGCCCCTCGCCCTCCAGGATGGACACCAGCCGGCGCGGCAGCCCGAGTTGCCCGGCGACGGCGGTCGCGGCGACCGGGTCGGGCGGCGCCACCAGCGCGCCGAGTGCCACGGCGGCGGCGATCGGCAGCCCGGGCACGATCGCGCTCGCGACGGCGGCCACGGTCACCGTGGTGACGAACACCAGCGCCACGGCCAGCAGGAAGATGGGCCGTAGGTTGGCCGTGAACTGCCGCCAGGAGGTGCGTCGTACGGCGGCGTAGAGCAGCGGTGGCAGCAGCGCGGGCAGGATGAGATCGGGCGGGATGTTGACGTTCGGCACGAACTCGAGCAGGGCGAGGACTATCCCGAGGAGCGTCATCAGCACCGGCGCCGGCACCCCGAACCGCTCCCCCACCGGGACGCTCACCACGGCCCCGAGCAACAGCACGAACAACAGGGCCAACTGATCCACGGACAGCCCTCCGGGGCGTCTCGGCATTCACACGGCGAATCTCAAGCCTGCCACGCCACCGTGCTCACCTGCCCTTCCGGCGTCCCCCGGTCACAGAACGCGGCGCATGGCCCGGTGCGGGATCCCCGCGTCCGGGAACTCCGAGCCGTAGGTCACGTATCCCAGCCGTTCGTAGAACCCCGTCGCGTGCGTCTGCGCGTGCAGGTCCACGGCCGTGAGTCCACGCGCGCGGGCCGCGTCCTCGATGGCCCCGACGAGCGCCGCCCCGATCCCGAGGCCACGCGCGGCCTTCGTCACCGCGAGCCGCCCCAACGACCCGACGGACAGATCTCCGTCGGTCTTCGCCGCGGCCGCCTCGCCGTGCAGCAGCCGCCCCGCCCCGAGCGGTACGCCGTCCTCCCGGACCGCCAGGACATGCACGGCGTCGGCGTCGTAGGCGTCGTACTCGAGGTCCTCGGGGACCCCCTGCTCGCCCACGAAGACCTCCTTGCGCACCGCGAAGCAGGCTTCCCGGTCGGCGGGGTCCTCGGCGACGCGCAACGCGTACGACGTCGGGCTCATGCGTAGGTCTCCTCGCGGACCAGGTCCAGGGCCTGCTGCAGGTCGTCCGGGTAGCCGCACTCGAACTCCACCCACTGCCCGTCCCCGGGATGCTCGAAGCCCAGCCGTACGGCGTGCAGCCACTGGCGGGTCAGCCGCAGCCGCTTGGCGAGCGTGGGGTCGGCGCCGTACGTCAGGTCACCGACACAGGGATGGCGGTGCGCGGCCATGTGGACGCGGATCTGGTGGGTGCGCCCGGTCTCCAGCTTCACGTCGAGCAGGGAGGCGGCACGGAACGCCTCGATCAGGTCGTAGTGCGTGACCGACGGCTTCCCTTCGGCGGTGACCGCCCACTTGTAGTCGTGGTTCGGATGGCGGCCGATGGGCGCGTCGATGGTGCCGCTGGTCGGGTCGGGGTGGCCCTGGACGAGCGTGTGGTAACGCTTGTCGACCGTGCGCTCCTTGAACTGGCGCTTGAGCGAGGTGTACGCGTACTCCGACTTGGCCACGACCATCAGGCCGGAGGTGCCCACGTCCAGGCGGTGCACGATGCCCTGACGCTCGGCGGCGCCCGAGGTGGAGATGCGGTACCCGGCGGCGGCGAGCCCGCCGATCACGGTCGTCCCGGTCCAGCCCGGCGAGGGGTGCGCGGCGACACCGACCGGCTTGACGATCACGACCACGTCGTCGTCGTCGTGCACGATCTCCATGCCCTCGACCGGTTCGGCGACGATCTGCACGGGCGCGGGGGCCTGCGGCATCTCGACCTCCAGCCAGGCCCCGCCGTGCACCCGCTCGGACTTCCCGACCACCGACCCGTCGACCGTGACCTTCCCCGCGGCGGCGAGTTCGGCCGCCTTCGTCCGGGAGAAGCCGAGCATGCGGGAGATGGCGGCGTCGACGCGCTCGCCCTCCAGGCCGTCGGGCACGGGCAGGGTACGGATCTCGGGAATGGTGCTCACCCGTCGAGTATGCCGGACAGGCCGGACCTCCCCGTACGGAGCCTGTGGACAACCGCTCCCCGGACCTCCGGCGGACTCAGTCCTTGTGGACGGTGCCGTCCGGGTCGAGCCCCTTGAACGACAGCAGCACGATCAGGATGCCGCCGCACACGATCGCCGAGTCGGCGAGGTTGAAGACCGCGAAGTGCTTGGGCGCGATGAAGTCGACGACGGCACCCTCGAACACCCCCGGCGAACGGAAGATCCGGTCGGTGAGGTTGCCGAGCGCGCCCCCGAGCAGCAGCCCGAGCGCGATCGCCCAGGGCAGGCTGTAGAGCTTGCGGGCGAGCCGGGCGATGACCACGATCACGGTCGCCGCGATCATCGTGAAGATCACGGTGAAGGCCTCGCCGAAACCGAAGGCCGCGCCCGCGTTGCGGATGGCCTCGAACCGCAGCCAGTCCCCGACGATCTCGATCGGCGCGTGGTGCTCCAGCTTGGCGACCACGATCATCTTGCTGATCAGGTCGAGGGCGTAGGCGAACACGGCGACCGCGAAGAGGACGGCGATCCGCCGCTTGCCCCTGGGTCGCGCGCCCTCGCCCTGCTGCCCCGCCGAACCGGAATCCGAACCGGAATCCGGACCGGACGACTGCTCCGGCTCGGCCCCAGCCCCCTCCGGGGAATCCGGCGTACCGATGATCCGCTCCGCCTCTGCCACGTGAGTCCCTCAACCTAGGTACCTGACTGAGGACGAGAGTACGGCACGCCCACCGGCACCCGGGTACTGGTCAGTACCGTCGTTCCTGCTTCTGCTTGCACTCGACGCACAGGGTGGCCCGCGGGAACGCCTGCATCCGCGCCTTGCCGATGGGGTTGCCGCAGTTCTCGCACAGGCCGTAGGTGCCCGCGTCGAGCCGTCCCAGGGCGCGCTCGGTCTGGATGAGCATCTCGCGCGCGTTGGCGGCGAGCGACAACTCGTGCTCGCGCGTGATGTTCTTCGTCCCGGTGTCCGCCTGGTCGTCGCCGGCGCCGTCCCCGGAGTCCCGCATCAGGCCCACGAGGGACTCCTCGGAGGTAGTGATCTCGTTGCTCAGCCTCGTCGCCTCGGACTGCAGCTCGGCGCGTGCCTCCGCGACCTCTTCCGGGGTCCAGGGGTCCTCGCCCGGGCGCACCGCGAGCTCGCCGGGCTTCGCCGCGGCGAGGCGCGCCTTGGGTACGGCGGTCTTGGCCGCCGCGGCCCTACCAGGGGTCTTCTTCGCAACCACCGTCGTGGCTCCCGTCTGCTCCGCGGCCTCGGCCGCGCCCGCCTTCTTGGACGTGCTCTTCCTGGCCGCAGTCGTCTTGGCTGCGCCCTTCTTCTGGGCGCTCTTCGAAGCAGCGCGTTTGGTGGCCGCCCCCCGCGTGGAGACACCCTCCGCAGCCACACCCTTCGCGGAGGCGCCTTCCTTGGCCACCCCCTTCGCGACGGCGCTCCCTGACGAGGCCCGCTTCGTGGACGCACGCTTCGTGGAGGCCCGCTTCGTGGACGCACTCCCTGCAGACGCGCTCTCCGTGGAGACGCCCTCCATAGAGGCGCCCTTCCCGGCCGCGATCTTCTTCGCGCCCGTCTTCTCCGCAGCCGCCGCCTTCCTGGCCACGGCTTTCTTCGCCCCGGTTTCCTCGGCCCCTGTTTCCTTGGCGCCCACCTTCCCGGCCGCCGCCTTCCTCCCAGCCGTCTTCCTCCCAGCCGCCTTCCTCCCGACCGCCGTCTTCTTACCGACCGCCGTCTCCGTACCCGCTGTCGCCTCGCCCCTTGGTCTCTCCGCGTCCTCTCCCCCGACCGCCCTCCCGGAGGGAGCCCCCTTCGAAGCCGCAGCCGTCTTCCCGGATGTTGCCTTCCCAGAGCCCTTCTTCCCCGGGGCCTTCTTCGCGGCAGCCTTCTTCCCCGCGGTACCCGCTGCCCGACCAGCCGCCGGACCCACCGTCTTCACGGCCCTGGCCTCCCGCTCGGCCGCGCCCCCCTGCGCGCTCTTCTTCCCGCCGACGTCCTTGGCCGCACCGCCGGAGGCACCCGGAGACCCGGACGCCGACTGCTGTACGGCGGTCTTCTTCGCCACCATGGCCGCGGCCCCTTCACATATTGTGATCTTGCACGCGAATCGTGCTGGGACGATAAATCGACTTCAGCCTCGCGGCAACGGGGCAAACCGCCCGATTCACCACCTCGCGGAAGTCGCGCGCCAAACCTGCATGCGTTGTGCCCAGCTCCCCGCCGGGTAATCCGCCGGGCGGACCGTCCCAGGATCCGAACAGACGCACCTCGCCATTCGGGTCACAACGGGCGCCGCCGAGCCCCGCCGTACGGCGCCGGAAAACCGGTCGGCCACTGTCCTCGCGGCGCCGTACACTGGGCGGAGCGAAAAGCGTGGATGGGGACGAGTAGCGGCGCACGCAGCCCAGAGCGACCCGGGGACGGTGGAAGCCCGGGGGCGAGCGCGACGTGAAGATCACCCCGGAGTCGCCGGAAGAAAGCCGCAGAGACCCAGCAGCGGCGAGTAGAACCGGCATCGCGACCCCAATGAGGGGGCTCACCGGCGTGCACGGCGCACCGGAGGGCCAAGGAGGGTGGTACCGCGGGAGCGCGCCGAAAGCGGCGCAGGAATGACTCAGCTCTCGTCCCTCCGGACGGAAGGCAGCAAGTCCGCCGGAGGAAGCCCGCTGATGACAACGCCGACGTACCGCCAGGTGCCCGCCCAGGTCGACCTGCCCGCCCTCGAGCACGCCGTGCTCGACTTCTGGCACGAGCAGAAGATCTTCGCCAAGACCTTGGAGCAGTCCGAGGGCCGCCCGGAGTGGGTGTTCTACGAAGGCCCACCCACGGCCAACGGCATGCCCGGCGCCCACCACATCGAGGCCCGCGTCTTCAAGGACGTCTTCCCGCGCTTCCGCACCATGCGCGGCTACCACGTGGCCCGCAGGGCCGGCTGGGACTGCCACGGCCTCCCCGTGGAGCTGGCGGTCGAGAAGGAGCTCGGTTTCAACGGCAAGAAGGACATCGAGGCGTACGGCATCGCCGAGTTCAACGCCAAGTGCCGCGAGTCCGTGACCCGCCACACCGACGCCTTCGAAGCGCTCACGACGCGCATGGGGTTCTGGACGGACCTGAACGACCCGTACCGCACCATGGACCCCGGCTACATCGAGTCCGTGTGGTGGTCCCTCAAGGAGATCTTCAACAAGGGCCTGCTGGTCCAGGACCACCGCGTCGCCCCCTGGTGCCCGCGCTGCGGCACCGGCCTGTCGGACCACGAGCTGGCGCAGGGGTACGAGACGGTCGTCGACCCCTCGGTGTTCGTCCGTTTCCCGCTCACCTCCGGTCCGCTCGCCGGCGAGGCCGCGCTCCTGGTCTGGACGACCACCCCCTGGACGCTGGTGTCCAACACGGCGGTCGCCGCGCACCCCGAGGTGACCTACGTCGTGGCGACGAAGGGCACAGACGGCGCGGAGAAGCTGGTCGTCGCCGAGCCGCTGGTCGGCAAGGCGCTCGGCGAGGGCTGGGAGACCACAGGCCAGACCTTCACCGGCGCCGAGATGGAGCGCTGGACGTATCAGCGTCCCTTCGAGCTGGTCGAGTTCCCGAGCGTCAGCGAGGGAACCAATGGGCACAGCTCTGAGCCCGCCCACTACGTGGTGAACGCCGACTACGTGACGACCGAGGACGGCACGGGTCTGGTCCACCAGTCCCCCGCCTTCGGTGAGGACGACCTCAAGGTCTGCCGCGCATACGGCCTGCCGGTCGTGAACCCGGTCCGCCCGGACGGCACCTTCGAGGAGGACGTCCCCCTGGTCGGCGGCGTCTTCTTCAAGAAGGCGGACGAAAAGCTCACCGAGGACCTCCAGCAGCGCGGCCTCCTCTTCAAGCACATCCCGTACGAGCACAGCTACCCGCACTGCTGGCGCTGCCACACCGCGCTCCTCTACTACGCGCAGCCGTCGTGGTACATCCGCACCACCGCCATCAAGGACCGTCTCCTCCAGGAGAACGACAGGACCAACTGGTTCCCGGACTCGGTCAAGAACGGCCGCTATGGGGACTGGCTGAACAACAACATCGACTGGGCGCTGTCCCGCAACCGCTACTGGGGCACCCCGCTGCCGATCTGGCGCTGCGAGGACGACCACCTCACCGTCGCCGGCTCCCGCGCCGAGCTCACCGAGCTGACGGGCACCGACCAGTCGAACCTGGACCCGCACCGCCCGTACATCGACGACGTCACCTTCGCCTGCCCGCAGTGCGAGAAGACGGCCACGCGCGTGCCGGAGGTCATCGACGCCTGGTACGACTCGGGTTCGATGCCGTTCGCGCAGTGGGGCTACCCGCACAAGAACAAGGAACTGTTCGAGGCGCGCTACCCGGCGCAGTTCATCTGCGAGGCCATCGACCAGACCCGCGGCTGGTTCTACACCCTGATGGCCGTCGGCACCCTGGTCTTCGACAAGTCGTCGTACGAGAACGTCGTCTGCCTCGGCCACATCCTCGCCGAGGACGGCCGCAAGATGTCCAAGCACCTGGGCAACACCCTTGAGCCGATCCCGCTGATGGACCAGCACGGCGCGGACGCGGTCCGCTGGTTCATGGCGGCCGGCGGCTCCCCGTGGGCGGCCCGCCGCGTCGGCCACGGCACGATCCAGGAGGTCGTCCGCAAGACGCTCCTGACGTACTGGAACACGGTCGCCTTCCAGGCCCTGTACGCGCGCACCTCCAACTGGGCGCCCAGCGAGGCGGACCCGGCCCCGGCGGACCGCCCGCTGCTGGACCGCTGGCTGCTGTCCGAACTGCACGCCCTCACCGACCAGGTCACCCAGTCCCTGGAGGCCTACGACACCCAGCGCGCCGGAAAGCTGCTCTCGGCGTTCGTCGACGACCTGTCCAACTGGTACGTACGCCGCTCCCGTCGCCGCTTCTGGCAGGGCGACAAGGCCGCGCTGCGCACGCTGCACGAGGTCGTGGAGACGGTCACCAGGCTGATGGCCCCGCTGACCCCGTTCCTCACCGAGCGGGTCTGGCAGGACCTGGTGGTTCCGGTCTCCCCGGGCGCCCCGGAGTCGGTGCATCTGACGTCGTGGCCGGAGGCGGACCTGACGGCGATCGACCCGGAGTTGTCCCGGCAGATGCTCCTGGTGCGCCGTCTGGTGGAGCTGGGCCGTGCCACCCGAGCGGAGTCGGGCGTGAAGACGCGTCAGCCGCTGAGGCGGGCGCTGATCGCGGCGACCGGCTTCGACGCGCTGAATCCGGAGCTGCACACGCAGATCACGGAGGAGCTGAACGTCGAGGCGCTGGCGTCGCTGAGCGAGGTCGGCGGCAGTCTGGTCGACACGACGGCCAAGGCCAACTTCCGGGCCCTGGGCAAGCGGTTCGGCAAGCGCGTCCAGGAAGTGGCGAAGGCCGTCGCGAACGCGGACGCGGCGGCACTGTCGCTGGCCCTGCGCGCGGGCACGGCGTCGGTGGAGGTCGACGGCGAGACGATCACTCTGGCTCCCGACGAGGTGATCATCACAGAGACCCCGCGCGAGGGCTGGTCGGTGGCGTCCGACTCGGGCGCGACGGTCGCCCTGGACCTGGAGATCACGGAGGAGCTGCGGCAGGCGGGCCTGGCCCGGGACGCGATCCGCCTGATCCAGGAGGCCCGCAAGAACAGCGGCCTGGACGTGGCCGACCGCATCGCCCTGCGCTGGACGGCGACGGACCCGGCGGTGATCGCGGCCCTGACCGAGCACTCCGGCCTGATCGCCGACGAGGTCCTCGGCACGGACTTCGCCCAGGGCAAGGCGGACGACACCTACGGCACTCCGTTCACGGACGAGACCCTGACACTGGCGTTCCGTCTCCGCAAGGCGTAGGCCCCACGCACGTAAGCCGGACGCACGAGGGCCCGGTCTCCCGCTCGGGGAGGCCGGGCCCTCGTGACTGGCACCGCCGCCAGGACACGCACAAGGGCGGGGCCCCGGATCGAAATCCGGGGCCCCGCCCTGAACGCTTCCGACATCTACGTCGTACTACCAACCGTCAGTTGTCGTCCTCGTCGATCAGGAAGCCACGCATCGGCGAGGGAGCCTGCCCCATCGACGACGGGCCCTGAGGCCGTACCGGCGCCATCGGCTGGGTCATCGCCGGGGACATCTGCTGCTGACCGCCGTAGGACGGCGGAGCAGGCGACGGCCCGCCGCCCATCGTCTGGTT
>Ga0307510_10007499_pt1 | contig 12993 bp, 13 predicted proteins | sample 12_EM_MG_FD_207224 | JGI IMG/M metagenome (GOLD analysis project Ga0307510, IMG submission 207224) | Populus trichocarpa ectomycorrhiza microbial communities from riparian zone in the Pacific Northwest, United States - 12_EM | ecosystem: Host-associated > Plants > Roots > Unclassified | place... | reverse complement strand
AGCGCTCGCGGCGCCATTCTCCCCCCTGTAGGATGCGATAGTCGTTGGTTTCCTCTTCGTCCAAGAGAATCGGGCGATATAGACGAAATGTGTTGATAAGCGAATCGTCATCGAGGATGTCGATAGATGTAACATTGCAACTGTTGGCAGTGGTGTATGGTCGTTTAGGGCGATGAACATAGAAGGAAGCATACCTCTGACGTTTGGAAGCACAACTCAGTATGCCCTCGCCGGTTTGTTCGGAGATATTAGGGTCTTTCAAAGTTCCATTATTTACACCATTATTGATCTCATTATTGATCTCATTATTTTTTAATGGTGTGAATAATGAAATCAAAAATGAGATGATTAATGGCCATTTTTTGATTAAGGGCCACTGAGGGCTCCTACTTTTTTAATGGCCATTTTTCGGCTCATTCTGTGTTCCATTAATTTCCCCCTTTTTTTTCGGAGTTTCATTTCGATTTTTTTACAGGAACCCATCTGAACTACGTGTCCATGCTTCACTTCCACTGTGCACCCCATCCCCTTGCCATGTCCACCCGTTCTAGTGTCCGAAAGTCTAAGGCCGATACCCAGGGACCCAGGCTTTCCAGAAACGCACAGCCAGCAAAGCGTGGTGGCCGGGGAAGGAAGGCCACAGATGAGGAGGAAGATGATGGTGCTGCAGGCCCGAAATCAGTGCCACGTGTCTTATGGAACTCAAAGCGCACAGACCTACTTGTTGAATGGCTTGAGAACAATGTTGAGGACCGTCAAAGGCTCTTTTCCGACTTGGCTCAGGATGCTAGAGAGGAACACTGTCGTCCTCGCACTGCCAAGAGTGTCAAGACAAGCTTCCACATCAAGATGGCTGCCTACATCTTCTCAGTCGATGGGGACACAAAGGTTAGGGATGACCTGAAGGCGCATGGGGCCAAGAGGTATGCAAAATCCGTCAAGAACCGTATTGCAAGGTGAGCGATTTTTATCACCGCTACTGTTCAACTTCTGATTTCGACAACCAAGTTTGAAGACTAAATATTGCGAGATCAACACTGAGCTTGGGAGAACTGGGGCTGGATTAACCGTTGACCAAATCAGGGATAATCCAGACCTGAGTGATGTCCTAGGTGTGTCTGCCTGAATATCAGTGGAACGTGTACTAAGGTCTTTGCGTTCAGACCAACTCATCCTTGCCTACAAGCTTCTGGTCTGGGAGCGCCTCCATGGATTTTGGAGGACGCTTCTGAACTTCAATCCTCACACAGTGTCATCAGAGCCTGGCCAGGATCTTGGGGGCAAGGCTCAAAGCCTCATGTTTCCATCACATGGTAACGGCAACGCCAGTGAGGATGAGGAGCCTGAGGACAACATAGGGGAGGATGGGGTTGAGGACGCGAGCCTGCAGGGTGTAGTTGGACACACTGCTGGAGATATGGATGTAGAGGTTGGGTTTGAAGGATTCGACGACAATGCCCTCGACAAGGTATGAATTTACAGCTGGTTTCATCGATTTTCGTTGACGATGCCAAGCTCAGTACCCTGATTGCTCTCCCTTTGCTGAGCCTTTCCAGCCTGTGTGTTAAGGCTTCAATGGGCCTTGATAGTACGACTTGTACTAAGAGGTGAACTGGTGGCAAGTACTTGAAGGAGTAGAGGAGTCTCTAGCTTTACTAGAGACGACTTAGAGTGAAGTGGGTAAAAGGGGAGGCACAAGGGAGGCTTTCAAGAACGTTGATATTGATAATCAAGTCAAGCTTAGGGCTTGACTGTCGAAATACAGGGCGCTTATATACAGGCACGGCCGCGCACGGGCCATGGTCACTAAGGTAGGTACTTCTGGTCAAGAGGGGGCTGTCTGTATCGTATGGTACTCCGCGGACAAGTGCTGCGGTCTGTATGAGTCGAACAATAGAGAATGAGTGAGAGCGAATAAGGGATCAGGGAATTGCCTAATCTATCCTTAACCAGGGAACAATGGTGGCGGGTCATTCCAAGAAGAGAAGCGTCGTCATGATGCAATGACAACCACAAGGTTTGAGGTTGATCCGAGGAGATCTGATCTCCGCGTGCCCATTCTGGTCTAATGGGCATCTAGTGTAAGCAACTACCCTTTAAGGTAGTCTGTATTGATGGTGACCCAATTAAGGGCCATGTCGCTATCTGCGTCGTCTGCGGAGCTTTGCGTGGATGAGGGATTGTCTGCGGATCCTCTGGGGGAGGTCAACTGGTATCCCTGACTCTGGGGCAAGGTGCCAGCTATGGGTGATGAGGCAGAAGGAGTGATTGACTGGTAGCTGCCTTCTCTACTAGTGCGTTGGCGTATGGGCACTGAAGAGGGACTTGTGGGTGACAAGGAGTGCTTGCGGGACACGGGACTGTTTGGGGCAAGGTACTCTTGCCATGGTATGACGGGGGACTCTTCTGAGGACAAGGTGTGCGTGTTACCTCCAGGGTCATCGGGTTTATATGGAATGAATGGTTCTGGCTCTAAGGGTGGCGCGTCCTCCATGGGACTGTCTGGGTCTTCCAGTGGGTTCCCTACTGGGGATGGCTCTTGGTACTCTTCCATTGAGGAGTATTTCCGATGATGGGTGTTCCAGGGAATAGGGGTAGGAGGCTGCATTGTTGACAGGTCGAAGTCTGGGTAGATGGACATTGCAGGGGAAGGTGGTCGCATCATAACGACTTGGGATGGGCTGGTCCATTGCGGTTTGGCTGGTATGGTCTGTTCTGGTGTAGCTGGTCTGGTCCTTTCTGGTCTAGGTGGTAGATCCTCTAGAGGTGGTGGGTTTAGTGGTAACGGTGTCTTTCCCATAAGCTCTGGTGGTGAAGCACTAGGGAAGATGACTGATGGTTTGGTGACTGGCTCTAGGTTGTAGGATACGACCTGTGGTGTGTCCAAGGAGGGGTAGGGTAAATGAGAAAAATTGGGTGGATCATAACACTGTGCCTGCCGGGGGTGATCTGACTCCAAGTGTCACTGTTGGACCACATGGAGCAGAAGTTGGAGCGATACCTCTTCGCAAAAAGGCTTTGCTCTTTGGCCATTCGCGCACCCCCTCAGCTTCGACAGGCAGCTTGATTGGCCACTCCCACAGTGCAGGCAACACTTGCAAGTTGTCAAGCAAATGGTCCCAAATTGACAGCGAGCTTGAGTCTGTCAGTGATCAATCTCAGTTTGTTGACCTTGCAAAGGGTTTGTACGACTTCAAGATAGCACACCTCGCAGCCAAACGCAAGAAGATGGAGCTGCAGGCTGAGTGAGAACGAGAGGCACAACGCCTCGCCACTGAGGAACGGACCCTGGTGCTCAAGCAGCAAATGCAGGCAAAGGAGTTCGAGTATAAGGAACAGATGATGCAATACAAGCTCAAGCTTGCTCAAATGAAGATAGGACAGACTCCCGTCATTGCAGGTGCCAATTTCGGGCAGGAAGACCACTTGACGACAAACGCGTACCCATCCAACCCTTCTCAAGATTTGTTCACGTTTGGCACAGGTGCCATGAGTTCTACTGCCCTACTGTCTCCTCATGCTGCCGACTGGGGAACTCCTGAGGTCTGAGGCATCCACGTTGTGATCTTCATCTGGCATATATCACGTCACAAGGTTCATAGCATCGTTTAATCTTTTTTTTTCCATATCACATACTTCATACGTTCCATGCTCAGTGCGGGATTCCCCCTGTTGGCTGAAGCGGCGTTGTGTTACGCAACTTGCATAGACTTAGAACATTTGCAAACAACGCTACAGTACCACAATGAAATATTTGTCTACCCAGGTCGTCTCACCGCTCCACTCAAAGGACTATTGAATAAGCATGTCATGACATGTCGTCGAAACCTTTGCCCTTCCGTTTCCACACGTCGTCAAGCCTCTTGCAATTCATCATCGCTACCAGCTGAGCCCTCATCATCAGTCGCGTTGAGGATCCTCGGCACTGGGTATCTCCTACCAGCCTCACAGAGACGCTCGCGAAAACCCGGGTCAAAATTCCTACCCTCAAGTCAAATGATCATGTTATGAAGAATAATACAGCAGCAAATAAAGAATATGGCCCATTTATGATGCTTGGGTGAGGTGATCTGAACCCGGAGTTCGCGAAGGGCCTGGAAAGGGCCTTTGAGCAGGCTGATTGTGTGTTCAGAGCGGATGCGGACCTAGTAATCAAGAAACAACAAGATAAAAAAGGAAGATGGCATGTGGACTTACTCGTGATACATGGTAGTTGTAAGTCCTTTGATCCGGCGACAGCTCGCCACCCACAGGCTTTCGAAATGGTGCAACGCACCATGTCTCGGCAGGGTATGCCGAGTCAGCCCATATCCATTCGCCGGGAGTCAGAATTTGCCCATGTTCCTTGAAAATGCGGGTGCTCCAGAAAGCCAGTGAATCGTGGACGCTGCTGGTGTGGCCAAGGGCATAGTCCATGATGATGAGGGAATCGGGTAGGGTGACAAGCTTGTAAAAGGTCAGATTGCGACAGTGTTGATAAAAATAAGTACATACCTGGCAGTCCAACGAATAGGACCGATTCTTGTCGAACCAGGCATCACCATGAAGGCCAGGCTGCTGGAACAACAAGATTTTTGTTCCATCGACCATGAGATGGCCATCACTCCACTTGGGACACACCTGCCCTGCAACCCACACCTTCGTGCTCTCCTTCTCCTCAGCTGTCGGAAGGTGGACAAGTTTATCATGTAAGGATAGGAGTGCCACCATGACACGGTTGGTGCAGTTCGCCACTGTGCCCAGGCTAACACCAGCCCAGTGCCTGATTGCTTCTGGGCTGGCAGCATTCCTGTAATGACCAGCTCGAAATAAAAAAATTGCAAGTTGAACCTCAATCAGAGTCTGGGGGACATTGGAGTTGTTGTGGAAGATTTTGTGGCCGCAAATCTTGTTGACGATGCCATCGAAAATGTTGGGGTCGACGCATACTCGTCTCCTGTACTGATCAAGATTGCCATGGCACCAGTGTTCGAGGAGGTGAATCTGTGATGCCTTCATGATGGTAGGGTTCTTGCGAAGGACCCTTGTTACGTTCTTGGGCTCACGCAGGGTGCATTTTTCATTTTCCACCTGCTTACTAAGCCTTTCCCATCACGTGACCAACCACCCATCCACCTCGATCACATGACCAATCACCTGATACTCCCTCACCTGACCTCACATGACCCTACCCCTATCCCTGACTCATCTCTATTCGCTTACCTCAGTCTCGCTTCCGGATTCTCAGCCCGCTTACTATACTTTCTTCATAAGCCTTGTTTTACAACTCATACTGACTCCTTTCTTGTTACTTTCACGCGTGAGTCAGTTTGGCAGCATATGACTCCATCTTTTGGACTATGACTCGTTACTAGTACAAGTACTCATCGTATTAGTCCTTAGTCATACAGCCTCCTCACATGTATATAAACCCTCGTGTTTTCCTAGAGTTGGGCCTTAAGCCTGACTTGGTTTAATCCCAAGTGTTGTAGCTTCCCCAGCCTTTCTTGAAGTCGTCTCAAACGTCGTTGAGACTCTCCCCTTATCCTTCCTCTCGCTTTACCAAGCACTTTGCTTAGGCACAGTTAGCAACTTGCGCATTCTTCATCTACCTGTCCGCTAGAGAACCACTGTTCGAGACCGGCTGTAGGTCACAGTAATTGCTGTGCCCTCTACTGGACTAGCACATCCCGACATCGTCATCACCATTGTGCACACGTGCAAACGAGCCACCCCAGCAGCATCCTAGGGCCAGTGTTCGCTACCTGCGATCCCTAGACGTACAAGTCCCGCCGCCGTTATACAAACCCGTGCACATCGCACCTTAGGGTTCTTGGCCCATAACACAAGTCAGGCTTTCCACCCAGGCTCCGTGGAGCATCACAGACATCATCTACCCTGGCGGGTATACAACTCATTGGAGAATTAGACGACACTCACAAGCGCGTACAAAGAAGACAAGCAGACAACCTCCCTAACCACATTAAGGGTCAGGCATACTTCGAATCGCATCCCAGACTCAGGGGAAGAGCAAACCCAGACACAGGCTATTATATCAGCGCAGGCACAGATAAACTTGCTGTAGAATTCGTCACAGCAAACAGAGAAGACAACTGGACACAACTCAGAAAAGAAACAGACGGTACCTGGTACACTACCAAAGAAGCTCTCGTTCCCAAAGAAAATAGGCTACTAGGCTGGTGGAATACCAACGATTCCCAGCACCCAGACTTCTTTATACATCACCCAGAACACGCACCAGCACCCCCAGAAGAGACACTCGCAGGAGGTCTTCACCACATTGCCACACTCCAGGGAACGAATCCATTCACTCCGCAGACACCTATCCTACCCCAGATCGAAACAGCAGCTACTCAGGGCATTGCTATCCCCGTTGATATCGCACCAGTCGCATCCACACTCCCAGTCGCGTCTACAAGCGCACCAGTCTTACCCCTAGCTCAACCAGTCGCACCAAGTGCACCAGTAATCGTCGCTACCTCAGGATCAAACACACTCACATACATCCCACCTACCATGTCAGGACAAGCAGGAGGATCAGGACTAGGTGCAGGAGGCACAGCAAGCATAGCAGCTACTACAGGAGGAACAGGACAAACTGTCACAGTCGCAGCAGTATCATCCAATGGTGGACTCAAAGGCACCCCACCTCCCTACTTCAGTGGAGACAGGGATACTAGTCACAACTTCCTAGTCAACTTCGGCATCTTCAAATTCACTAACAGAAACAATGATGCCATGAGCAACCCAGCCACATGCGTCACCACGGCACTCACCTACATGGGCGGAGTTCTAGTCGACCCATGGAAGGAACAACAGATGACGGAACTTCAGACATGCATCGCTGGAGGAACTGCAGACACAGAAGAAGTCCACTGGACGACCTTCGAACAGGCGTTCAAAGACACATTTTATAACACCAACATCAAAGCGGAGGCCTACCAGAAACTAGAGAACCTCAAGATGAAAGACAACTTGGACGTCTTCATATCCGAATTCAAGAGATACGTCACTGCCTCAGGGATAGACATCAATTCACATGGCATCATCCACTTGTTCAAAAAGGGACTTGCCAGCAGTCTAACCACAGCTATAATAAACAGTCAAGGCTACGACCCAAGGAATCCCTGGACCACATTCCAACCATGGGAAGACGCTGCACGCGCCTGTAACCTCAGATGGAAACACACCCAAGAATATAGAACCAATTTACGCCAAGGATACTATGCCGCACTTGGCCAGAAACCCTGTGGACCACAGCAGCAGTCACGCGGAGGAGGAGGACAACGCCTCACCACATCCCAAGGAGGACACCATATGGATGTTGACACTACCATTGCTACCAATATTACCGGTAGAGGACCAGAACTTTCCGAAGCCAAGAAAGCAGAGTTACAAGCCAACAACTCCTGCTTCTACTGTTTCAAAAGAGGACACCGCGCCAAAGATTGTCGCAAGAAACAAGCAGACTGCGCCCAGAGCAGTGGAAGTACTGCTAACACCAGTAACCAGACCCGCACCAGAGAAATCACCATAAATGACATCACCCCAAAGCTCGTCAACGAAATGATTAGGAGTGATGCATTCCAAGCCATGGATGAAGAATTCAAACTCTCCTTCTTGGAAGACGCCATCCTAGGGAACACCCCATTGGGTTTTTAAAGGGCCCTAAACTAGCCGCTGTAGCTAGGGCCATTGGTCTCAATAGTGTGTACATTAGCTGACTCAATAACATTCAAATCAAATTCGTTCTATCACACTATCGAGGACAAGCAGAAGAAACAGCACTACTTGACACTGGTGCTACGGAAAACTTTATCGACTACAAAACTGTCGCTAGGCTTAGGCTGGGAACTCAGAAACTAACTATTCCCAGACCTGTATTCAATGTGGACGGAACCAATAACCGTCACGGAACCATCACTCACGCATGCGACCTTATGGTCAAACAAGGAAACCGGAAGGAGTGGCAACGCTTCTATGTCTCAAATCTAGGCAGAGACAGATTTATCTTAGGCTATCCCTGGTTCTGCGCCTTCACCCCAGATATCAACTGGACTAATGCTCAGTTACGTGGACCACAGATCAAAATGGAAACGCTTAAACTCGAAACCTTCCAGAAGCTCAAGGAATACAAACACAAACTCTTGGAGAACATCACTATAGCTTGCACGCAGTACACTCTGCAGACGGGAGTCACCCCAGAAATGGGCGGCCCAACGGAAAACAAACGCACACAGTACCTTCTGCGGTCGGGAGTAACTCCTGTAGAAACACAGGAAGGCCCGGCGGAAATCAACCATATGCATAACGCAATCGAAATGGCCCATAAGTACGCAACGGAACATGGGAAGGAGGAAGTTACCCTCCCAGAGGAATTCAAACGTCACACACTACTATTTTCAGATGAAGAGGCCAACAAATTCCCGCCTTCGCGCGGAGAAGGAGACCACAAAATCAAACTAATGGACACCGCACCAGCCAGCTTTAACTGCAAAGTCTACCCCTTGTCCTGCAAAGAACAAGAAGCGGAGGACAAGTTCCTGGATGAAAACTTGGCAAAAGGCTACATCGTACCATCCCACTCTCCCTACGGATTTTCAACCTTCAGCGTCCCTAAGAAAGACTCAAAGGAAACCCGGTATATCATCGACTATAGGCCCCTCAACGCTGTTACCCACAAAGACGTCACACCACTCCCAAACCTTGCACAGTGCATCCAAGACTTGCAAGGGATGGAGGTATTCAGCAAATTCGACATCAGATGGGGCTATAACAACATCCGGATCAAGAAAGGCAACGAATGGAAGGGAGCATTCAAAACACGCTGCGGCCTTTATGAACCAAAGGTCATGTTCTTCAGCATGTCAAACTCCCCAGCCAGCTTCCAACGATTTATGAACGGTATCCTCAAAGAGCTCTACAAGCACTTTGAGAGGAAAGGCATACACAACATCAGGGAAATATTCAAAAACTACATGGACGATTGCAGCATTGGCACATTACTCAAGGACCTAGTGCTACACATCGAGATCATCCACTTCCTATTCAATCTACTTGCGAAACACGGACTCCACCTTAAATTGTCAAAATCGGTCTTCTTACAACCACAAATGGACTTCCTCGGCATTAGAATCTCAAAAGAAGGCGTCACTATCGATCCGGCTAAAGTCGCAGGGCTATGCGACTACCCACGTGACATACTCAATCTTAGGCAAGCCAGAGGATTCTTAGGCGTCGCTGGATACCACAGAATGTTCTGCAAGAACTTCTTGATCATCACCGCACCTATCACTAAACTCACAGGCAAAGACGTCCCATTCGAATGGGGACCAGCACAATGCGAAGCACAGGACAAAATAATCACGCTCATAACCAGTTCACCAGTACTAGTCAAACCAGACCCTTCTAGGCAATTCGAGCTAGAAGTAGACGCTTCACAAATAGGCACAGGGGCGATCTTATACCAAAGAGATCCACCAACTACACGCGCAAATGGCACAGAGAAACCAGGACCACGCAGACCAGTGGGATTCCATTCCCAGAAATTCACCACAACCAAGCAAAACTACCCTATCTACGACCACAAATTCCTAGCCATCATGAGGGGACTTCACTGCTGGACACACTTGCTCAAAGGAACTCATATCCCCGTCCTGGTATACACAGATCACGCCAATTTATGCTATTATAGAGACCCCCAGAAGATCGGACCGCGCATCGCGGGTTACATACCTGAACGCGAACAATACAATATCCTACTGGAATACAAACCTGGAGCAACAAACAGAGCAGACGCCTTATCAAGGTGACCAGATTATGAAGGACCAAACCCAGATAATGATGAAGTACTCGTATGGCCAGACCAATACTTCTGCGAGCAACATACCTCCATGGTCAGGAGTCACCCTGGAAACGGGCGGCCCGGTGGAGAAAAGACGCACATCCGCGTCTTCGACATAGACAGTATCCATGACAACTGGGACAGCAAAGTCAAAACAGGGCAATATCCGCACCAATCAGAACTCAAGTGATGGGCACCATTACATAACCTCACCTTATTGGATGGGACCCACTGGCATCACGGGACCGCCTTGGTTGTCGTGGCAGACAACATGCTTAGGAGGGGAGTAATTTCCCTTTTCCACGATCATGTGACGGCCGGCCATCCCGGAATTACCAAGACACTGCAGCTCCTCTCGCAATACTATTGGTGGCCAAACATGAAAACATTTGTCACTGAATACATCAAAGGATGCGCTACCTGCCAGATGACAAAAGTTAACACTCATCCTGCCCATCCACCACTATTCCCCATTTCCCCCGCAGAGAACGCTCGTCCCTTTGAAACAGTCGCAATGGATTTCATCACTAAACTCCCACAGTCAGGCGGATATGACATCATTCTCACGGTCACAGACACAGATTGCTCAAAAGCATCTATCTTTATCCCTTGCAACAAGGCGATCGACTCAGAAGGAGTCGCACTTCTGTACCTGAATCACATAACCCCGCACTACAGCATACCCCGCAAAGTCATATCAGACCGTGATATTCAATTTACATCAAAGTTTGCTGCGGAACTTTGCAAACTTCTTCATATCAAGCAGAACATGAGTACAGCATACCACCCCCAGACCGACGGATCTAGCGAAAGAACCAATCAAACCCTAGAACAATACCTCCGGGTCTTCTGTGGCACACAGCAGAACAATTGGCACGCGTGGCTCCCACTTGCCCAATATACGAAGAATTCATGGCCTTCAGCAACCACAAAGAAAACACCTTTCGATCTCCTTATCGGATATACACCACAGATTCATCAGCCAACCAGATCATCGAACCTCCCCACATTCGAACAACGTTTGTCAGCAATCAAAGAAGCCAGGAACGCCGCTCAAGAAGCCCAACATAAAGCGCAAGAATCTTGGATCAAAGAACGTCCTTGGTTTACGCCATTCAAAGTAGGAACCAAAGTTTGGCTCAAAGGAACGAACCTCAGATTACCAAGCAACATCACCACGAAACTAGCACCAAGGTGGTATGGACCATTTATGGTAGCCGCCAAAATATCAAATGTCGCTTACAAACTCAGCCTCCCGCCCACCTGGAAAATACACGACGTATTCCACGCCTCCCTTCTTACGCCTTACAAAGAAACTGATCAGCACGGTCCCAATTTTATCGAACCACCACCTGACATCATTGAAGGTGAAGAAGAATGGGAAGTTGAACAGATAATCAAAGAACGTACCTATGGGCGGTGGAAGAAGAAACAATACCTGGTCAGGTGGAAAGGATACTCACCTGCGCATGACTCATGGGTTAACGATGAAGAACTTCATGCCCCTGAACTCTTAACTGATTTCCAGGCCGCGCACAGCATAAAAACCCTCCTGTTAGACGACACATCCCCATCATGCCCCGCAAACCAGTCGTCAATTACAGCCAACCCCAGCCCTCCTTCTACTTCTTCTGTTCCCTCTTCAGAGACCCGTCTATCTACCCCAACCCCTACAAATTCCACAAGTTTGTACCGGACTCAGGACCAAGAAACAAGGAGACAGGACTTCTGATCGTCTTTACTAGGGTTCACACCACATTTGAACACTCTCTGGAGCACTCCCACTTCTGTCGAGACTACTGCTGCATCTACCACCGTTGAATGTCCTTCACCCCACGTCTATTCCCCCCCAGTGCCACCAACTATGTCGAACAACTTGATGACCTCACTATACTCACCCATGTTTACCAATCTGGTAACACCATATCCCACTGCTCCACCTTCATCAGAGCAGGAGCAAGTGAACCCACCTTTGTCAACACCCACTGTATTGTCAAACACGACTTCATCCACATCCAAACCGTCACATCCACCCGCAAGCACCAGCAACCTCCCACAGACACCACTATCCCCAACCCCTACCCACTTGAGCATTTCAGTAGCGCGTTCCCCAGGTATTCCCCTGATGACAACACCCTCACCATTGGAGATAGCTGAAGCAATCATGGAGCTACGATACCCAGACGACGACCCACTACCCACCCCCCAGTCATTAAAACGAGCTGCCTCCCCTTCACCTCTTACCCCGCGCAAGCGCGCACACGTCTCTTACCCCTACTGCCTCAAATGTCATGACGAGGCACCAGACCATCTGAAGGAGGACTGCCCGCTCTGGGTCTTCTGCGGGAGATGTTACTCCCCACTTCATGCTTATGAGGATTGTCCCACCCCCCATCACAATTGCACCAGGATGACTTGCCTGGTACCAGAAACACACGCTAACTACAGGATGTTTTGCACACGTGACAGTGGATACGAAACGCTAGCAACTATGTGGGCTGACGGACATAACGACCCGGTACTCCGCACATACGACACATTAGGCACCACATGGGAAGACATTGGCGATGACATGCTTATTGGCATTCTGGACCGACATCCCTGAAGTCATGTGGTAGTGACTTTCTAGGAAGGGTGTCATGTTATGTTCTTGGGCTCACACAGGGTGCATTTTTCATTTTCCACCTGCTTACTAAGCCTTTCCCATCATGTGACCAACCACCCATCCACCTCGATCACATGACCAATCACCTGATACTCCCTCACCTGACCTCACATGACCCTACCCCTATCCCTGACTTGTCTCTATTCGCTTACCTCAGTCTCGCTTCCGGATTCTTGGCCCGCTTACTATACTTTCTTCATAAGCCTCGTTTTATGACTCATACTGACTCCTTTCTTGTTACTTTCACATGTGAGTCAGTTCGGCAGCATATGACTCCATCTTTTGGACTATGACTCGTTACTAGTACAAGTACTCATCATATTAGTCCTTAGTCATACAGCCTCCTCACATGTATATAAACCCTTGTGTTTTCCTAGAGTTGGGCCTTAAGCCTGACTTGGTTTAATCCCAAGTGTTGTAGCTTCCCCAGCCTTTCTTGAAGTCGTCTCAAACGTCGTTGAGACTCTCCCCTTATCCTTCCTCT
>Ga0307510_10007498_pt1 | contig 12994 bp, 7 predicted proteins | sample 12_EM_MG_FD_207224 | JGI IMG/M metagenome (GOLD analysis project Ga0307510, IMG submission 207224) | Populus trichocarpa ectomycorrhiza microbial communities from riparian zone in the Pacific Northwest, United States - 12_EM | ecosystem: Host-associated > Plants > Roots > Unclassified | place... | reverse complement strand
TATTTCGTCAAGACCGGGCTAGACTCCGTAGTGGTAATCATGATTGATCTTCTTAATCACCTTCGCATGATATATCATCCGTTCTGCAGCTGAATTTTAGTAACAACTAGATTGTCTGGAATTGAGATCATTTACCCAATGCACCGTGAATGTTGAAAATCCCAGCCGGCTTGATATTTTCGGTTTTTCGTGCAAAGTCTTGGCCTAGAAACAAATCGGAACTAGGGGGGAAATTGAAAGTGAATACCAACAGTCAAGTATGCAATTTCTCCACATTGCTGCCGAATCACCTTGTTTTGTTCGTTCCAGCATTGAAACCACTTTTCATCGACCTCTTAAGCCCGCTTCTTGGAGCGCTCATACCATATAGCATCAAGTTTCTCCAACAAGTGCTTAGATGTTTGAAAATGTTGAAGGGAGCAAGGTTGATTGCGATCCACTCCGGGGTGAATAGCCTGGATGGCTGTATTCTGACCAATATCCGGGTCGAAAGGTGGAGAGCCGAACCCGGTTACACTGCTCTGAGATGACTGATCCAATTTAGCACCACTCCTCTGAGGCGACAGATCCGATTTAGCATCACTTTTCTGAGGATCTGGTATCATCGCAGGGCTACCCATCGAGGAGCGCTGTGGGGTGTGAAACATGGTGGAAGAAGAAAGGCTTCACAATGCTGGCGGAGTGACGGTATAGGTGGTGGTTGTGTTGCTGTTAGAGAAGTACATCAGAGGTAAATCTTTTGTAGTAGCGGGGAGACAAAGCAGCCACACGCCCAGTCCCGCTTATGTTATAATAGCTTGTTGGACTATCATACCACCTCGCAATAGGGGTCTCACGTCGACCAGTTTTGATCTTGGTGTACCGGGTATCAATAGTAAGCCCTTTCGAAGTCCTTCTGATTGGCCCTAGGGCCTTCTTTTTTTTAACATAAGTTTATTCTCTTCGGGCTTCCTATGGGATCTATGATATCATAAAAGGGTAGATAACAATTAATCTGAGGGGCGGGGATATGTTTAGCTCGTTAACCTTAAATAAATGTTGAATAACTTCCTGCCGGACTCTGTATGTCTCGTCTGCCCTTACATACAATGCCTGCAGCCCTAAATCCCTTTCGGGCCTTACCACAAATTAAAGAAAGTTAAGTCCCCTCGTCGTCGCTGCCCCATTTCGGGCTACCGGCACCCATCCACTCTCTCAGTAACTCATCCAATGCCGCCACTTCCTCCCCAAGAACCGATATCCCACCTGCAAGGAATTGCCCCTCCTCCGACAAATCCTTCACCCCCACCATCTTCCTGGAACCCCCCCCCGGTGTTCCGAACCGTCTAGTCCGTCTGTCTTAGAGGTAACTTAGGACCGGACAGACTGCTCGTGGTGGTCCGTCTTTTTCTGAGTCCATGGACGGACTAGGGCAGATGGAGGTAGGGCCCTGTGGTGTTTTTCTGTTGCATCTCTTTAGCTAGTTACATCTCTTTGGCTAGTATGCTCAGAAACTTCAAGCTCATGATCTGATCTCACTCATAGTTTATGAACAGGCAAATCATGTGCCATATCTGTAAACTAATAAGCAAGGAATAATACCTCTTTGAGGAATAAAAAGCCAAAAGTGTTTTCCAAATTAGAACTCAAAAACGACCGGTGTGAATCTGAAAGGCAGCAAGCATATATTTGCTGCTGAGGGCACTGGCATTACTACCATTAAGAAGTTCTGATATTGGTTGCAGATATCGGGATCCGAGAGGGTTAATTGAGTTCCCCGGTAAGTCTTCTGGAAAATCCTAGGCATTGTGCTACGAGTCAAACTCGGTTGCATCAGTTCTTTGGCTTTATTGCGGCATCACCACCACGACTTTAGTTAAAGCAAGTGACTTATGGCAGTATTTAGAAGAGAAATAAGACTCATAGCAGAATGACCGGTTCAGCCCCACCTCAATATTTGGAGCACTTGATGATCTATTTAACTTCCTTCCCTTTCTTGCAGGGATACCGTTTATTGTATCGGTTACATTATAATATCACCATGTATCACTCATAGTTCGTCTGCAGCCCCCGGCCGTCCCCTACGGTCCCCCTCATTCTTTTTCCACATGTGCCCGGCTGTCATTTCTAATATTATCATACTATACCTGCCGTCTATGGACCCCCCCGCGCAGTCCTTAGCTATACCCTACAGTCCTTACCCACACCCTACAGTCTTCTGAAACCCTATAGTCCCACGCGCAATCCAGGCCGTCCTGCCACCCACCCCCTCCCGTTCGCCTAAGTAGCCGCTTTCCCGCTTGTCTCACTATACTATACTAGTAAAGGCCTAACGTGTATATACGATAGGGCCCGGCGGTCCCAGCCTAGTCCGGCAGTCGCCCGAGTAATTTGTCCTATACAAGACCAAGGCTAGCAGTCATGTCTTCTTAGCATTATCCCCGCCGTCCCTGTGGACGGTTCGGAACACCACCCAATTCCATTCCGATGTATCATACCCACCTGGTTGTTCAAGACTTTTAGGTTAACAGAAAATAACCGGTTTTCCTGCCACCTGGGTCTCCTTGCGCAAATTCTCTATTAAGAAGACACTCAGGCCAAAAACAGCAGCTCGTCCGGCTGACATAAAAAACCCCGCTACTACAATCCCGTTGAAAATGATGGCATAATAATCCCAGTAGTGGAGCACTGTATGGGAGCAGAGATAGCGGAGGCACGGGGAACGCTCACATATATAAAGGAACACCAGAGTGAACATCAGGAATGTTCTAGGGCATGAACGGATGTATAGGGCATATGCGGAGCATAGGGCTATCACATGTATGAGCAGATTTTTCACTACTTAAGTTGAACCGTAGCTAGCAATCTCCATAGAGAATCGACACCACAACCTCTCAACCCATCAACAGATTCGCTCACAATTGTTAGCAAACCTCCATCAGAAACAACGGACACTTCCAGACTGCCAATTACAACCCCTCTCAACCATCAACTTGGAGCTTCCACCTCCCCAGCACAAACCAAACTGTAACATTTCCTTATCTCTTTCAGTACACAGAAAGCTTTAAGAAACCATCATCCTGGGTTATGCACTTGAAATCGTAGCCAAAGAGTGGCTTAGGCAGATTGATCAAGTGGAGGCTTCCAAAGATTGTTAGATAAACCTTTTACTATATTGCTAAGGTCTTGGGGTGTTTGACGGCCCGGGCTTCTCACTATCATGGCTAACTGAAGAGGTAACTATCCAACCAGGTATATTGAAAACTCTGTCAATATCGAAGGCTGCTCTTTCTAAGTCTGAAAGATGCAGCCTTTAAATACACTGGCTGCCACTGGTTTTCCCAAAGCCTTACTTCTATGAGCATAGCTCATATCTTAAACCAACTATGGTATGAAATCCATACCATGAAACAATATAACAATAAAGGTATCAAATGATCTCTTGAAACATTACTTCAAACAATGGGAGTATCAAACTATACTTCCAAAACATAATCAGGGAAAAGCACAACCTTGTATCTCAAAAACCAAACATAAAACAAACTAGGGATCAAAACAATATCTCCTGCAGAACAAGACTACAGCCCCAAGCCAGTATCCTGAAATCAAACTAATCATAAGGAAAAAATCTCTCAGAATCATAGTACCCTTACCAGTCACACAAACTCAATCAATCCCATGAGACTGAGATTTGACATTCAAGAACTGCAGCCATCGAAGATATTAGAACTTCTAAGAACATTGGAAGATAATTTAAGTTTGGAAAATGTTTCAGTAAATAACTTGCAAAATTGAATATGTGAAAACCCAGAACTACAGGATAGCAAGCACATATGATATAAGTACAACTTGATGGCAAAGCATTTTATTATAAAATTCATGAAGACCGCAACACATAACTTCCTACAATACTTTTTTAATCTGACTTTCAGTGGCTTTCTCATTGAAAAAGTGGGATTACTAAATACCAGTGAGTTATTTACTGTTGGTTCAAGGACTTATATGTAATAACTAAAGCCTATTCAGAATCCAGCTAACTGTGTTCAGCCTTTTTGAACTTACAACTTGAAGATGACTAGAGTGGTGCATCGAAAAAGTACCCCGATACTTTGGCTCAGTTAAGTCATGCCAAGTTTTCTGCAATAGTCTGTGGGACTGAATAGACAAAGTGCTAAAAGCAACCAATACAAGATAGACAACTTTGGCTCCTCTATACATGAGGGTAGACAAAATTTGTTATCATACTATTCTTTATGGAAACTAAATCAAGAAGTAACCAGGGTGCAGAGTTTGCATTCAAAAATGACACCACTAATAGGAGTTGTCAAACTGAAGAGCAAAAGGTGATCGACATCATAGCTGATTCAACCTGGGAAACCGATTTGGCTAAAACATAATATGAGCTCAATAAGCAAGCTAAGCACATCCTTAATCCAAGGGTTGAAGGCCACTGTGCATGTTTACTACACCTGAAACTTGGAAGACCAGAATTATATTATTAAATAGTTGGACTTGAAGGCAACAGTTCTCCCACCACCACAGGTTGATTTTACCAGACCATACTCATTTAAAATAACCCTACACAATATCTTCACAGATCATGTTCCAGAATATATAAATCCTAAGAATCTCATAATATTTAGTTTACAACTACTGGATACATTTGTTACATGATCTCTATTAAACACCACATGCCTTCAAGGCTATCAACAGACAGAGAAACCAATCAAAGCTATCGGAGTATGTGTGCAAAAATAAATGTTTACACAGAATAAGTGCCAGAGGCTAGATTGACTCGAATAGAGAGGATCAAAAATAAAAGAGGACTAAGGTAGCGAATGAAACCCCTTGTGTTGCATTTCCACCCCTTTTTGTCAAGTAGAAAGAGAGATTCCTTGCTAACAAATTTTCTCAAATGCTTGTGGAGCGACTGGTAATAGTTGCTGGTATCAGGATAACCACTTCACTGTTGGTATGAGAGATATGGTTTCATCACAGGGGCATGGTTGTGGATTTTTCATTATGTCTTGTTCTTTGTTAACTCGTGTCACTTACTAATGTATCCAGTAATGCACCCATAATAAGAGGAATGTCATCAGGCTTGACGATGAGATTATTATCGGTTTGTAGATAGCACTACTATGATCGTCACCAGGCATGTGCATGTGATTAATGAATTGGTTGGTTCCTAGATGAAGTGTGAATACACGTGTTTTGGATTGCTGGTTTAAGCTAACAGTGAGAATATTGGGAGAGTATTGCCTACTAGTATCAGGCGAAGGAGTTCTGTTGAGATAGTTATTAAAGTCATTCTGAGTGATTCTTTTTTTTTTTTCATTTTTGCTCTCTTCTGCTTCCTCCTCTGCAAAAGTGGAATTGAGTGATATTGGCTAGCGTGAGGTTGGGATATAAATTTGAATTGTAGTCGGCATATAATAGCAGCTTTTTTGAGAAATAAAAGTTGAAAAGAGATCATGAGCTACAATTCATCTGGGGAGGCGCTGGATACCAATATTGCTCACTGGCAGAGACAAGCAGATCTCAACTATATTAGTAGAATACAGGCATCAACTTAGTGATTTCCTCTTCCCGGACTTTATTTCACATCATTCATTTATGGTAATCCATAGAATGGAAGTTCCACTTGCCATGCTTGTTGGATTGCGATAGGGTTCCGGATGTGGAATAAGTATATAAAAGCTTTTCTTGCATTATATAGGGCTCGTAAGCAAGAAGGAAAAATCAATCAGAAGAAATATAGTTCCAGACTATTCAATGTCATCCAAATATACTTTCCCCAGGAAATGATACCTCAGCATGATCTGATCACTCAGAAGGCAAGCTAATACCAATCAACTAGAAGTATAAAAAAACCACCCCAGTGTGGCAGAAAGTGATGGGGTACCCACTTGCCGCAATTGAATACCCTAGCCTGCTTGCCTGCTTGCCTGCTTCTCTGTATCAGGATGAGCAGTAGGATGTGTAATGTGTAGTAGTAGTAGCAGGATGTTTAATAAGTAGCATCAGCTCACTCTGGTGGCCGAATCCGTCTTCAATTACAAGTATATCATTCCTAAAAGAAAGAAAGAAAGAATTGTAGAAATGGCGTGAATAAGCAGTTCGGAAAGGGACAAAGTCGGAGCACCCAAAGACATTCTACTGGCAATTAGCAGTTCAAGTATGATAGATAAAGTCATATCATAGGTGTCTGAAATACTGGACAGTGGTTACTATTAAACTTCCATTTACATTCAAGTTACTAGATACATTTAATTTAAATCACTGACAAACTAATTGAAATGACATCCCACAACCACCACCACTTACCGATATCAACAGTACCTCACCACCCTTGTTTCAATGCCACCCTGTCCTCCGAAATCATAGTATCTTATACAAAACTCCCCATGTCCAAAAGCCAACAGGGTGGCTTTACAAATACTTGCGTATTTTATAATACCCTCCGATACCTACTCCCCCGAACTTACCGCACGCCTCCCTCACACCCTCACACTCTTCATTCTTCTCTAGTGGCTGACAGGTGACTTTCTCCTCTACCTATACGGAAGAGTCCACTTCATAGACCTGGCTGGTGGTTCGCTCAAGCACGGCACGCAATACATAATAACTTGCATAACCCATCAGCCACACACTCCCACTCCCAAACAAAAAGGAGAGCAAAAGAGAGAAAGAGACAGAGAAAGAGAAAGAGAAAGAATCTCAGGTAGTATTCCGGAAGCTTACCCCATACCATTCCCAACCATTTCCAAAATTGAAAGCCTCAGAACGAGTGACAAATCAGTAGCTGTAAACCATGGCATGATGCCGTGCCGCACTGTGCATACTAGAAATCAAAAAGATCCCCATTTCACTGAAGGGGTGTGGTATCGTAGTGGTAGTACACTACCGCACCTTGCCCCGCTGTTATCATCCCTCTTCCCCTAGTTTGACAATCTCGAACTGGTTTCCTACAGGATTCGCTGGTGGTACATCATAGACAAACTGGTTGGGGTAGCTTACCTAGGAAATGTAATTCCTTTGGGCAGCATATCTCTGGATAAGAGCTGAAATATTTCATGCCTTGGAATCTGGGCATCTGAAGCGTATAACCATTTGGGGTTGCTGAGACTCCCTCGCTCCAACTCCCTTTCTTCACTTGATGTTTACTTGCGATGCTATAGGCAGCGAACCCAAGCGTCCAGTCCGTCCGTCTTCGGGTCCGAACGGGACAGACGGCGTACCTGAGAGGACGCCCGGGCCGGACCCGTATCTTGGCGTCCGCCCGGAACACTGTCCGGGAGGGACGGGCGGGGACTACAGGTGTCTCAGGTCGCGGAATCTGCCGTGCGCCTCCACATGACCGGTGGGCCCTGAAGGTGACGGGACCGGAGGTCCCCCAAGGAATTGGCATAGACAACTGGTTACGGCTGATGACCGAGGAGTGAGATCAAGGCTTCTAACACCCAAGGCAATGGCTTAAGTTCTTACAAAATTGTTCACATAAAACTATAAGTTAAAAAAGGTAGGAATATGTGTGTATATATTGTGTATTGGGAGAATTTGTAGTTTTGAGAGATGGATATAAGGTGAATATAAGGTGGATACATCTGGTGGTTATTAATAAATCAGTTATGATCAACGAAGAAGCTATTGGCTCACATAGAATTACAACCTTCCCTCTACTACCGCAATAGAACTTGAAGGGAGAGAGGGTTGGGAGGGCATTGCCTATCAGGTAGAGCAGTTCGGTCAGGAGGGTTATTAAAGTCATTCTGAGTGTTTCTCACTTTTTTCCACTTCTCTCTCTTCATCTCCCTTCTTTGCAGAAGTGGAATTGGGTGATGTTGGCTTGCGTGAGGTTGAAATATAAATTAGAATCGCAGTGGGGGTATGATCATAGCAGCTTTTTGAGAAAAGAAAGTTGAGAAGAAATCGAGAGCGACGATCCATCTGGGGAAGGGCTAAATATCGATATTGCTCCGAGGCAGGGTGGCCTAAACTACCTTAGTAATCTTCCGGCATCAAGTGAGTCCCCCTACCCGTACTATGTTTCAGATCATTCCTAGGTTATGATCTAATGCCTCACCATGATCTGCTAGGTCAGAAAGCAAGCTAATACCAAGCAACTACAAGTACAGAAAAACCCGCCCAGTGCAAGCAGAAAGCTATGGAGCACCCACTTATCGCAATTGAATACCGCCACCGGCTTCCCTGCTTCTCTACATTGGGAGGAGGGAGCAGCATGTGTAATGGACAGCATCAGCCCACGCTAGTGGCGGAATCCGCCTCCAATTACGGGTATATGATTCCTGGAAGAAAGGAGGAAAGAGTGGTAGAAACGGTATGGATAAGCAGTTCAGGCCAGGTGGGACAGAGTGAAGTCGGAGCATCAAAGACATTCCACCGGCAACCAGCAGTGCAAGTATCACAGATAAAGTTATATCATAGGCGTCCGACTACCATAGTGGTCACTATCAAACTCCCATTTACATCACTCGACATATTTGATTCAAATCACCGAACAGCCAATTGAAATACCATCCCACTACCACCACTACTTACTGGTATCGACACTACCTCACCACCATTATCTCGACGCCACCCCGTCCTCCGAAATCATAGTATTTCATACAAAACTCCCCATGTCCAAAACCCAAAAGGGCGGCACTACAAATACTTGCCCATACCACAATACCCTCCTATACCCGCTCACCCCAAACTCACGGCTCACCTTCGCTCGCTCGCTCGCTCCCTCCATCCATCCTTTTCTAGCGGCTAACTGGAGACTACCTTCTCTACCCCCACGGCAGAGTCAACTTCACGTGCCTGTCCGGCAGTTCTCTCGAGCACAGCACGCAATATATAATAACTAGTACTGCCTCGCTTTAGTAAGAAAAAAAGCTTTGTATCATATACAAGACAATAAATAGGGAGAGGAGTCCCAAGGTAAAGGAAGTAAAAAATTTATTTTATATTTTTTATATTTTATATTTTATTTATCTTTTTATTATATCTTTTCCTATTTCTTTCTTTACCAACCCCCTCCCATTCGCTTCTGCTACCCGCCGATCGCCAACCTTTAAGGTCTAGAGTCGGATTCTACCTCCTCGTAGCAGGATTGATAAACCCCACAGCCCTATTGATGAAGGGCTAAGTTCTTCAATCTCCCAGTCCCCATAGGGCAGGACTTTCTCCTGCCCTACATGACGGATCGTTCAATAATAACTGATTTTCAGCATGGATTGAACTCCTGGGCTCCCGCTAATTGCACAGGAGTGTTAACCACTGCGCCAGCTAGGTATTTCATGAAATGTCAACCTGGGAACTAATATTTATCCTACTGGAAGCCCGATTTTGGGTTTTTAATGGGTGGGTGGTGTGTCTCTTCCCGAGTTGCTGGTAGATTTCAACAGAGGTGTTTCTTACTCCTTAGGTGTTTAAAATGAGAGATTCTTGGTGGTTTAAAGCAGAATCAGTGCTTTGTGCGTTTGTTATTCTAGTACGATACGACTTGCACGACCCGTCAGCCACACACTCCCACGCGCAACACCCCCCCAAAACAAAAGGAGAGGAAATGAGAGAAGAAAGAGAGAAAGAGAATCCCGAGTAGTATTCCGGAAGCTTACACCATCCCACCCCTAACCATGTCCACAGCCGAAAGACTCAGAACGAGTGACCAATCAGCACCAGTAAGCCATGGCACGATGCCATGCCGCACAGCGCATACCCGAAACCAAAGATATCCGCGTTTCCAAGAAGGGGTGGGGCATCACAGTCCTAGTACACTACCCTATCTTGCCCCACTGTCACCACCTCCCCTCCTTTAGTTCGACAACCTCGAATGGACCCCCTAAGGGATGCGCTGGTGGTGCATCCTAGATGAACTGGTTGAGGTGGCTTACGTAGGAAATGTAAAATCATTGGGCGGCATATTCCTGGATAAGCGCTGAAAGATTTTATGCCTGGGAATCTGGGCATCTGAAGCCTATAACCATTTGGTGTTGTTGAGAGTCCCTCGCTTAAAGTTTTTTTTTGCACTCGATGTCTGCTTGACGTGCCGTAGGCTCCTAAGAGAGTACAAAGGGCACGGAAACACTCCAGATAGATTCAACCGCTGTCGGGAACGAACCCCACACCAAATATCCAACAAAGTCCCCAACGAACCGTATGATACGAAGGAGTTATCCGAACCCATTCAAGACACGGAACATCGGGAGCCTCCGAGCAGACAACGGAAAAACCCAACCAGGGGCTGGAAAAAAACCCCGAGTGATAGCCCGTGGTAATAAGCTCAGGAGGTCAGATGACGGGGGGACCAACCTGTGTGTACTTTATCTGGGGGCGAGGGCACTAAGTTATGTGTCCCTTTGCGTACTAGGTGAAGAGGTGGCGGTCATCACTCAATTGAATCTTTCCATCACCCAATCCTTCAGAAGTAGGCACTCATCCGTGGATGCGGTAACATTTCCCTCATTACTAGCCCTAGATCTGTTGGAGCGGAAGAACCATATCCTTATCTCACAGGAACTTGGTTCGAGAAGCTTAAGTACACTCCGATGCCTTTCAATGGTGTTTTTTTCGGTAGCGGAATGATGACTGCACAGGAGATACATACTTGCCTGGTGTTGGTTGCCCTCTCCTTACGGTACCTCTTCTGTCTTTACATTCCCTTCCCCGCACATGCAAACTACCACACAAACTGGTCCCGCGCTCGCAGCTTTCACCTCATTTATCCACTGATGGTTTACAGAACATTCTCTCTCCCGCCCTGCTGGGGTTTTTTCCTCTTCCGCGCTCTCACAACACCTTCCTCCTCCTTCCCACAGCATCGACAGCCCTCCCACACAAGATCTCTCCCCTGATACTACAATTGAATCTCAATCAATACCTATCAATAATCCTTTACTACTAAATTCTCTCCTACTCTTGTTGGCATCGGATACCACTCTTGTCTATTTATCTCCTCCCCATTCACAGGGCTCTTGTTCTCCCCAATCGTTAAGCATCGCAAAATGGTAAAACTCTAGTCTCAGTCGGCGTCATCTCTTAATAACCCTCCTATATGTAGCATTATCAAAACGTCTGATCGCGGTTTCGAACAAAAGAGTGGATCACCCATTGAATCTGTAGCAGCTAGAAACATCATGTAGGGTTGGAACAACCCATTGCCAATTGGGCAAAGCTCAGAGGAATGGTCGGGAGGTTGTCGGAGGAAGGTCCAGCTGGTTACCCGGAGGTCATAGCCCACTACCCACGGACCTAAGAGCCAGCAGCACATATAGGACCATCGACTCCCGGGTATGGAGATCCTTGAAGCTCGCCACAACTCGCATTCTCGTCTTCAAGCTCGCTACAGCTCGCGTTTTTTGTTCCCACCCACCACCCGTACATTTATCATTGCGCCCTCATTGTCAAAACTAGGGATTTATCGGTGGCAACGATCTCAAGTGACAAGGGCAGCGGCATCTCCCCCAATGCCTCCGCCAGTGGAATTCTGGAATATGGTCGATTAATGGAATGGATTGCTTGGATGGTTTCGGTTTCTCATTTCTCTTTACTCATCGGGTTTCCATTCTCGTATAATGGCTACTGTCTCAATGTACTTGTTTGGCTTTGGAAATTGGTCAGAGGGCAAGGTGGGACGCTCTCGCCCCATACCTTTCGACCGGGGCATCCAGAATTAATTATTCGTTAGTAAAGGAGGTCCATGCTTAGACAAAACAAGCAGAAGAAATGTACATCTATACCCAAAACAATTTATCGCATACCATAGTTTTCGCCGACTCTCGGAGGCTCTCTGGCGAACATCACAAATTTTCGCCGGAAGCTTCTGCTTGAGCCTCTTGTAGGGATTTGCAAAGGAATCCTTGTGGATAAGTACTCGTTAAAATGGACATATGTATCCCGGCGGCTACATCCAAGGTCGTTTCAATAGAACCATATGAATCTGTTTTGCTGCTCGTTGGGAACTGATGGAGTGTAAGTCTGTCGATTCCATCCTTGCGATCTTGCGATTGGATGGGGTCGTCCTAGGGATCGCTGCAGCAGGGCTAAACTGGGCGACATTCTTTACATAGTTCTCGGTATTGCCTTTGTGGAGACTTGACTGATTACGCGGGCCCCTCGGAGGAGCCCCGGGGGGTTCACCGCCGCTCGCGGTCTCTCGAGCTTCACCCGCGCACACTACCACTACTTCCAATATGGCAGAAACAGCTACCACTCCCTCATCGTCAAATCGTCAGAATAACAAATCTGGATCTCGACCTCCCTCTCGTCCATATACCCCACTACTACGCTCCTCGCGCGGTTCCCTTGTTAGTAAAACCGTTGACAATGCTTTCCCACTCAATGCACTTGAATCTACATTCGCAGAGCTCTCTGATGCTATGGCTACCCTAAAAGTTAATATGGCAGATATGCAAATTATGCACGATAGTTTATCTAGGTTTAGTGAGAGCTTCTCCAGTTTTCTCTACGGAGTAAACACGAATGCTTTCTGCATGGATTCCACCGAAGTTTGTCTCTTCAAATATTTTAACGGTATTAGTTTAACGGATTGTCCCATAGGCGCCAATTCAGGAGTCCTTTAAGAGAGCCAAGGAACATGAAGCTACATTAGGTTTGTTAAACTTCCATTTGGTGGCCGAAGGTGCCTATTCTCACCTCCCTCAGATCGATTGGTGGGTGGCGGCTCACAGTACAGTGGCCGGAGAACCGATTATGACACTGAAACTGCATTCTTGTATACTTTTCCACCAATCCCCTTATGATTGGAGGTCTGACCTCTTATTGCAGAACAAACGACCAATCCTTCATCCACGAATCTACTTGACCAAGGGTCCCAACACCTACGAAAACCCCTGCCCGCCGTGGCACACCGAGAGGTAGCGTCCGAGGAACGCGGGGAGCGCGGGGCAATGGGATCGCTAGGGGAGGGAGAGTTCCGAGATACAAGTGATGCATGGGGGATAGCAAGGGCTAGCTTTCCATTTGTAGCATAGCGTGGTGGTGTCAC
>Ga0307510_10007497_pt1 | contig 12994 bp, 12 predicted proteins | sample 12_EM_MG_FD_207224 | JGI IMG/M metagenome (GOLD analysis project Ga0307510, IMG submission 207224) | Populus trichocarpa ectomycorrhiza microbial communities from riparian zone in the Pacific Northwest, United States - 12_EM | ecosystem: Host-associated > Plants > Roots > Unclassified | place... | reverse complement strand
AAAGGTTTACCCGGGAGGCCATACATTAGATTTATCAAAATTCACATAGCCATTAGGAGAGAGCTCCAGTATTTCTGGGTGACCCCTTTTGGAAGTAGTTAGGAGATGTTCTCTCTCATCCATCTTTTGACTCATGTAATTGTGGTGTTCGACATTCGACCTTAGGGCGGCTTCTGCCGAGAGAGAACAATAACCTCTTCTTATAGTATCCGCTATAATGTCTCTTCTGTTGATCACCAGCGCTCACCCGGACCCAATGCCTACAGACCCTTCTTCTAGAACATGCGAGAAGACTATCGGAGGATTCCCCGCAGTTCGGAACTCGGTGAAGTATGCGACATTGTTGGGCCGAAGGAACACCGAAGGAACACCGAAGTAGGGATAGGAAGCCGGGTATGAGGGGTAAGGAAATGATGCAAAAAGGAAGGGAAATGGCGTGATTATGTTCAAGAGACTCCCGGAAGAGTTGACATTGTTTTTTTATTTAAAGATGGCCATGTGGTCAAAGTTGTAGGAAGGGCGGGTCACGGAATTATAAGTGTGTTTTTGATATACTGGTTCTCTCCCCAAACGCCTTCCAGTCAAACCAGTGCACATTTTCTTTCATCTATTTTGTCATCTTCTTTGTGGTCTCTCAGTTGGCGTGCTCCGTGCTAGCATGCCGATCCCTAGGTGAGGGAGATATCCCAAAGTGAGAAAGTGGGTTGCACTGAATAATTAGGCGGTAGAGTGTGAGGATATATGTGGCCCTTGGGGCGGGTGACGGAAGGGGGTGAGATTTGACTTCCACAACTTCATTCGCTATCATCGAAAACGAAAGCAACCGTAAAGATGGGTGCATATGTAAAACAGGAGCAACATATCCTAATCCTTCAATGGATTTCCCCAACCGGCTCCGTATCACCCCAGATGTCTCCTTTTTCCTCCATGCATTCCCCAAATGGCAAAGAAAAAACGTTTCGGGGAAGGCTTCTTCATAAACGACGAAATAACTAATCCAATCCACCACTCCCTCGAATAATCTGCAACACTCCTGAACGATCTGTCGGATTCCCGTGGCTTCTGAAATCAACTACACCCTCCCGCCAAGATTGCTGAGTGGCACAACAAGCTTCTCTGGTAGGCTCTCTAACCCCCTATACTCAGATCTGTAGAGGAGGTAGCTCTTAGATATGGGCTAAGACAGAAACCGCGCACCACCAACTAATAAATAGCGATTACGGTAACTGGTTCCCAATTGTGGGTGAGGTTGGGATATAGTTCACAATTGCCTCATGAATCCTTGGGCTATCATACGCCACTTCTCATCTATAGAAACCCTTTTAAAAAGCAATTTATCTGCAATCCATCCACGACTCAGGTATTCTATCAGACAAAGGAAAGGAGAGGGGAGAAAGGCTACGGGCGAATAATAAAAGCGGTGAACGCAAGAACCCACGGCTGTAGCCTGTAGGAGGGGAAGATTGAATAGAGCTTGATGAAAACTGCAGGGCATAACCGAACATTCTCACAATAATGAAGCTATAACATTTCTCCTCCCTGGCCAGACACTACTGCACCTTGTAAGCAGAAACTCGTATCCTCACGCGGCTAGGTTAGCCATGGAGTCTCGGGCTGGGGTGGTAACATATAACGTATGTATTCGGGCAAAAGGGAATTTCCCTTCGCTGCAAGGGATGATGTTCGAAGACAGCTTCGATGAGCGAGGGGCTCGAAAAGGGGGAGGGGAGGAGGAGACCTCTATCGGGTTGTGTCCTCTGGGTCTAAGGGTGTTACATGGGCGGCCGCTTGGTGAAGCTGCAGAAGCTCAACGACCCCCTTGTGGCCATTCCTTACTGCGCACATGAGTGGTGTTCGGCCAGCATGATTTGTATTGTCCGGGTTGACCCGTTTCGTCTTGAGTAGCATTTTAGCCACACCTTCATGTCCATCGTAGGCAGCACATGAGAGCGGTGTGTCGCCATCGTTATCCTGCTTATCGGGATTGACCTCTTCTCTCCCCAGTAGCATTTCAACCACATTCTCATGCCCATACTGAGCAGCTAGCAAGAGTGGTGTGCTCCCGTGATGGCTTGGCTTGTCAGGGCTGACTAGTGCCTCAGCGAGTAGTATTTTTACGACTTTTTCGTGTCCATAGCGAGTAGCCTTCAGGAGCGCCGTTTCTCCGCGATTATCTAGCTTGTCGGGATTCACCTCGCCCCGCTCGAGTAGCACCTCTACAACTCCTTCATGCCCACTCTGAGCGGCATTCTGGAGTGGTGTTAGGCCGTAATTATTTAGCTTCTCGGAGTCTACCTCGCCCCGCTCGAGTAGTACTTTCAGAACTCCTTCATGGTTACCCCAAGCCGCAATCTGGAGTGGTGTTCGGCCGTAATTATCTGGCCTGTCGGGGTTGACCCCGCCCCGCTCGAGCAGTACTTTCGCAACTCCTTCATGCCCATACTGAGCAGCAATCTGGAGTGGTGTTCGGCCGTAATTATCTGGCCTTTCGGGGCTGACACCGCCCCGGTCGAGTAGTATTTTCGCAACTCCTCCATGCCCATACTGAGCGGCAATCCAGAGTGGCGTTCGGCCGTCATATTCTGGCCTGTCGGGGTTGACCTCGCGCCGCTCGAGTATCACTTTCGCAACTCCTTCATGCCCACACAGAGCAGCAATCTGGAGTGGTGTCCGGCCGTAATTATCTGGCCTTTCGGGGTTGACCTCGCCCTGCTTGAGTAGGACTTTCATCACTCCTTCATACCCAGCCCAAGCGGCTTGCGAGAGTGGTGTGGTGCCGTAATTATCTGCTTTGTCGGGGTCAACTTTGTCCCCCTCGAGGAGTAGTTTTACTACTTCTTCATGCCCACCCCGAGCGGCATGCGAGAGCGCTGTGTCGCCGTCACAATCTGCCTTGTTGGGGTTGACTTCTGCCTGTCGGAGCAGTATTTTCACCACCTCCGGATATCCTCTCTTGGCCGCCCATGCAAGCGGAGTGTCCCCCCAAACGTCTCCTTCGTTAATATCATAACTTTCCATTCCTATCAAAGCAACTACTCCCTCCGCAATCCCGAAGAACGATGCGCAGTGCAATCCATTGAATTGTAAACTCTTACCCAGCTTCCTGTGATCCAGATACCTTACTTGTTCCAGAAGCGATATGGCAGATATGTGGCTATCATAATCCTGCAAGAGCTCCAGTGTAAGTGATCTTAGGTGGTTCGAGAAGTCCCTTTTCGCATGGACGCCCCAGTATCGGGAGCTATATTTTAGAAAGGGTGTTTCGAGGTTGAGGGGAGAGGGATCGTGGGAAATGGCCTTGACCTTTTCGGATGTCAGATAAGTCAAGCACGTCTCTGCCATTGTTGAGTGGTGGCTTCCGAAAATATCCGGCCGGGCGGAAAGATACTCTTTGAGTGTAAAATGGATAAGTCGCACAGTTGATGCCTCCTTATCCACAGTGATAAGCCCTTGACAGCAGCTCACTAAGGTCGATATCGTGGGGACGTTATGGGGACTGAAATCTGTGGAACCTGGCTCGACTGCGAGGGCATGGCAAAGCTCGTCTACATTCAGCGGCCGCTCTGCATGACAGATCCACATCAAAGCTCCCATCCCGAGTCCGGATTTATCGCCTTCCTGCGCTTTTATCCGTTCAATCGTCGCATCGTAAACATCTCCCAACCCCAGCCCATCTGTTATTTTGCTGAGCCGTTCTCGCCTGCGATGAATCGTGGATTCTTGCAAGATTGATTCAATATTCAAGGAAACGAGTAGAAATCTAGGTATACCTATTAGCCAGTAATATGTGGAATGGGGTTTTGGGTGCCGCCGCCACCCTCTACCCACATTTCAGATATATTTTCGGGAATCTTCTCCAGAATGTCTGCTTCTAGACTCTCGTCCATGGCATCCGGGGTTTCGTCGTGGCTCAATCTAAAACGAAGGTAACTGACGATATCGTCTCTGTCAGGGCTTACAGATATACTTGTCACTCGTCCAGCCAGGTGCTTTTCAATTTCAGCCCGGATATGGGGTCTTCCAGTAACAAATACGCGGGCACCAGGGGACTTCCCGAGGATTTCCTTCAACGAATCAAAAAGCCTAAATCGCTGCGCAGTCGTACATTCGTCAAGGGCATCAATACACATATATGCGCGCTGCGAAGACGTGACGAGTTGAATTATCTTCACGAGATTAGCTAGTTGCGGCCTCCGCCCATTAACAGCCTCTTTCTGCTCTCTCAAGACCTGCCATATCCCCTCAGGAATCCTCCCCGTTCCGCTAATCATCTGCTTTAGCGAGGAGCCCAGCATATTGGTGGCAGACTGCTCTTTTCGCGCCGCGAAGTCGAAGTAAAAGCATGTAACTGGCGTGTTTTGTCCTCGAGTCCGATTGCACAGCGTGTCCACGACTAGCGAACTGTTATTATGGCTCGTTAGTACGGGTTCAGCTTTCTTCCCGGAGAATGACCCTTGTCACCTAATGAATGTCTTGCCGACACCCGGATCCCCATAACAGAACAGAACTCCTTTATCACCCTCGCCTTCCCCACCCAGCCCGCACCATCTTTCGAAATCCTCAGTTTGCATAAGCCATTCCCCAACATCCTTCACACGGCGCTCTTGAATGTCCGAATGGCGCAAGCCTGGATCCAAGGGTGATAGCCAGGTTAGGAGTTGAGACCGATCATCGGATATAGTAAGGTTGTTCTGCACAAGAATAGAGTTTGTATTGAGGCAGTTGGTATTACCCTTGATAGTATATTGAGACATCTTCGACTGTTTATTGCTTACTCTGTTGAGAATGAGGAGTTGCTGAGCGTCTCTAGCTGGTGATATTCCTGGCAGCGGAAAAGTGCGGGGCCTTGTTAAACCAAAGCGGGGGTGTACTGGTGTCACACCAACTTCGCTTGTGGGTGCACAGCCACTATGGTTCCTAACCGAACACCACTTGAGCCACCAGGAAAGTAGACTAGAAGTCAAAAAATTAATATTAATATTGTTCTTGTGGCTATTGGATAGGGACTGCTGGGCGAGGAGCCCCATGCGAAGGCTCCTACTCACTGCAAGACTAGTCTAGAGAGCGAGACAAGGACAATGTCGCTAGCAAAATCATCTCGTGTCTCTAGAAAATTACGCCTATTAAGTTAGGGCACCGAACGAGCTGCTTTTAAAATTGGAGTGACAAAACTAGATGGTGGCATGTCCGCTGGTATCATTATGTGATAGAGGCTGTGCAAAAGTGCTTACCGAAGTTTCTACCACCCTAAATTCTTCTCAAAACGCCGGAAGTGCGTTTGTCAATTCCACCGGACTCTAGACGGCGCCCTGTTGAAAGCAAACACCATCTACTCACCCAGACACCCCCGACTGTTGAGCCGTCTCCAGCTGCTAAATGGTCATAAGCGCTGCGAGAATGTCCTGTGACAACGGAAACAACCGCAATTCCCTGCTATTACACTCAACCATCACAATACCGCATTACTTGGTTTTATTCGCCTGCAGCTTGTGTTGGATTTTTGACTGCTCATCACGTGCATATATTCCCATGCGGGCAGGATCCGAAACGCAACTACTATTATCCGTTACGTACCATTACTCTACATTGTTCCACCACTGTTAGCTCATACAACCTTCGACTACGATTCCGCATAGTTAATTCAACAACATCAAACAACAATGATACGGCACTGGAACGGGAACACTCACGATACCCGAACCTTATCCTGGGCTTCACACCCAACCGGAGGCTGGCCGCACTACCATTACCTCAGAAATTCTGCTGGAACCTCGGACCAGATTCATAAAGGTGCATGCCGAAACTACTAAGTGGGAGAAAGCGAGAAGCAGGATTGTGCATGCGCAGGAAGAATGACACGGAGGATGGCTAGGATATAAGGAAGGCTGTTTTTCCCATTATTTGTTCACTATTAGTTCATCGCACTTCGTTCCTGTCTGTCTCTGTTTTATCTTATTCTTCACTTCCGTTCGATTGCATTTCGCTTGTTCTTTCTTTTGATAAGTTCCTCGAGTTCTTCGTCACACTCTTTTATATCTGCTATATACAATCAACTTGCGTCAAATCCGTATCTGAACTCTAAATCCGCTGTGCGAGAACCTTGTTGTTAAAAGCTAGTACGTTGAAATAAAGTAGGGGCTGAAAGAAAACTCTTATTTCAACTTAACAGCGGTGGGCGAAAATAACTAGGTAATGCTGTACCACAACAGCTCAAGCTAATACTACAGTAAAAATGAAAGGTCTAATTACAAGATTCCATGCTCCCTGAGAAGGAGGGAGATATACCCCTTAGTATTAATAGTCATTATAGTTGTGGTTGGAATTGTAGTCGCCATTGTAGATATCATGATGGTTGAATTTTGCGGGAATCGTGGTTGCACTGGTCATCTCTGGACCTATTTCTCACTGCTAGTATAGGTATAGGATCTCCTCTGTCTGGTTGCGACGAAATTTGCCATGCACGACACTATCCTGTCGGCAACATTATGCTGTGACGTTCCTCAAGTCACGAGTCAACGGAGACAACCACTATCCCCTGCAACCCCCAGCGCTTCGATTCTCGTAGCTACACCATTTTATTTCTTCTCTGCCACGGGAGATGTCCGAGGTCTCCAAATAACTCCAAATAAGAGGGAAGAAACTTGATTCATATTTTTAGTAGTTGGGGTTTGTGGGGGATCGTGACCCTGGACGTAACCCAGCTGTGAGTGCCAGTCGGTCCTCGCCTATCGCGTGAGTCTCCTAATTTTCAATTCTATCCCACATGACTTGGCATTCCCGATAACTCCGAGGCAGCGATGATAGAATAAACCTTGCGAGACCTACGAACCACTACAGCTTTGATAACTAGCACTACAAAGTAGCCATTTAGCAGAAACAACAACACCTCGGAAGTACTTGGCCGTTTAAAAAGTCTCCGGACACTTTTGGGCCAAGACGCGTATAAATAAATTAAAAGCGTCAGGAGAGTTTTTAAATGGCCAAGTAATACCATCGTAGGTTTTGGGTTTAGGTATCGTAGTAAGCTTTCCTACTTAATAAGATTATAGCTGAAGTTCTCCCACTACATTCCTTGCTACTTCATACCTCGACAAAACAAAACCTCCACAAGTAGGGGTCATGGAGTTACCCCTCAAAAGCTGAGAATCCCGGGTAAATTAGCACACACCTTATTCCAAGCGACGAGCGGTGATTCCTTCAGTAAAAAGAATCCCGAATCCTGATAGTCTTCACAAGTGACTCACAGGGAATCCCCCAAACATTATTTAGCCAACATTCTACCCCAAGGCGCGTGTTCCACACTAATACCGGTATTTTTCTTAGGTGCCCCAATGAGTTTTTGCGCTCTCGGTTGGTTGGTCAACCATACCGTATTTACTCGTATAATCCACTATCTCCGTATGCAAGGCTATCTCCATGATCAGAGACAAAACCCCCCAAGAAGGGTTAGTGTTTTCCTCACACGGTCAAGCCTGAGTGTGCTGAGCGTGCTGGATCTCGCTAACTGGTATTCGAAATTCTGTTAACCTGTCAAACTAAACTTAGAGTGGGCTGAGGCAGGGGTTGACAGAGATAGTCTTGCATACGGAGATAGTGGATTATACGAGTAAATACGGTACTCAAGTAAGAAACCCTTCCAAGGATGCAAAAAAACGGCAGGGCCAGCGCGGCTAAATTAGATCGCGGCAGAAAAACTTTACCGAGCCTGTCCAAAGATTAGAGAGCCATCATCAACTGATTGAAGGCCATCCACCGTTCTCACTGTGAAACTAAGTTAGTGATGAACAGAGATCAATTACGCGAAATTTATAACCCTAACCCCGCCAATTTACATTTTCGCCCGCCAAATACACCTCACAGTTAGGCGACGAGTTCCATCGCGGGTAGAGTTAAGACTGCACGGTGGCCCCTTACCTTAGTACTCCCCACTTTGTGTCTCTGGAACTTTGAAAATCGTCCCTGCAACAGAGCTCACGAAATACTAGCCGACTCCGAGTTCACCCAAAGGGGGAAGGGTAGCTCTTCCGTGGACTCACAAATTAGAGATTTAATCCGATTCATACCACAGTCTATCACATCCTACAGCGGGCTAGGGCTAACATAACCGTCAGTCGTGGGAAAAGCTGGAGTTCACACTCGCCTTTCGGCTTCGGCAACCACAACCACCGACCAACTTTCGCTTTCCAAGCCAGAACGACTGCGCTTACTCCTATGAAAGTTATTACAATACATGTTTTTATTTATACTCTCCGAAGTGGTTAAACCTCTTCTTCTACCATTATCAGGGGAATGCATCTCGTCGCTGAAGAGTAATGGGTTGGGAAGGCGGGGGTGTGATGTGTTATCATACTTCGCGGTGCCCCAAGCGAAAAACAGGCGAATTCCATTTTTTTTCCCATGAGTCGGTGTGTCTCTAAAATCCATGGCTGAGAAGGGGTGAGGGGCCTGAAGTATGCGTGGGAGAAGCGATGTTTATCCAACGATTTCATTCCGGCACTTTTGCACTTTTCCCCGGCTTGAATACGTTGCTAACTCACGACTACTGGACCAGGGAAGACTTCTACAAGGATAACCCGTACATTCATCCGAGTCCCTGTGGGTTCACACAGACCAACCCTTCGGTGCTGCTCGATATGCGCCCTCTCGCAACACTTCTAATACTGCAATGTTCCACTACCGCGATTATCATACCATAGAACCACGGGTCTTTCTGATTCTTTCTGACAGAACTAAATTCTCGAGTCTCTCTCTCCGGAGATTTCCATTATTATTTTTTAATAATATCAAGTTAATTGTGGGGCGGGAGAGCTCAATAATTGACATGGAACGCGCTTTAGCTTGGCACCCTCCACACTCTCAACACTAATATCTACAGCACTGGTAGCTAGCGGGTATCCCTCAAGCACCGCGCTAGGCTGTTTGTAGCGTCGTCTCGTTAGGAGTGATTTGATACCCTACTATATGTGTAGTGTTTCTACAATTTTCCACGATCGCCGTAAAGACTAGTGCGCAACCGTGGGCTCATTGTCTTTTTCTCAGGGATCAACGTGTTTGCTCTTTGTCAATAGCCGAGTAGGACGGGTGGGGGGGGTAGAGGGAGGGCAGAACGGAAAATAAACCCCGAGGGATAGTTTACGGGTGGGGGAAGGGAGGTACAATGGGGGGAGGGAAGGAGGCTATAGTCTAACTAAACCTTGTCACAATAACTACATATTTCACGGTGCCGATTGGACTCTACTACACTTTGTGAATAGAAATTTATAAATTATTATATGGTTAAGCTGGATAGGGAACTTCAGACTGGTGTAATAATATATATATTCATTTCCTATCTTATAGGATCGCCTTCGCCGAAGAAGAGAGTTGTCCAAGGGCAACTCCCATTTAGAACACTAACAGCGAGGGGTGAATGGGCGGTGATTTCCACGAGGTGGTAGCGAGGAGTCCTCAAAGAGCCCTGTGGGATACCGTTTGGTGAGGCTGTAGCAACGCCATCACCCTCCTATGGCCATACTTAGCTGCCAACATGAGAGGTGTTTGGCCGTTGCTATCAAGCCTATAAGGATCCACCTCTTTCCGCCCAAGCAGTATTTTCACCACTCCGGCATGTCCCTCCCGAGCGGCAGAGGCGAGTGGCGTTCGGCCAGCCCTATTCGGCTTGTCAGGGCTAACCACTTCCTGCTCGAGCAGTATCTTTACCATCTCCTCATATCCTTTGCATGCAGCGATCGAGAGAGTTGTGTCCCCATCATTATCCGGTTTATCAGGGTTGACCTCCTTTCGCCCAAGCAGTATTTTCATCACTTCTTCATTTCCATCCAAAACAGCACAAGAAAGCGGTGTTAGGCCGTCACTATCTGCCCTGTTCGGGTCGACCTCTTCCTGACAGAGTAATCTTTTCACTACCCCCACATGCCCCTCCGACACCGCATGTAAGAGCGGTGTCCACCCGTCATCATCTGCCTGGTTGGGGTTGACTTCGGCCCTTCCGAGGAATATTTCTACAACTCCCTCATGTCCATTGTAAGAGGCATGCAAGAGCGGAGTTTGGCCTTCACTATCTGGCTTGTTAGGGCTAACCTCTTTCCGCCCGAGCAGCATTTTGACGAGTTCGCTGTGCCCGTTATTTGCCGCCCATGCAAGTGGAGTGACCCCCGCCGAATCGCCTTCGTTGATATCATAACATTCCATCTCTAGCAGAGCAGCTACAATATCGACAATTCCGAAAAACGATGCGCAGTGCAGTCCATTGAACTCGAGGCTAGTACTTGGATCGGGACCGAAACACTGAGGACCTAGGTCCTCCACCTGTGCTAACAGCAGTTTTGCGGATACGTGGAAATCATATTCCTGAAGGAGATTTAGTGCAAGGGATTTTGCGCGGGCCGAGAGCTCCCTTTTCGCATGGACTCCCCAGTAGACAGAAGAATAGTTTAAGAAGGGATTAATTAAGATGTCGGTAGAGGTATCGACTGAAAGGGCCCTAATCTGCCCCGAATTCAGATAAGTGAGACAAATCTCTGCCATCGACGCGTGGGGTCCAGAGAAAATATCGGGACGAGAGGAAAGATACTCTTTGAGAGTGAAATGGGTTAGCCGTACGGTTGATGCCTTCAGGTCGAGACTGATGAGACCTTGACAGCAGCTTACCACTGTCGAGATCGAAGGAGCGTTTTCGGCCTTGAAATGAGTAGAACCAAGCTCCACTGCTAGGGCGTGGCAGAGCTCTGCCGCCTTCAACGGCCGTTCCGCGTGACTGATCCACATCAAAGCATCCATCGCAACTCTGGATTTACCCGCGCCCTGCGCTTTTATCCTTTTAATCATGGTGCCGTAAGCATCTTCCAACTCCAATCCATCTATGATTTTGCTGAGCCTTTCTCGTTTCCGATCCATCGTCGATTCTTGTAAGATTTCCTCGACATTTAAAGAAACGAGTTGAAACCTAAATATATCCATTAGCCGATAGTCTGGGGTAGAGCTCTGAGCATCTTCGTCCCTACGCACATTTCAGATAACCTTTGGGGAATCTTGTGTAGAATTTCTGACTCTAGACTATCGTCTATGGAATCCCGGGTTTCGTACTCTCCTAGCCTAGCACCAATGTATCTGATGATATCACTTTTAGTAGGAGCTATCGATAGACAAACCACTCGTTCAGCAAGAGCCCTTTCGACCTCGGCTTTGATATGGAACCTTCCAGATATAAATATTCTTGTAGCTGGGGACCTGTCCAAGATTTGTTTGAGAGAGCCAAGGACCCTGACCTGCTGCAGTTCGGCGCATTCGTCTAGGCCGTCGATGCACATAAATGTGGGCTGTGAGGATGTGGTAACCTGCAACATCCTCACGATATCAGCCAGCTGCGGTGCGCGTCCTCCAATGACATTCTTCTGCTCTTTAAAAGTCATGAATATTTCCTCCGGAATCCTCTCCATTCCGTTAACTATCTGTTTCAGCAAGCAGCCTAGCATGCTAGCTGCGGACTGCTCTTTTGTAGCCGCCCAGTCAAAGTAGAAACATGTAACGGCGGTGTTTTGTCTTCTGGCTTGATCGCACAACCAGTCCACTACTAGCGAACTGTCCTCCCAGTTTGTTAGCCCAGCCCCACCCCATTCTCTCCCGGGAGAATAATCCTACTTACCTAATAAATGTCTTTCCGACCCCTGGATCTCCGTAGAAAAACAGAATGGGTTTGGAACCTTCACCTTCCCCACACAATCCGCACCACTGCTTAAATTCCTTAGTTTGAACAACCCATTCCCCGACATTGTTCACACGGCGCTCCTGAATGTTGCGATGCTGGAACCTTGGCTCTAAGGGTGATAGCCAAGATAAGAGTTGAGAGCGATCATCGGCAACTCCACAGTTTTCTCCCGTGTTAGAAGAAGAGGTCATAAAATTGAAGTAATTGTTACCAACACTGATAGTATATTGGGCCATGTCTCACGTTCTATTGCTTGCACTGTCGAGGATGAGGAGTTGAATGGCATGGTGGGTTGGGGGTATTTGTAGAAGTTAAAGAAGCGAGAGGTGTTCTTGTGTCCAAGCGACGTTGCAGAAACCGCCATGTTGTGGGGAAGCAGTCCCCAGCCAAGCTACCCGGAAGGAGTAAAAACTACGTAATTCCCGCTGTTGCTGTACTAATCTGAGGTAGCCTGCGGATGTCTTAGAGAGCATGAATTGATTGGGAAGGGAAATACGCTGAGCTTGTGTTGAACGGTGGGCGGAGGTGTATCACGTGTAGCATAACTTACTACAGGGGTGTTGCTAAGTCTTTGCTCACAGGAGGGTACGGAGGTACAGCGCCTAAGTTTTGTATGTTCCACAAGCGAGGTTTGCTGCCCCTACCTCCTGTGGAACATACAAAACTTAGGAGCTGTACCTTCGTAGTGCGTATCTCCTGGACCGCTGAGACATTGCAAAATTTTGTGCCGCCCCTGTCAGTGTCTGAGACACAGGTTAATAAGCGACTCTTGGTTAGTTACTACAAATTCGCAGATGTGCAAACTTCAGACCATGGCCAATATTAGCTATGATCGTACCTACGCACATCATCGCTGGAGAGTACTTGGGCATCGCTTTAGTCATCTCTGTCTTAGATTCTGACAGGGTGGCACAAAATTTTGCAATGCCTCAGCTGTCCGGGAGATACGGGGACGGTCTTTCTTTTCGTTCTTTCTTCGCAACGAGGGCGGATGGTTTTTCAAGGCAACGGGCGAAGGAATTTTTTTCCGGGAGAGTGCGCAATAAAAAGAAGCCTTAAGAGGAGGATCACCTGTGCCTAGATAGTCGGACAACCGGACAAGGTTGGGCTTTCTTTTTCGCTTAGATTTCTCTTCCACTCCGTGGGTTCTTGGGTGAAAGGTTTGTCGGTTAGCTTGGGAGAGTTGAATTGACCGTGGCTGGTGTGGTTTCTCTTTCCAGACGGGATTTCTTGACAATTGTTGGCGTAGTTCTTGTGCTTCTGAAAGTAGACACTATGTGGAATTTC
>Ga0307510_10007496_pt1 | contig 12994 bp, 9 predicted proteins | sample 12_EM_MG_FD_207224 | JGI IMG/M metagenome (GOLD analysis project Ga0307510, IMG submission 207224) | Populus trichocarpa ectomycorrhiza microbial communities from riparian zone in the Pacific Northwest, United States - 12_EM | ecosystem: Host-associated > Plants > Roots > Unclassified | place... | reverse complement strand
CTTGCAGCTAGACCCACGTCCAATGCTATTGGGTCTGGTATTGCAGTCAAACCCACTTAAATTTAGACCATGCAAGTTTAATGTTATTATTAATATTATAAATATCACTCTTGGATTAGGCGTTGCAACTAAACCTAAGACTCTTGGGTATAACTTTGTAAAAAAACCTAATACTTTTAGATCTTAGCTTTTTATGAAATGCAAAAAATAATTGACCCGCGGCATCGCGCGGGGCATGTAAATAGTATAAATAGTATTACTGAATGAATTTTGGCGCGCTTTGTCTGTTTATAAATTTATTGGTAAATTTATTATTAATAAACTCACTGACAGACCAGAAATTAGCGACAAGAGTTTTTCTAACGGATTATTTTCGTCCGTGAGCCTGTTGGTAAAATACTTACCAATGGACTGTGAGTGTAAATACCGATAAAAAGTTTCGTCGGTAAAACTGTTAAATTTGATAATGTTTGATATATTAAAAAAATCAGAATTTTGTTTTAATTTATATTTGTTTCTATTTTCTAGGTTTTTAATTTTAGCCATTTATAATGTGTTTGTTTTCATAGTTAGAATTGTTTTTCAAACTGTTTTTCATTTTAAAAAATATTAAGCTGATGTGATTCGTGCTTTTTTAAGTGTTTTTTTTAATGATTTTTATATGTTAAAGCTAAAAATAAATAAAAAATTTAAAAATAATATTATTTTAATGTATTTTAAATTAAAAAGTTCTTTTGTAAAATTAGCTTGCAACACCCTAACCTCTTAAACAAAACTGTTGGTTTTATATTCGGACCTCCACCCACTCCCCACTGTATATATGTTCATGGTAGAATAAAAAAGAGTCGGGTATTGAGACCGGGCCGGATCTGCAAGCCAAGTATTTGTGCTCAGACCCATTCATTGTCATTCGGATTTGGATAGATTAACTGGATAGCCCGACCCATAAACAGGTCAAGCTATGATCCACTATTTTAAAGTATCCAAAATAATAATAATAATAATAATAATAATAAAGAGAAAACATCGTTTTTCTTATGCAGCTTCTGCCAAACTTTTTAACTCTTAAGAAATTAATTATTAATTAATAGAAAATCTTAAATGCGTGGAAGAATTACTGTGGATCCAGACTCAATGGAACGTGGACTTGCGAAGAGCCTGTTCGGCTCTGCATTGAATCTATATTTGATTAAATTTTATTTTATTTTTTTTTTTGTTAAAATTAAGTGTGGTTTATATTTTTTGGATTGTTTTAATATACTAATATTAAAAATAATTTTTAAAAAATAAAAAAATATCATTAACATATATTTCAGCACAAAAAGCTATTTAAACCTGGCTCGTAAAGATCGTTTGCGCATTTTTCGTCTGAGTTTTGTTATGTCGTCTGGGACAAACTGTGTGTTCTATGGCTTGGTCTGCTGTAGGTCTGTTCAGGCTCCTGTGCAACAGCCTTGGTTGGCTTTGGTAGTGGTTTGAGCCTCCAGGGGAGCCTTTGTTTTTGTGGTGGCTGCTCATATTCTTGGTCGATTGTGGGTGATGGCTCAGAAAAGATGGCCCGTAATGATGATTATGCATCAAATGCATAGCCCGCTTTCTGGGTCCTTGGTCCTTCTACAACATTGGGAGAATACTAATTGCTGCTGCTTCTTTGGGTAGGATTTGATGTTCGTTGGGGTCGGGGCAGTTCGTTTGGGCATTCCAGTTCATGGAGTCTCTCATTTCTCCTATAAAATTATCCAGTTGCAGACAGGTTTGCTTTTTTTTTTTTTTTTTTTTGTTGCTTTTTTAGACTATTTTAGTGGACCTCTGCTTGCTATGCTACCATTTTAGGTCTTGTTTTTTATTGGATTTTTCTATTCCGGCATTCTATTGATGTCCTTGGGCTTTCCATGCTTTTACGTCCTTTCTTTGGGGTTGAAGGGTGTTCATTTGCATTCCCTCTTGGTTTTCTTCCATGCCTCTCTCTAATTAGGCCCGCATTCAGTTTCGTGCCATTTTTCTTCCTTGTGCTTGGTTTTGACAAGCTTTTCTTCCTTGGTTTTCATTTGCGTAGTTTCTTTTCCTTTATGTCCACGCTGATTATTGCTTTGAGGTTGTCTCGCTAGTTCTCTACTATCTCACGTAGATTTCAGCAGACACTAGCGATGTTTGAAGATATAATTATGAAAGGAAAGTTAGTCTAATTGACGCCTCTTGTCGTCCAAATAAAAAAAAAAAAAAAATTGAAGAGGAGTCATATATTGATATTAATGGCCACGGGGTAATTCATGCAATATTCACAATATATCACAGGTTAAAGAACAATATATTTGATTGTATGCCAAAGAAAGCTCATCATCTTGCTAGTGTGCCAAATTAGAACCATTTGCACGGGTAACTATCATCGAAAACCTATTTTTTTTGCCGGCTGGGCAATGGCAATGATCAACAACATTGTCTTCTCATGCTAAAGAAAAAACCCTTCATTATTTTTATAGCTAGGCCCCGCCCTAGAATACCATGTACTATTTGCTAGCAAGCACTTTCCCACGGGGCACAGTATATCCAAGCCAAGTTGCTCAAAGCAGATTGTTACCATGAGTGATTGCTCTTCTGATATGTTTGCATTAACAACTACATTTTGTTTAATGGAAAAGTGGGCATCCATATGACCACCAGACAACATGAATGGAAACTGAGGGGGTGAGAAAGAGACTCATGTTAACTTTTTCAATTGTCTCAGATTTAGTTAATTCTATATCTTTTGCCTTCTGTAACTTATTCTACGAAAAGTTTAATAAAATATAGTTTGACTTACATCATCATTCACATCAGGACTACCCTAATATTGTAGCTATCCTTTCCAAGTTGCCCATTTGAGTTTTTTATAAAAAAATTTTGGTGGGTGCACTTGTGGTCCATTGCTCTCCATTTCCTGCCCAACCCGGCCTTTCTAATTCGTTTTCCTTTTTTTTTTTAATCTATAGTTTGCTCCAATCAATGATTTAATTAACCTCTTATGATCCCCTCTGCAAAACATTACATCACTGCCAACTAAACCATGCAAGGATTAACCAAGCACCCCTAGGCTCTCTCATTCTAGCTAGCTGATCTCTTCTTTTTCTTTTTCTTATTTATTAATTAGCATATCATTTATTTTTGAAGGTCATGTGGCCTGAGTTTGTGGCTAGCAAGATCCTGAGGAATATGTTGGGTAGCAACAACTTGGTTGTAGACCTTCCAAATTCCACAGAGACCATGTTAGAGCTAGAAGAAACTTCTAGTTCTTCGGTTCCACCTTCGCTCATCAGTTCCAAGAAATACATCACTGATGATCAGGATAAACACAAGTACAAGCTCTCTCTTCAAAACAATAAGAGTCGCTTTATTTATCATGGTATTCATGGGATTTTATTTCTTTCTTAATTTCTTCTATTTTATGATCATTAATATAGATATTTTAACAGGATCTTTGTTGGCACATGGAATGTTGGAGGCATTGCACCACCTGATGATTTGAACATGGAAGATTGGTTATGCACACGGACTGAACCTGCTGATATCTATGTTCTTGGGTGCGTTTTTAATATTCTAATGCTAATTAACTGTAAAACTTTTAAAAAATAACTCTATTGAAACTTCCTTTTTTAATAGAATATATATCTCACAAGAGATATAATCAATGAGATTTGTTGAAAGATTCGTGTTGAATATATATGCATTGGACCGTTTATGTTTGTGTTTCTTTTCCTTGTATTAATTATTCGATGAATAGACAAAATTTGGGACTCGAAGCTGAGACCTTCAAGCCCAATGATGTCTTGAATAAAAAAAAAATTTCATTCCATATATCTTACTTTTTATTTAACTATAATATTACATATAAATTTCAGGTTCCAGGAAGTCGTGCCTCTCAGTGCTGGAAACGTTGTTCCAGGTTTTGAAAACAGCAAGATTTGCACCAAATGGAATTCTCTTATCAGAGAAGCTCTGAACAATAGTACTTCGAAACCTGTTCACGAAGATAAGGTAGGAGAGTTTCAAAAGGTGCTCCCCGTGAAGAAAAATAGGAGTAGTAATTCTCTCGGCAAAAGCAGCAATATTTTTCCTCACTGCTTTGATTATATCATAAGTAAGCAAATGGTTGGAATTTTTATCACTATTTGGGTTCGAGGTGATCTCCTTCCATACATACAACAAGCTAGTGTCTCATGTGTAGGCTGTGGCATCATGGGCTGCCTAGGCAACAAGGTATATATACATATATTCCTCACGTAATGAAAAGGAAAAATCCATGCAAATAGATATGTATCAGTGCTTTTTTAACTTGAATATGGCTTGCCATGCAGGGATCTGTCTCAGTTAGGTTTTGCTTGCATGAAACAAGCTTATGTTTTGTGTGTAGTCATCTGGCTTCTGGAGGGAAAGAAGGAGATGAAAAGAATAGAAATGCCGACGCTACTGAAATCTTGTCACGCACAAGATTTTCTCGTGGCCCCTTGCGCAATTTGCCACGCAAGATTCTTGATCACGAGTACGTATATTTATGTGTGAAAATTCTATATCACAATGATATGCAACCCTTTTCTGTATCTAACCAGTTTAGGTGATTGATCAGAAACATCAAAACATCACTTTCTCTTGCTCTAATATCCTTCCATTTTTTTTTTGTTTTACTTTAAAATGAGGGTGTGAGATGCTGGTTTCATGACAAACTTTTATAGTGTGCTTAGCATTGAAAGTTTATAAGATTTAATTAAGAGTAACCTTTTGTTTTCATCATAAAATAAAGAGAAACTTAGACGACCACTTACAATTTGGAAAGTTTTTATAACAAAAAACAATCTAGTCGGTTAACACCCAACATGATAATAATTTACATGCATGTTTAATTAGATGGATTTGTCATGTTTTCTGTTGTTTTGAAGCTGATTAGCTAACCCAGTAACTAAAGCCATTTGCCTCGTCATTTCAAGTGATTTGAATATTGATTTCGGCATTCATAATTAATTGCTGTGTGATTCGAAATTTATATGAACCATAGACTAATAAATCTTTTATAAAAACTCATGATGTATAATATCCCCCCCACCCCCCCACCCCCCCACGTTTATTGGTCATAATGCTCCTCTAGATTGTCTGCAGGTTGAATCCTCAGCCATTGATTAGTTGGAGAGAATTTGTTTAATTAGATTCAACCGTTCTTGTGTGTTTTCTTCTTCTTCTGTTTTTGTTAATCAAACTAGGCCAATAATGTCATTGAGAGAGACAATTTGTTTTCATATGATTAGTAAATTTATTACAAGTTGCATATGTTTAATTATTGTTTAACCCTATTTTGGCTATCCATAAGCAGTCAGGTAATCTGGCTTGGAGATTTGAACTACAGGATATACCTGCCTGATACTAAAACAAGATATTTAGTACAGAAAAAAGAGTGGAACATCTTGTTAGAAAAGGATCAGGTATATATGAATAAGTAATATTGATGGTGAAAATCTTATTATATCCTTTCAAAATGATTATTACAGTCCTGAGGAGGATGATAAAGTTAATTAAGTTCCTTTTGAAAATAAATATTTAGCTTAAGGCCGAGCTCATGGAAGGTCATGTATTCCAAGGTTGGAATGAAGGAAAAATTGAATTTGCACCTACTTACAAGTACTATCAGAATTCACAAGTCTACTATGGCTGTGATCAGAAGAGGAAGGGTGAAAAGAAGCGTGCTCCTGCATGGTAACTTGTTGTTCTTCATGATATTTATCTTGAATCATCTAAAACAAGATAATTAACTATGATCGATGATGCCCAAGAGAGGTGTTTTTGCAGGTGCGATCGAATAATTTGGTTTGGAAAGGGACTCAAGCAGAAACAATACAGCAGAGGTGAATCTAGATTGTCTGACCATAGACCTGTCCGGGCAATCTTCACAGCAGAAATCGAAGTCTTAAGTAATTCCAGGAGATTAGGAAGCTCTTTTCCAGGCAGATTCGATTGCTTAAGAAACCATTTTGAAGCATGTAATGACAGAACAAGCTTCTATTTACAAGAATAATTGCAGTAACTTTCCATATGCTGTGTGAATCATGCAGAAGAAACTATGAATAGAGCATATTACATTATGATGGCTCCATGGTACGCGCATGCATTCTATCAAACAGTGTATCAGTGCATATGTAAGATCAAGAGATTCGATCCACCGATCAAGACGTCCACAATGACATCCAAGAAACCAAAATCGTCATGTAGTGAGCAATATTCATACACAATTCTGTAACACGTAACTGAAAGGGAAATCATTTATAAGGTCCGTCTTATGATAGTGTCATGATAGCAAGGAGAAAAAAGGTAGCTCTAGCAGTAAAAAAATAGCAGAAGTAGCAGCAGTGGTTAATTCAACATGTGTTCGTAGTGGCAGTAGTTAATTCAGCGTGTGTTTGCTAATAATCCCATGTTTTTGTATTTGCAGAAGCTCTCTCTTCACCTCTTATTAATTTCTTCAAATCTTCTCAAACCTTTATTCTTGTTCTTGATAAGGAAGATCTTTAACAATTGATATCAGAGAGTCTCATTCTTGAAACCATCAGTTCATTATTTTGTTACCAACAAGAGACAATAATGGAAAATAACAAGTTAAATGGCATTAGAAGAACACAACTGAAGAATTGATGAAGAAATGCAAGAGGTCAAGAGTTGCATGAGATTAAGGCTGGTCTTCAAAAGCAAGGAAAAGAGGAAACTAAGAGGATTGATAAGTTATCTAAACATATGGAAACAGGGTTGGCTACTCTCTAATCTTTTGCAGCTACTAAAGAAAGTATAAGGGATGGAAAGGAAAACTCTAGTCCGGGTAGGATTAATCTACCTTAAAGAAATTGCAATCGTGAAGAGATTCTTGGGCAACGAGAGAGCACTAAAGGAGGATATAATATATAACTTTACCAAGAATTGATATACCATTCTTTGGTGGTGAGAACCCAAGAGAGTGGATCCAAAAATATAGAAAACTTTTCAAGATGCATTATACCCCAATACACCAATAGGTTGAGATTGCTTCAATCTACATAGAAGGAAGAGCTTAATTATAAAATATGGCTTGAAGGGTTTATGTTGAGAAATAATAACATAAAAAACTGAGAGGAATTCTATAAAGCTCTTTGTGTAAGGTTTGACAATTGTAATGATGTGGTAGATAAGTTTAACAAATTAGAACATGAGAAAGGAATGGAAGAATACACAAATAGATTGAAGAGTTAAAGTCTTTAATGAATATTCTTAATTCAATATGTTACCTAAATCATATTATGTGTCAAGTTTTATTAGTAGATTGAAGGAAGATGTTAAACCAATATTAAAGACCCTCAAGCCTGCTACTTTAACGTAAGCTTTTAATCAAATAAAGTGGTAAGAAGAGTCAAGTATTGCGATAGCTAGAAGGAGTAAATTGGTTTCAAAGATCAATCCCTCATTACTCATTTAATAATGACAAATCAAAAGGTAATTTCACTCATAAGCCTTTTAATCAATATAGAACTAAAGTATAACTAAGTTTAAAATAGTTTTTTAAAAATCTTTATGAGCAAAGAAGAAGACTTGGATTGTGCTTTAAATATAAGGATAAATTTTCTCTTGAACATAAATGTAGTTCAAAATGCATTCATTTATCTGGGAGAAGAGAGGGTGACGAGGAAGGATTTTTTTTTAAGTAGAAGAAGAAATTGATAGTGGTGCTATGAAAAATGAAAAAAAAATAAGGAATATAGGATGCCATTAAATGCTTTAACTAGTTGTTATGTTTATAACACAATATGTATTAAAAGAAGTTATCACATGAGAGATCTTATGATTTTAATTGATAATGACATCACTCACATTTTCACTGATGAAACTATGATTAAAAGGATTACTATTGTTATTGTTAAGACTACTATTTTAGTAGTGATAGTAGCCAATGACAACATCATAAAATATGATGCTCACAACCTAGAATTCTAGTGGTTCATGTAGGGGTATGAATTCCAAGCTAACTTAAGAATATTAAAGCTTGGAAGGTATGATATGGTGGTAGTAGTAGATTGGTTAAGAATCTATTTATATATCCAATTTGATTTTATCAAGATGACGACTTATTTCAAGAAAGATGGATGAATGATAGAGTTAAAGGGAATGGTAAAAGAGGCTAGTTTACAAATGATCTCAGCCTTGAAAGTACATGAAGTTTTAAGGAGGCAATTTATAACTACATTGACCAATTCTTATCTTTAGATGCTCAATAGAAGAGTGAGTAAAATATACAAATTGTAAATATGAAAGCTTTACTAGAAGAATATCAAATAATATTTCAAGAACCAAAGCATATTTCTCCTCCTAGAGTAATTGGACCATCAAATTCCTCTTATTCTAGGAGCTAAGCTAGTAAGTTTAGACCTTCCATGAGCTTATTCATATATAAAGAGGAAATTAAAAAAAAAATGGTTAAAGATATGTTACTCAATAAAATTATATTACCCAGTTGTAACCCTTTTGCTTCTCAAGTTTTGTTAGTGAATAAAAAGGCCAATGCTTGAAGGTTATGTGTGGATAATATGTAGCTTAATGATTTAATTATCAAGAAAACGTTTTTCATTCCTTTAATTAATGAACTTTATGGTTCATAATTTTTTTTTCAAAACTGGATTTAAGATCTGGATATCATCAAGTGATAATACACGACAATAATGTTGAAAAGATAACCTTTAGGACTCATTATGGGCATTATGAGTTCAAAGTAGTGCCTTTTGGTTTAACTAATACCCTTACAACATTTCAAGCATTAATGAATCATATATTGGAACCTTTCATGAGGAGATTTATGTTAGTATTATTTGATGACATCTTAGTATATAGTTCTACATTGGAGCTTCATCTTAACATCTAAAAGAGGTTTTGAAGATACTTAAGAACAACTAGTTATTTTTAAGAAGTCCAAATGTTTATTTTGTGAAAAACAAGTTGGATATTTAGGACATATAATATCTTCTGAATGAGTTGCCATAGATTTTTAAAAGACAAAAGATATTAGGGTGTGGCTAGTTCCAAAATCAGTCAAAGAGTTAAGAGAATTCTTGGGGTTAGTTGTATACTTCATGAGATTTATTAAAGGGTTTGGAGTGATTAGGAAGTTTTTGACAGAATTACTCAGAAAGATAATTTCAGCTAGAATTAGAAGTCATAGAAAGCTTTTAATCAACTAAAATCTGCATTATGCCAATCTTTTATTTTAGCTCTACCAAAATTTTAGTGTGCCTTTATATTTGAAACAAATGCTTATTATACTGGGTTAGGAGTAGTCTTGAGCCATGAAGAAAGACCTTTAACCTTCTTTAATAAGTCATTAAGTCCTGAACACTAGGGACTGTCCATCTATAAAAAGGAATACTTAACAATTCTAATGGTAATGGATAAATGTAGGCATTACTTGGAGAATATTAGCTTGTCATCAAAATTGACCATGAAAGTCTAAAATATCGATTGGAACAGAAGATAAATACTCAATTACAAAAGAGAGGATTGGAAAAGCTGTTGAGGTTAAGATACCATATTCAATATAGAAAATGGAAAAAGAATGTGGTGGCAGATACATTATCCAGATCCATAAGAGCAACCAGTGAGTTAAAAGTTATGACAGAACATGTTAATATGAATTTAGAAAGCTTGGGATCAATTCTAGTAGTAGTGCTAGCTTGGTATGAAGAAATTAAGGATTCCTATGATAATGATCACCAATTACATGAGATTATGGTTGATAAAATATTGAATATTGATAACTGGACTAATTATACATTTATCAATGGAACACTAAGGTTTACACATAAGATAATGATTGGTAAGAAGGGAAATTTAAGGGAAATACTGGTATAAGCAAAACATGATTCATATATTAAAGGACATGCTGATACATAAAATTCTTATAAAAGATTGAAGTCTATGTTTTACTACAATTAATGAAAGCTTTAGTGAAAAAAATAGTGAATGAGTGTGATATATGTAAGGAGGAAAAAGTGGAAATAGTAGCCTATCCTGGAATTTTACAACTTCTACCAACTCCTGAATGTACTTAGAGGAATATCACAATGAATTTTATAGAAGGTCCTTTGACTTTAAAAAGAAAAGGATATTATATTGGTGATCATTGATAAACTCACCGAGTATGGTTATTTTATTGCTTTCTTATACCTTTTCATAGCTTAGAAGGTGGCTTAATTATTTTTGGATTAATTTTATAAGTTTAGTGGCCTACGAGCTGCTATAGTAATTAACAAAGATAATGAGTTCATAACTCTATTTTGAAAAGAACTATTTAAACTTCTAAGAGTCAAGCTCCTCATGAGTTCTTCTCACCATCCTGAGAATGATAATCAATTTGAGAGAGTTGACTAGTGCCTAGAGATTTATTTAAGATGCGTGACCATGCATAATTATAAACGGTGGGATCATTGGCTATCTTTAACTCATTAGTGGTATAATTCAAGTTATCATTCTTCTATAAAGATGACTCTATTTCAAGTATTGTATAGCTATTCACATCCTAATTGGGAGTTGATTACATAAGAAAAAAACTATGTTAGTTGTTGTAAAATATATAATAAGGGAGAGAATCAACATGAACTATGTATTGAAAAAAATAGTTAGAGATTGTCAGACATAAGATGATAATATACAACAAAATCATAATTAAAAAGAATTTCAAGTAAGAGATCAATTATTTCTTAAGCCGCAACCTTATAGATAAATAAACATGGCTTTAAGAAAAAATTTCAAGTTGAGCCTGAGATTTTATAGACCATTCTTAGTTATACAAATGGTGAAAGAAGTGGCATACAAGTTACAATTGCCAACATGTTCAACCATACATCCAGTGTTTCATGTTTCATTATTAAAGAGAAAGGTTGGAAGTAACGTTGTAGTCACTTCTATCTTACCTAGATTGGATGAGTATAGAAGGGTCAAGGTGTTACTGGTGGAACCTCTAGATAGGAAAATCATGAAGAAATGTGACATAAATTTTGTTATATGATCAATCAAATGGTTTAACTTGTTTTATAAAGATGTTACATAGGAGAACTTAAAGGAATTAAGCATGTAATTTCTAGAGTTTAATGTGGATTCTTGAGGACAATAATCTCTTAATAGAGAAGGTATTGTTATGATAATAAGAAAAATGAGTACATGTAATAGTAATAAAATAGCATAAATAATGACAATGGTTAATTCAACATGTGTTTGTAGTGGCAGTAGTTAGTTTAATATGTGTTTGCTAATAATTCCATATGATGTAAGTAAGTTAGTTGAATGTTAAAGTTAGTTGCAAAGCAATTTATTGAAGTTGTTGGTTAGTTAACACAATTAGTTAGCTTGATAAGATACTATAAGTTAGAAACTTAGAAGGTAAACAATAAAAAATTTTCATTTCTGTATTTCCAGAAGCTTGCTCTATTTACCTCTTATTTCTTTTAATCCTCTTAAACCTCTATTCTTGGAAGTGTTACAAACCAAAGATTGATGGAAGGATATTAGAAATAACATGTGATAAATATATCAAAAAAACATTTACTCGTTGTTAACATATTTTGCATGTGTTGATTAACGTATTTTAGCATGTGAAGATTAGCTAGTTAAGAGTTAGTTACATGAAAGTTAGTAGATAGTTATAAGATTAGTTCATTATATAAATAAGAATGTATGAGAATGGTTGAATCTAGGCAATAAAAAAATTGATTTTGATGTAGAATTGTATTATCTCACTCTTCTCTCTAATTTCTACTTCTCCCTCAATTTTCTTCTAAAACAATTGCTTATTAAGGAGAGATCTTTAATAATTAGTGTCAAAGCCATTTTCCAAGGGTAAAGGAAGGTAGCTTATGTTCAAGAAACTATTAATAATGGTGGAAAACAACATGGTGAAAGCTTTGGAAGAACACAACAAGAGATTTAAAAAGTGAATGTGAAATATTCACCACCAACTTTAAAAAATCATTGTTGTGATTCAGAAATGAATAATTATCTTTGGTGATTTTTTGACCCACAAAAAGCATTCCAAACAAAAGTCAATCATCAAGACAATATAAGTCTAACTTCTTTCAAGGAGGGGTTGTTGGAAAATATCTGAACCTTTTAAAGTTATCCATGTTTGTAACATGAGGTGTGACATTTCTGAAATTGACTTGTTTCAGATGTTTCAGTCATTTAGGATTATAGTGAAGCTTGTTATACTTCATGATAAAAATCATGCTTTCCTTCAAATACAAGATGTTATTTCCACGATTAATGTTCTTCAATACTATACAAGCGTTCAATTAACCATAAGAGGAAGGAGTGTTTATGTTCAATTCTCATCACATCAAGAACTTACTACAATGGATCAAAATACTTTCAAGGAGGTAAAATGCTCTTCTTTAACTAAATTTGAGATTAGTTTTATAGAGAGAGAAAAAAGTGAGTTTTGAATAAAATGAAGGAAAGTTTGATTATTTTAATAAAAATAAAAATGTTGCTTATTGTGAATTATTGTTTAGACTTTCTAAAAGTGAAGAGTTTGATGAAAATCTAGAGAGTTCTAGTGTGAAGGTGCAAGAAGCTAAGAATTATATGGATGATGAATCAAAGAAGTAAAATAAAGCGAGATTAAAAAGGATTAAAGAGAGTAGATCCAAGAAGAAAAAGATTAAGGAGGATTTGTGACAATTCAATTACAAGGAGAAGCCTATTTGGTTGTGCAAGCTTGAAGAGATCACCAAGGAGGAGTATACTTCTTCCTACAAGAGTTTGACCAATGTTTGGAATGATTATTTGATTGTTAAGCACTTCTCTATTAAGGGTCAACTGGAGTTAAAGGTAGTTTTTTTTTTGCCGAAGAGAGATCCATTTGATTTGTTTGACACTCACAATATGAAAAACATTAAGCTCTATAACAGAGGGTCTTCATTATAGATGACTCCAAATAAAACTCTTAAGGTTAATAGAAAGAACTCAA
>Ga0307510_10007495_pt1 | contig 12994 bp, 9 predicted proteins | sample 12_EM_MG_FD_207224 | JGI IMG/M metagenome (GOLD analysis project Ga0307510, IMG submission 207224) | Populus trichocarpa ectomycorrhiza microbial communities from riparian zone in the Pacific Northwest, United States - 12_EM | ecosystem: Host-associated > Plants > Roots > Unclassified | place... | reverse complement strand
TTGAGTTTCAAACTCGGACTTTAGTTATTGATCATAAGAGTGTCAAGGCCCAGATCTGGGATACTGCTGGTCAAGAACGGTAACTATTCTTTCTTTCAGATATTCTCCCTGTTTTTTTTTTTTTTTGCTTCAACGAGGAATGCTAAGAATAGTTTCGTCGTTCCTATGTTTTTATTTTTGGTTGGTCTAAAACTGTGGATGTGATATGGTTTTTTCGTCATTTATAATATGCTAGTATGCTTAGTTGTTTTTTTCTTGCTTTTCTTTGTTTTTCCGTCATTGATTGGATTGCAGCCTGTTTGTAGTTTTTGATTAGTGAATGTCAGACTTCTGGATGCGAATTGATCCGGTTTAAAGCTTGTGGTATAAGTATGGATATGTATATGAATTGATATAATGTGATCATGCTGGATATGAGGCTGTTCATGGTGATACATGTAAAGGTAGATCTTGATTCTCGACTCTGTCAAGCTGTAATGGGTGATGTGTCTTCAGGTCAGCCCTCGCTATTGCTGGCCCTTAAAATTAACATTTTTCCTTGCATATAAAGTGCCGATTGAAAAGTTTTGCTACATATTAGCTTTTCTATATCTTCTTTGGCCACCTCTATTGCCTTTTTTGGTGGTTCTGTTGGGAGAGGATTTAAATTCTCATGTTTATAGTGCTGATGTTTTGGCTGGAGAAAAGGTGGCCTTTTGTTTGATTCTTGATGAAAGAAGAATTATTTATTTTTCTTAAAGCTGCTTTCGGCCTAGGAAGTGGATCCGGCTTATGTCACTATTCTTTTGTTCATCCTCAAAGAATAACACATCTATTGTGGGGTTTTGTCTTCCACTATATAGACTGTTCTAAGCCTCAGTATTTTTCGTATTAGTTGATATAAGGTTGTTAGAGCATCGAGAATTTAGGAGTTCCAAATAACTTTGTGCAATTCTGAGGAATTTCATTACATTGTAAGGTTATGTTTAAATCTTCTTTAGTGCTTAAAACTTTATTGTTGAACAAGAAAGATCGTTTATCTTATATTATCTTTGGAGCTATGACATAGCTTGGAACAATTCTTGAAATATATTCTGTATATATCAAGGTGCGCAGAGATGGACATCATATTTAATGACTAGATACTATCGTTAAGAATCTTTGGGATCCAGGCTGGCAATAATTTTTTTTTGCTACGAGAGAAAGGGAAAAACACAGGCGCCTTATGAGATCTTACTCTTATGTGCTTTAACACAAAATTCCATGTTGTTGTGTTCTTAATCTGGGAAGAAAAGGATACTGTATTTCATTGCATAGAATAGATATTACAATTTTATAATTCATGAATATTGATTTCTTCTCTGCTCACGTGGTTCAATGAACAGGTACAGAGCAGTCACAAGTGCATACTACAGGGGTGCTGTTGGGGCAATGTTGGTGTATGACATAACCAAACGCCAGACATTTGATCACATACCACGCTGGCTGGAAGAACTGCGTAGCCATGCCGACAAGAACATAGTTATCATTCTGATTGGGAACAAAAGTGATCTTGAGGACCAGCAGGCCGTACCCACTGAGGATGTCAATGAATTTGCTCAGAAGGAAGGACTATTCTTCCTGGAGACCTCAGCATTGCAAGCAACTAATGTTGAGAGCGCCTTTATGACTGTGTTGACAGAGATCTTCAACATTGTAAACAAGAAGAACCTGATTGCTGGTGAAAATCAAAGCAACGGTAACCCGGCATCTTTGTCCGGCAAGAAGATCATCATTCCAGGCCCTGCACAAGAAATTCCATCTAAGAGCAAGTGTTGTAGATAAAGTCAATTGTGATTTGATCAGTCCTGGCTTTGAAACTGCATGCTTCTCTTTAATGTGCTCCCAACAGCAATTTTGTTTTGAAAGGCGTGATGTATTTATTTGTAAATCTTACCGTCTTATAGTTTAGTTTGCATTAGCAGCTGACTAGTTTCTTATTTTGAGGTGAATCTGAGTCGCATATTATCCTCTCAATCTCATTCTCGAAAAAAAGGTTTGTATTGTCACGGGCTGTTTTGAATACCCTGTGTACCCCTGCTTTGAATTTGTGTTGTGTGGAAATGGCTTTGAAACTGCATGCTTCTCTTTAATTTCGCTTTAATTTGCCCCCGAAAGCAATTTTATTTTGAAAGGTGTGATGTATTTCTTTGTAAATTTAACATTCTTATAGTTTAGTTTGCATGAGCAGCTGTTGGTTTCTTATTTTGAGGTGAAGCTGAGTCGTATATTCTCCTCTCAATCTCATTCTCCAAAAGAAAAGGTTCGTATTTTCATTGAATGTTTTGAATACCTTTTATACCCGTGCTTTGAATTTCTGTAGTGCAGTAATGGAAGGTGGAAGTGAAAAGGTTTATGGCGGTTCTCTGTTACTTGAGAGGCTTTTTAGCAGTAGTTCCCTATTCTGAAAAAAAAGTTGCAACCAATGGTAGTGGATGTGTCTATTCTCTGCCCTCGGACTAGAGATGATAACGTTTTAGCATGCAGCCAAGTGGGTAAATTTTACACCTTTCCTTCATCTCCCCCACATCAGCTTTTTATCCCTTTTGTTTTGCTTTTCAGCTCTTCTTCTATGGTTTAGTCATTTTTGGCAGTCAATTGCAGTGACCATCACGCTCAGATTGGATCTACCTTTCCAGCAGCCAATGGCTATCGTTGAAGCATCCGCCTTGGTAGGATCTGACATGGCTTTGCTGTCTGCAATCAAAACAATGTCGTCAATAGTGAATACACATTTATCCACTAATAACCCAAACATGGTAGGTACTGCTACATACCCTCATAACTATTACGCCACAACCCATCATAAGCTTTGATGCCTTCTCAGCATCAACAAAGTCTGCGAATTTTATTGCTTTATACTGCCACAAATGCTTGAAATCCACCAGGGATGTATATAGGTTTTTCAAACCATACGAGATCTTTATCTTTTTTATCTAAAAAGATTTCTAACTTTGAATTTCCTTCTGCTTGGTGATGTGCGGAAGAATTACCGGCAGATATCCTGAATGCACATGGGGTAGGGTACCTTCTCTTGAAGTTTGTCGCTCCTTCGAAAAGAAAGAAAGTAAAAAGTGTAAGCAATTAAGAAATGAACAATTCTCTGTTAAATCAACCTAGGCAACCACCTTTTTTGGGTGAAAAGAAACATATAGAAGAACTGCACTCTAGCAATGTAGGTCATGGCACAGGGCTGTGTCTTGTAAGAAAGAAACTTTGGAGCCGGTCAATCAACACGAGACAGCACTAACAGGCCAGAGGAAGAGAGGGATTGGTGGAAATGCCGAGGCCGAGGCTGAGGCCGAGGCTGCCACCTAGGAAAGGAAAAACAATATAAAGAAAACAATACTGCCAAAATAGCATGAAGATATACTTACAAACATCTTCAGGCCGATATATGCTATCTTAAGTTGTTGGCCAACACGAAAATTTAACTCAAGGACATCCTTAACCGACTTCGAGACAGAAAATTCTCTTCACATGTTTCTTGTCACGATTTCTTGAGATTGAGTGGCCATCAAAAGGAAATGAATCATCAATCCCATAGAACATCTTTATGCTATTGATAATAGCTTCATCTTTAAAGAAAAGAACAGGGTCCACCCCTTTCCATTTGCCTTGAGTTTGCAACTTTCTCTTCCATGCAGCCTTCCCTGAATCAGTTTCCCCATTAATTAGAGCTTGGGCTTCCTCTGAATCATTTTGGTCAGATATATTAGAAAGATCAGGTTCCATTGCAGCTTCATCTGGCTCATTAACACAATTAAATCTGCCTGAGGCTAATTCATAATTTTTTTCCACAGCAGCATCTACGGAGTCTGGCTCCATCCCACTATTTTCTGCAGTAACCTGATTCGATAATTTTTCCTGCAGTTTAGTGTTCTTGAACAAACTCTTTTTCTTACTGGGTTTCTCCTGAATGGCTGCAGGAAAATCATGAATTTGATATAATACAATGAACGCCTAACATGCAAAGCAAAAGAAAAAAGTGACAGACATCCTTCAAAATAGGTTGGAGTCATCATTTATTTCAACTACCGAGTAAGCGTTTTGCAAGTGGGAGATGAGACGAAAGTGACATGAGCAAAGGAGCACCATCTTCAGAACACAGGAAACTGTGGGGATTAGGAGTAACCATTACTGGCTACAAGGTCCAACTAGCCTACCCTCATTCTCAACATTAACTGCTCAGATTCTTTATAATAACACGATGCATCAATAACACTAAAATTCACCCGGTAAAGGGGAGAGTTTCTGGAGGACAGCAATGAAAAAGGCCCCGCTGTTCTGATCATGAGGCACTATCCTCATACAGCGTTCCAGGAGGAGATCAGAAACTTCCTCAATTAAATCTTCAGTGGAAGCGTCCTCCATTGGCTGAAGCCCATCTTCAGAATTCACACTTTCACCATTCTCTTGCTCAAGGCCCTTTTTGGCTGGGGCACTGTAGCTTTTGCCTGAAGGAAACATGCTGGGAAGTATATGATATCTGTGTAATTTGGAGACATCTTTGTGGGAAGCTAGCCAGAGATCTTTGTCACGTACCTGTAGACCCCAGAGAACATGAATCATACCATATACAATTAAGAAATTGAGAGCAGAACTTGATTGTAAAATGCTAAACTACTGCCCATTGAACAATTTCATCCAAAACCTGTCACAACCCCAATATTAAACACCTTGTTTCCTAATAACACACTTTTTTTTCTTAGAACAGGGCAAAAGCTGGCTAACTGACATATTGAACAAAACCCAGCTATGCCTTTAGTAGGGAGAACGTTAAACAAGACAAACCAAAAGAGTACGGATATCCTTTAGTAAATATTGTAATGCACATAATATTTAATGACAGTATTTGAGAACACTCAAATATAAAATCCTAACCCAGCATCAAAAAACAAAGGAAATAGCATTATGATTGTTGATATTTTGTTAGAAAATGGAGTTCCTATGAAGAATATTGCTTTATCAGTTCAGATAAAGCCTAGTATTATGATTTCGAATCTGGAGAATTTGAAAAGGCTTGTCCAGAAAGCGAGTCTAATGGGATTTCATCCTTCCAAGTTCCAAGAGTCAATTTGTTTTAGCAATTGTGTTGCTGAGGTCCATGACCACATCCACATGTGAAAAAAAGCTTGATGTGTATAGGAGATGGGGTTTGTCTCAAGAATCAGCATTTGTAAGGAATCCTTGGTTTATGAGCTTATCTGAAGAGAAGATCACGGCAGTGATGGATCTTTTTGTCACCCAATTTCTATTAAATTGTTCCAAGGGCTTTGTTATTGCAATTTCTAGTTTCTAAATGCTTGGCTGAGAAGATTTTCAGAAGCACTGCGTTCTTCTACATAGCTGAAAGTAAGTTCCGGCAGATGTTCATAAATCACCATTCTGAATCTACCCGGATATTGAAATTTTACAATGAAAAACTGAATCTTTCATCAGTTGTAAACTCTTCTACATTTTAAATCACAATGGCTCTGCATTTTCATTTGTTTTTTATCGTTTTCTCTGCCTTAGAATTTCCATAAGTTGGGCATTGTGCATTGGAATTACCTGTTCTTTTTGCAATTTAGTTTCTCTATTCTCTGATTTTTCTCGATTAAACCTTGAACCTTGTGCTTCGTGATGTTTTTACAGCCATCTGGCATACTGGGAGCTGCACTTTCCTTGCCTTCCATGATATATACTAACACTGTCTTGTTATTACTTGTGAATGATGTTCTTTCACTATGAGAGATGATCTAATCCAAGTTAGGTTTCACTTGGTAATTGCATTCATGAAACAGAGAGGTTCAAACTTCATTCTGCATTGGGACTGCGTAGAAATGGATGCTAATCCTGCTTTGCATATTAGATCTTTTCCTTTCTATAGTTAGTTTATAACTAATCGAAGTATTCATTCAAAACACAAAAGTTTGCCCCAGTATGGATTGTTGCAGGGTTTGGAATGTTTAAATGACCTGAGATTCTTCCTATCTTAAAACAAAGAGGAACATTTATGGTATGAAAGACAGACTTGAACACTACAAATCCTGATGCAAGGAAGGTGTCGAGAGATAGTAAGTTCAAGATTTAATATCACTATACGGTGTTGATGAGTTCATCTTTAAGAGATGAGCACAATATCCTCTTTTTTTTTTTTTTTTTCATGATGCTTGAATGATGCTTGAATCATGTATGAATTTTTATTTGAAGCATGTATATTAATGAGCTTGAACTGTGTATGAAAAAAAAATTCCTTACGATTTTACGATTTTACAATCCGTTTTTACGATCCGAGTTTATTTTATATTTTCTATACCGTGTTAAAAATACGTTTTTGACAACCTTGATCCCTGCCATTTCCTCCACATATCTGGAGCCCTGCGGAGGGTACCATCTCTACTACAGGGAACATCACACAACACTCGATCAAAGAGAAGCTGACTAATCTGTGGTTCGAATGTCATTTCAGAAGCTTTAGGGCCATTTTTGTCTGAGCGGCACCCAGGGAAGTGCTGAGCTTCATTATTTGTGACTATCAAGTTGGCAGTGCACATCCAGATCATTAGCTATAACCTAGATAAGTAAATTAATATTAGTAATAAAGAATCAATTTCTCATTCTAACATTAAAACGAAGTGAATCAAATAAATCAAATAGGAGTTTCCAAGTACTGATACAATTCAGGGTAAAGAGATGATTAAGCAAAATGAAACAAGTAATACAATTGAGCAGAATGTGAAACAAAAAAGGAAAAAAAAAACCATTCCATCAGGTAGGAAAATCATTATATAAACCCGAAAGTAGACTTGCCCACCATGCTGACAGCCTCCTGTCTGGTGATGTTTCCAATTTCATTTTCTAGCTTTAAGAACTCATGGAATCTGAAACAATTATATCAGAATCACCATTTGTTAAACAAAGAGAAAGAAACCAAAATCAACAGCTCACACATATTCACACATAATGTAAGCCCTAAATATGAAAACCAACAAATCATATGCAAGTAGGTAGTGGAAAACCTCTTCCATTTGCAATCTCCCTCTCTAATTTTTCTTTTCCATGGAAAACCAAAAAAAAAAATTCATTCATCAAAAATGGGAAAGCCATTTCTCCAAACAGTTACCATACAAAATTAGGCATGAAAATTTCAAAGAACATAAAGCATTTTTGCCCATAGGAAATTTTATATATTGAAAATGGTTGGAATATCATGATTCTAAATGAAAAAAAATGGAAAACAACTAGATTGATTTTCAGAAATACATAAAAAAAAATGTTTGAGGTGTTTTCCAAGATCCAGAGAAATCTGATAGCAATAATTCCATTTCTCTGTAGGAAAATATAAATTAACTGAATATTATTGGTAGGAAATCGTTTACGGCACACAGTATACTTCAGTAGTAGTAAGTATAATGAATGCATTGCACAGGTCAATTGTATGCAACTGAAGATAGAAGAAGATAAATTAGATGTAAACCTTCTGTATAACAGATGTCCAGAAATAAGAAAGGGAAGAGCAGAATTAAGCAAATGTCAGCATTATCAGATAATTGTATTAGTTCAATAGAAAAGATAACAAGTTCACAACAACACTTGAACAGCCAGTGATTTACAATCAGAAATTGCATGATTTACCTCTCAAGGGTTTGGTTCTTCCTTAGCTGCATCCGGGAAAAATTTGAATGCCAAGCAAGATTATCAGGGTACCAAGGCAATGGTCTGATAGCCTCCACTTCATCACCATCAGTGGTCTGTAAAAAAATGACAAAAAATTAGGGGAAAAAAAAACAGTAGGCTATCATCTGTAACAACCAGCATTTTTTGGCAACATAATCATCAAAGGTGTTATAGTTTCAATATAGATAAATACAGGTTAACTCTGCTTTTAGAGAATTCATAAAGTCATTCTCTAGCTGCGATTTGATATCTTCACAAAACTGGCTTCTGCAAAATTGAAGAAAAAGATAAATCACAAGGTTGATAACTTTTTCCCATGCTGTAATATGCAGTTTCGAGGCTAAAGTTAAGGAAGAAGGTAGGTAGAACACAGGAGAACTTATAGATAAACCCTCCAGATGCAGTCCTTATGCTTGTAATTGCAGATGTCCAACATGCAGCATCTTAATTCAATCAAAAACTCGAGGGGAAAATGGACCTTATACCACAAATATCATTTCCCGCCATTTCATTCTTTTCCTAGGACCATATTTTTATTGCCCAATCACAGTCTACATCCCCCGGCTTCCTTCAATCCCTAAAGCAGCCTCCAATTGAAAAGGATGTCTAGTTTGACTTACATTGCTATAATCAGCAGCTAAATTCTTCATCCACCTAATCACATCCAATTCATGTAAAACAGAACTGAATAGCAACCCTATATCGGGAGATTCATCTCATGTGTTTGTACAACTCTTACCTATCCTGGCTAGTCTGTTGCTGCTGACAACATCAACAACTGCAAAAGCCCAACCTCTTCACCCCTAACTCCTAACTTCAAAGGCTTGCATCTTGAACTTGAAAAAAAAAAAAAATACTAACTGTACATCTTTTTACTGCTATAGCATGAAGTAAGAACAATTACAAACACACTCAGAGCGCCAAAACAAAGAATTAACCAACAATTCAAATAGCAAAAGAAATCAAAGTTTTACCTTGAATTGATTCTAAAAGCAGCAGGCAAGGGTGTTCTAAGAACTTCCACATAGGTATCCCATTCTTCTGGTGTCACTATCCCTTGCTCCTATTACAAATAGAAAATCACTTAAACCCCACGAAACCAAATCAAACAAAGAACCATTCTTTGTTAACCAGAAGAGAAGCAAGTATAACCTCGTAGTATTCATCAAAGCCAGGATTTTGAGTTGTAAAAGGCTGCCAATGAGTCTTATTCTCAGAGTTTCTGTTGCTGTTGGGATCAGAAGAGGCACTGTCAGATTTGTGGCGTTTCCAGACATTCTCTCTGCCATCACGAAAGTGCTTTTTTTGAGTTGGTGACCTGTTTCCTCTTCCTCTCCCTCCCATTTTCCTTTTCTTTTTGTTGTTGTTGAAGATACTCTGCTGTTTATCTCCGTACACGACTGTGCCTGGGATTCTTGCTAATGGACTAGGTTTCTGTACGGGTTTAATGTTTTTTGGGACCGTTTGGAGGTTTCTGTACAGGTTTAAGGTTTTTCGGGACCGTTTGGCGCAGTAATTGAATTACTGTTTTGCTATTTTTGAAATGTTTTTGTTTTAAATTAATGTTTTATATTTTTAAATAATTTTAATATATTAATATGAAAATTTCTTATAAAAAAATTATTTTAATATATTTAAAAAAAATTATATTTACTCCAGACAAACACGTGTAGTTTAGAATAAATCTCAGATTCAAACAAACGACCTGTCGTTTTCTCTTCAAAGCTTTTGAGCTAGCCCAATGTACAAATGAACCCATTATTATAGCCCATTTTAAATGCTTATGTCTCTATCTGAACCCATTTTCAACGCTGATGTCTCTTTCTGAACCCATTGTAGCCCGTTAACATATTTCTTTTCCGGGCCGAAGTTGACGAGATTTGTAAAGCATGGTATTATAATAATAATAATAATAATTTTTTAAAGTATTTTTTATTTTTAAATATTTTTAAATAATATGTTTTTTTTAAAAAAATTATTTATGACATTAACCCATCAAGAATATTCAAAAACATTAAAAAAATCAATTTTTTTAGAAAACGTTCGCAAACACTTTGATAGCATTGTATAATTGCCATCATGTTTCCAGTTTCTAGCTAGGGCTAGCAATCCATTTACAGTTCTGTTCTAAGCATCGACCACTACACAAATGTGAGAGGATTCTTCTGAATGTATGTATATGCATGGATTGAAAAGGTGTTAACATCTCCTCCTTGATGCGTGTCCAATTTTACAACACAAAATAATGGTAACCGACCCGAGTGTTCATGTTCAGATTGTAGATCAATTTATCTCACGCCCACAGTTATTGAAATGCATTAATTCGAATTTATCTATGGTTATGTTAAAAAGGAATGTAAGTTGTGTTTGAGATTCTCAGGGTATATTTTAAAGTGTTTTTATCTTAAAAATATATTAAATAATATTTTTTATATATTTTTAACATTAGCACAATAAAAAATATTAATTTAAAGTTTTTTTTAAAATAAAAAATTTAGAAAAGTACGGTCCAACCGCACTCCCAAACGGTAATTTAGGGGATCTTTGAGAATATAGTAGTGATTGTTTTTCAAAGTTCTTTTTACTCGAAAATGCATTAAAATATTTTTTTAAATTTTTTAAAAATTATTTTTGATATCAACATATTAAAACATAAAAAAACTAATTTTAAATAAAAAAAATTAAAAAAATCATGAAACACGGGTTGCATCGCAATCCTAAATAAACCTTTGATGCATCAAATTACTTAACCCCAAGATATATGATATCATTTACAAAGCTAAGTTTAACCCATAGTAAGGCATAAAAGGATTTGATTAAGCAGAGTATGAAAATGGGACATGACAGGGATTCAACTTCCTGGCGTGTTAATACAGATGTAGCAAGAAGTCGACAACAATTATATGCGTATAAAATAAAGTAATCCCAGAATGCCGTCTACTTGTAAGAAAAAAGAAACAAAATTGAACTATACTACTAATAGTAAATGTTTTGTAGCTTGTAAATTGTGAAATATTCAGTGAACCATGGCAAGTTGTTAGCTTTTCGAGAGACATTTGGGTGCAGAGTACTCAGACTGCATAAAACAGCATTTCGAATCCCTTCTCACAGAGAAGCACCATTCCATGATACAAGAGCAGGACCCCATGAACACTGCTGCATGTCACATGACAACAAATTCTTCAAGCTTTACTTGCTGTTGAATCATTAAAAGAAGAAAATCTTGATAAACAATGATCATGGGTTTTGTTAATAGTTAAATTAACTTCTAGTCTATGCTTAACACTGCTCTAAAAGCATGTTTGATTCTGCCACAAAGTAAAAGAAAAAAAGAAGGGTAGGCTAAAGAGAATTATTCCCCACAAGATATATGCTTCTCCTGCACAGTGCTCACCCCTCCCCAGGTATGAACATTATTGAACTTTATCTAATTCCTTATTATATGGGAAAGTCAAACCTCATTTACTGCAAACACTTTCGGTCATTAACGTGTTAATTACTTTTTAATCGACATGACGTGTATTCCATTTCATTCGAGGATAAGGGTTATTCTAGCACAAGAGGAAAGAAGATTGGATTGTTCCTGCAGTCTTTTCCTAGGTTTTTTTTTCTATGTAAGATTCACGTTGGATTGGCAATGGTGGAATTCAAATTGGAAACATCATCTCTTTTATATTGCTTGCAAGAGTGTTTATGGAGGTAGACTGGGTTCTGGTTTGGATTGAGTTTAATTTCTTCACTGTAGTTTCGGTGCTTTGAAATTTTACGTTTTTTTAGTATGGTAAGCAATTGTTTTGATGTTCTTATGCTAAAATCATAAAACAAATTTATATATCTTTTTAATTAAAATACATTTAAAAAAAAACACAAACTACAATGCTTTTCTTCTTTCAAGTGGTTGCATACTAAATGTAAATTACATGAGGGCATACTTTAGGGCTTACGTATGATTTATAAGATTTGATTTTATAGCTATAGCTTCCCTTTTTCACAGCGCATGCCAGTTTTAACGAAGGTAATTAAAAACAAAGATAACATAAAAATATACAATTTACAGCCAAAAAGTAAAAAATTGATTGGTTTGTCTTCTACTGATCTAAAAGCTCCTAATTTACACAACCTCCTAAGAACTCTATAATCTCCAATGGAAAAAAAGAAATTCAAACCAAGAGCATTGGATTCTCATAATTTCTTGTAATCTTCATTTGTAACCGATTTTTGAAATAAATCAATGATATTAAGTTTGATTTTCATCTGAAAAATTTAAATTTTATCATGAATCACTGACTTTGTATTGAATTTAGCATTTGAGTTTGAGTTTCATTTAAAAAATTCAAGAATGTTGTTATGAATGACCTATCTTTTGTTTTGATTTTTTATATTTATTAAGTGTAGGGTATTTCTCTAACACCTTTTATTTTATTTAAAAAACATAACAATAAAGCATGGGAGGAAGAGATAATAGCTGGGTTTCAAATCTCAAATTTCTAGCTAAAGAACAAAAATGACAGCAACTTAAATTCAGTGGATTGCTGCAAGGAAAGTTTATATTGGAGGGATGTTTACACACACACCCTTTGAAGATAGATGTGATGATAATTCTAAGAGGTGTAATTTAATTGATCAGATTCCAAATTTATTTTCTAGAGATCACAAGTTTGAATTTCACAAAACTCAGGACTACTGAAAACTTATATAATTGTTAACTTCAGGACCTGTAAGATTAATTAAAATACATATAAGTTAATCTTGATATTCACGTTAATTAAAAAAAATAGATATAATGATATATGTATATAGAAGAATGTTTCGTCAGCTCTACGTTATTATATGTATTTTTTGCAATAATATGATAATACTTCAAGACATGACATATGTCAACATCTCTAGGATGAATGGCCTCCATCTTGTTCCCCTGCCTTCGACACTTAAGGGGTATGTCATGCAATAAAGACCGCTCCACGGGCTAATCCAATCAAGAGCAACAACGTCGCTGTTGGTTTTTTGGGCCAATTATTTCACCATGCTCTTCTATTTCACAGAGAACATCTGCAGTCGATCGTCAGAGATCTCTCTCTATATTTTCAGCATGTCCTCGGAAGGATAATTACTCTCGTTTAGCCTTAGTATCTTAGCAATTTTGTTATCTTTGGGCATATGTTCTTATCCAAGTTAAAGAAATGCATAAAACACCTGATCTTTTGACAAAAATCACGAATTGTCGTGTGATTTTTCTTGTAGTATATGCGGAGTGGGAGGTCCGGGACAACACTTAATGATGCCATTTGCTTCCGGCCCTTGTTCCAGAGGACAA
>Ga0307510_10007493_pt1 | contig 12997 bp, 7 predicted proteins | sample 12_EM_MG_FD_207224 | JGI IMG/M metagenome (GOLD analysis project Ga0307510, IMG submission 207224) | Populus trichocarpa ectomycorrhiza microbial communities from riparian zone in the Pacific Northwest, United States - 12_EM | ecosystem: Host-associated > Plants > Roots > Unclassified | place... | reverse complement strand
GGTTAATGAAATCTTTACCCATGATGTTGAGGAATAAATCTCAACCATTCATAATGCTAAGGACAAAAAGTTTTGTCCGGCTCTCAACTAACAAAGGAAGGACACAAGGCTATTTTTGCAAGTAAAGCAGTTTTGGATAATGTTTTTGAAAGAGAATCTACATGTATTTTTAGTTTAATAAGAGCTGAAATTGTGAAATACAAGTACTAGTTGACATGAGATTTGTGCACTTTGGTGAAGAGTTAGGGAGTAATTAGGGCTGAAAAGTGGGTATTTGTGCATCTTTTTCTTTTATTTTTGGGAAGAAGATAATGAATAGTAAAATTATAGTTTTTTTTTCAATTTGGTCCCTGAACCTTTGAAACTTTGCAATGGAACCCCCAATCAGCCCTAATCTTTCATATTCCTTGCAATTTCACCCTTGGGCTTTTTCAGTTGGACCCTCAAATTTTAGCGTTTTTTACAAAGTGGTCATTAATTTCAAATTTCTTCAATATGGTCCTTAATTAAACTTCATACTTCAAATTTCTTTCAATTAAGTCCCTTATTGCACCAAATTAGCTTTTTAAAGTTTCAATTATGTCCCTAATCTTCCAATCTTTGCGAATTGATCTGAATTAGGCCTCCAAACTTGATTTTTCTTCAATTGAATCCTTGATTGAATCTACAAAACCTATTAGAAGTTTAATTAAGTCCTTAAACCTAATAATTCTTCTAATTTTTGCCCAATTGACTTTCAAAACTCAATTTTTCTTCAATTAAATTCTTAAATAAGTCAATTAAACCTATTAGAAGTTTAATTAAGTCCTTAAAATTAATTAATTCTTCTAATTTTTATCAAGTTTGGATTTCAACCTTAACTTTCTTTTCGTTAAGTTTTTCTTCAACTTGTCATGCCAAAATATCCTAATTTTTACTATTTTTTTAACCTTTTGACTCGTTGCAGCTCAAAGGCTTATCTCTTTCTGTTTTGAAAATATTTTTAGATTTTTAATTTATAATGCTTTTGGATTTTTGAATAAAAAATATATTTTTTATAAAACAATTTCGAGGATCCAAAATTAGGTTATGACAGTAGCCAACACATCAACACGTTTCATTGTAAGAGGCGTGGTACTCACGAGCTTAGGGAATGTGAAACAATCATGGATGTTCCCCTTTGTGCTTCTTTTGGATGCTCTTGTTGAAGATTTATGGCATGGTGGAGACTTTTCTTGTGTGTGACTTTGTCTGGTCATGCTAGCCTTTTTTCACCCTGATGTGATTTTCCATCACATGTTTGATGCTAAAGAAATTTTTATCAGGGAGTGTGTATAACTTTTCCTATAAGGAATAGTTGTAGACTTAATTGATCAGTGCTTTAGTGGTGATAGGTTTAAGTAGATCCTCCACATTTAGTGTTTTCTCGTTGAATCTTTGAAGATATGCTCTCGTGTTTTCATCATCTCATTGCGTGATAGCAAAAAGCTTTGTAGTGCTTTTTTTGGTAGGAATGATGGTGTTGAAACAAGAGATGAGTTTCATGCAAAGATCTTGGAGACCTAGGATGGAGCCAATTTTAAGGTTATAATACCACACCCTAGCATATCCATGAAAAGTTATAGGAAAATTCTTGCACATAGTGTCACTAGCTACATGATGCTTTTAAAATTTTTTATGTGCTCCCTAAGATCTATAAGGTCATCATAATTATCTATGTTGGCTTTAGCAACGACATAGTCCTTGATTAGACAAATGTGTAACACTCTATGACAAAGTAGAGACTCTTCCATTTTGTGGGAATAACATGTAGGAGCTAGGGTTGATGTAATCTCGGGCATGTTGTGCCTAGGCTTTTGAGATGAGGAGCATGCGAATGAGAATACCATGTCTAGGAAGAAGATTGATAGGAATAACCATGTTTGTGGCTTAGATTTGTCGGGGAGTGCTAGCTCATATAAAGAGTTGGAGTATGGTACCTACTCGGCATGTTGTTTTTTCTATTTTCTTTCTGGATCTGAAGATGTCCACTTAGTGCTGTTGGTTGACTTTTTTGTTTGTTGTATAGAAGAGAGCGAAGCTATTCCTGTATGACTAAAATAGTGTTGATGAGTACTTGCACTTGTTGGGAGAGTTGTTGAATACCTATGGGAACTGAAGTTCTTACGCGGATATTATTTACTCTCCCATGTATTGGAGTCATGTCACCATTAATTTTTTTTTTTTTTTTTTAGAAGTTAAAAGGGAATGAACAAGCCTTTCGTTCAAGTTTCCACAAACGACGCTACTGATGAAGTTTAGAAAAACTTCATTTGGATATGGGCTCACTTCACAGATAATACTAGACTGAAAATATGAGTGTTACTTGCAAAATAACACTCTGATAACTTAGTCAACACTGTAGTGTTTAAAGTGTATTTTTTTTTATCAGAAAAATGTAAAGAAAATAATTTCAAACATGTAGTTATGAATAAGAAGATTCATCCTCCTCCTTTATTTTACCTTGTTTATATAACTTACCTTAGAAAAAAAAAATCAGGAGTAGCTCATTATATATATACTTTATGCTGTAATAGTTGAATAGCATAGGTGAAGCATAGATGAAAGTGTAGTCTATTTAGCATGACGTCCTCCTCGAGATATGTTGTGGTGAGAGCATCAGATGATTTCTACTCGCGAGATACAGTAATATGCACCATTCGAGTAGCAGCAGTGGCATATAACAATGTTCTCTGGGGAGAGTTCATGCAGCCTGATTGGGACATATTCTACTATCTACATCTAGCTACATAGTATCATGCTTCCACTAGGACTACTCCGACCCAGGATGGAGTTAGGTTAGTCCTTTGTTCTTGATAATTTTATCAGCTAGCAAAGCTAGCATGGTGAAAACTTTTCATCCATCCATAAAACTGAGTTCCTACTTTCTAATACAAAAACAATATTATTAACCCATATATATATATATTCTCATTCGCCAGTCTCATTGCACTTCCAATCCAAGTAGCTCTCGTTTACTTATTGGCTTGTTGAAGCCGAAAATATGAGCTCGGCTAGGCTAGGGGACCATGATGCCTTTGGGATAAAGAACATTCTTTTCCTGTCACTATTTGGCCTCTCTCTATTTTCACCTAGAATTATACTCATTGTATTTTTAAAGCTGCATCCTAATTTATTGTTTTTGTATTTTCATCAAATTCCAAACCATATATATATTGCATCCACTAATTTATAATCAATAGCATGCGAATCAGCAACTTTGGATGATTTGCAGCAGCTATAATTCCTGTTGTGCCCGCCACATTAACCAGCTATTTGATCCCTCTTTAGATGCAGCTCAAATATTTTTTTTTTTTAAAAATTGATACACTGACTTTCACAATTTGTTTTAGTATAAAATATTTCCATGTAGAAATTGAGAAGTTTATATATATTTTTAATTAAATAAATTGAGAATTATTTATATAATAAATGTTTTTATGAAACTCGATCCCTACATAGCTGAAGTTAACTAGTTAAACTTGTAATCAGGATCATGGATTCAATTGAGTTTAATTTTTTTATATCTAAAATAGACACCTATAATCAATCAAATATTAAGTGATGAAATTAAAAAAAACAAGAATTTATTTTTTAAAAATCCAACTGTAATAGATAAAAATGAACAAAAGAAAGAAAAACAAAACCTCAGGCTCTCAAGCTTGGATGGCCAAGAGCTCCTAGGTCTCCAGAAAAAGGCTCACGCGCTTCAAGTTTTTCTTTTCCTTGTCATTTGCCTCTTAATTATTTGGAAAAAATAATAATTAAAGAACGTTAAGGGATGCCTGCCATGACCAGATTTTGAAGACCTTTGGTCTTCGAAAAATCAGGATTGTTTATTTTAGACCAAAATTTTTTTATTTTCAACCATATTTCAACAAAAAAACCCCTAAACACCTTGTAAAATATATTTACAGCTTCTCACAATTCAAAAATTAGCTCTAAAACCCACAATTAACCTAAAACCAAAATTCTTTTCGGGTTTAGATATACCATTTCATGCAAGTTTAAGGGGGGAACACCTTGGATAAACTCTCCCCATCAAAAGGAACTCAGTAACACCAAAATCATTTGTTTTTCTGGCCGGAATTGGTCTAAAACGAGACTTTTTCTCTCTACCATTGAAATCCAGTCACTTTTTTTTTCTCAAATTAGGGACCACACAATAAAAAAATGAAGTTTGAATTTCAATTATTGTTAGGGACTGAAACTTTATACTTTGAAAAGTTAGAGGACCAAAATGTATAATTATCCCCAAGCTTGGAAAAACCATATGTTTTTTTTTCATGTTTTTCAGTTTAGTCCCGTATCTTTAAATTTTATATTTCCTTAATAAATATTAACAATACTCTAAATGGTGTGGGGGAATCACTGTTCCCTAAACACAATGTACTGTGGATTACAACAGTAATCCATAGTGCATTCCTCCTTTTTTTTTTCTTTTTTTTTTGCATTTTTTTTTCCAACTTTTCCCTTTTTTCTTTTTTTTTCGTTTTTTTTTCAACTTTCCTATTTTTTTTGCATTTATTTTTTCTTTTATTTTCCAAAATTATTTTTGTTGATTTTACTTTTTAAATATTGATCTGGTTAAAAATTTCACTTTGTAATTTTTTTCCTTTAAAATACTGTGGATTGCTGCGGTGTTTTTCCACATAGTTTTTCTATTTTATTTTTTTATTTTTCAAAATTATATTTATCGATTTTTTTTAATATTGAGCTGATTGAGAATTTAGTTTTGTATTTTTTTTCTTTAAAACGTTGTTGATTGCTACAGTGTTTCTCCGTATGGTTTTTTTTTTATGATTTTCTCTGAAATTATCTTTATTTTATTTTATTTTTTAATATTGAGCTGGTTAAAAATTACAGTTACAATATGTGAGGAAAACACTGTAACTTTCCTCTAAAATTACTATTGATTGCTACAGTGTTTTTTCCCACATGGTTTTTTTTTCTGTTTTTGTTATGTTTTTCCCTAAAATTGTCTTTGTCAATTTTATTTTTTAAATATTAAGCTGGTTAAAAATTGAAATTACAAGTAAATACAAGTTTTTCCTCACAAAACACTATGGATTGATACAATTTTTCCTCACATGGTTTTTTTTTCCAGTTTCTTTTGTGTTTTCTTTTTTTGTAATAGTTTTTTCCAAAATTATCTTCGTCGATTTTTTTTTTTAATATTGAGTTGGTTAGAATTTAACTTTGTAATAAAGCTTAATCATGTGGGGAAAACACTATAGCTTTCCTCACAAAACATTGTTAATTGCTACAGTGTCTCTCCGCATTGTTTTTTTTTTCTTATAATTTTTTTCAAATTATCTTTGTCAATTTTTTTTTTAATATTGAGTTGTTTGAGAATTACAATTACAAGTCATTATAAATAAGGCTAAATCATGTGGGGAAGCACTGTAACTTTCATCACAAAACACTGTGAATTGCTACAGTGTTTTCAACATGATTTTTTCCTTTTTTTTGGTGTTTGTTTTGTTATTTTTTTTCTAAAATTATCTCTGTCGATTTTTTTTTAATATTGAGATGATTAATAATTTAGCTTTGTAATTTGTTTTTTCTTTAGAACACTGTGAATTGTTGCAGTGTTTTTCCATATGATTTTTTCCAAAATTATCTTTGTCGATTTTTTTTTTATTGAGTTAGTTAAGAATTCTAATTACAATAAAGTTAAATCATATGAGGAAAGCGTTGTAGTTTTTCTCACAAAACACTGTGGATTGCTACAATATTTCTCTAAATGGTTTTTTATTTTATTTTATTAGGAAAAGCAGTTTTCCTCACAAAACATTGTCAATTGCTACAACGTTTTTCCTCATGGGTTTTTTTCCTTCCAAAATTATCTTTGTTGGTTTTTTTTTAATATTAAGTTGGTAGAGAATTTAACTTTGTAATGTTTTTTTGCTTTTTATTAACATAAAAGCTAAATCATGTGGCAAAAGCACTGTATCTTTCCTCACAAAACACTGTAGATTGCTACAAATCATTTTGTTCAGTCTCTAAATTTTTGATCACCAACACAATTTTTTTTTCCGTCATGAAATATTTGCTCCATCATACCTTTAGTTTCTATTACTTATCTAGGGATGATTCATAATTATAACACTATTAAATATATTTATTTTATAAGCTCGCGACAGCACGCAAACATGTCATCTCGTGTTATATAATTTGCCATCAATTTGAGCTTACAAGGTGTAATAAAAAAAACACAAACTATTATAATAATCTACAGTAATTTATCTCGGGATGAACAATGGCGTAGGAAACAGTAATTTTCCCACGGTATTTCTTAATTAATAATAATAATAATAATAATGAAGCTACTACTTTTGTTTTATCATGACGACCCGTGATACAAAATATAACCATATAAAACAAGCACCGACAGCTAAGAACATCCAATCATAGCTTCTCAGTTATGGCTAGATCATAGTGGTTAATTAATTAAATTGTAATGATCAATCTAGTTACGACTTGGAGAGCCAGGAACCAATATGCTTTAGTTTTTTTCGTAAGGCAGCAAAGACAGCACCCTCATCCCTGTAAAGTGGAAATTAAGATAAGACGCATTGTCTGTTCTTCAAACATTGTCCTTTCTTAGGACACTTCAGAGAAGATTCATCCAGCTAATTTAGAGCAAATATGTACATTGCATAAGAATCATTGGATATTAGAATTATTTATGGATTAAAGTATATATAAACATCTATTTAGAGATTTCTTTAGGTGAATGTGACATGTTGTTAGTTCAGGAACCAACAGGACTACAAACTATAATGTTCTCTAAGGTAGAAGATGTATTTATGTGACCAATCTCGATACGGCTAACACTCTCCAAGATCATTACAATTGGTTATTACTTAAGTATATCTTCAAGGACTGCATTCTCCTCGTTTTAAGACCAATATTGGCTTTCAGGAATTGGGATTTGATTTCTGTTTTGTTTTCCATAGTAATAATTAATGAGTTAATCTTGGCTGGTTTTTGTTATTCTTTGAATTAATTGGCTTGCTGCAGAGATATATAACAGCCAATTTGCCGAGTTATCCTTACATTCGATATTATTGAGCAAGAAACATAAGTAAAGAAAGATTTTCGAGTCCTACTGGCAACACTTGCAGCCACCAAACGATGCTGATAGAATTGGCCAACGCGGAACAGGCTCCAGAATATGATGGGGAAATATCTGGGGGGCGATTGCAACCTGATTTCACAACCATATATGATTAGCTGATCAAATCACCTAATTAGCCTCCCTCAAGATCTGCATTTTCAAACTAAAAATAAATAAATTAAAGTATCTGTTGACTTGCACCAAGTTGCTATGCTGACTTCCTGATCAGATTGATAATTACATGCACGTCGAGAAAGTGATGGGAATGGTTGGATCATTTGGTGAGTCTATTCCTCGATCGGAAACACAATGAGAAATTAAGCATAGAAGTGTTGACATTCCATCAGCTCCACCTATAGAATCATATCATCCGTGTTTCGTTCAGCTATTGATCAAGTTAATCGCTTGCTTGCATCTTCTACTTTTCAAATCTTCGAATATTTTCAACCCACCTCATCTCTCACTTTCTTCTTATTTTTTAGGATGAGTTTAATAACAATATTAAATAATTATCTATAACTTAAATAATTTTTTATTATATTTAAAAATAAATTGACTAGACGCACAACGTACGCAACAAAGAACTTTCAACTAGTATATTATAAGAGAAAATTACAAGAGAGAGAAAATGGCATTAGCCATTAGGGAAACGCTTAAACATTTTAGTAAGAAAGGGATTGTTCAAGCTTATTCTATTTCATCTTTTGATGATCACGTAACTTCATCACATAATGATGAGATGAAGTAATATGATCATCAAAACTGTGCTGTATACATTTGTTTTTCATAGTGGTCGCATGCAGATCATAAAAACTGGACATGCATGCATGTGGCTGATGATCATATAGGATCTCATCATTTACTGGGGAGGCTGAGATATCTGGGAAAAACAACGACATGCACATCCAACTCTATCAGCATCGCGAAAAATAAAAGCAGCAGCAGGTAAAATGAATCTTTCAACAATTATTAATTATCAATGGGCTCGGAAGTCACATTGAGACAAGTAAATGTTGCTATTGGACATTTATTTCCCTCATTAATTAATTTCAAGTGTTGCAATGAAAATAGTTTTGCTTATCTTTGATGATGAGATCAAATTAAGAAAAGGGTTTAATTTTGAGATAGCTTGCTTTACTTGATTTTGTCAAAGTAAAATGCTCATACTTTGATCTTGTCAAGGTTGCAATAAAGAAAATCGAAGCAAGTGGTGGTCATAACCTTTGCCGTTTAAGTAATCGACCTTTCCGCTGCCTTGCATATCTAATATTAATAACCTTCAGCTTAGAAGAATTATTAACATAAACTAAAGCATTTCACAAAAGATTCGGATGGCTACAATATTTTTTTTCATTATTATTTTTTTCCTGCTTGAACACAAGGTTTTTTTTCTTTTCATTTTTTTGTTATGATTTTTATTAATTTTTTATTTATTTTATCTTTTTATGAGGTTAGCGTGATTTGCAGATTTGTTAAGGTATTTCAGGTTGCCCCAGTTTATGAATTTGGTGAGTTTTTTTTTTCTCTCTTTTTTTTAATTGAATTTTACATTTTTTATAGTCTATTTTTTTTCTGATATAGTTAGAAAAATAGTTTTAGAGAAAAATCATGTTATTAAACTTTATAAAATAACAAAAATTAAAGGATGTGAGAAAACCATTATTCGCCCAACACCCATCGCACTATGCATTACAATAGTAATTCACAATGTTTTGCTTTTTTTTTCTTTTTGAATTTTTGTTATGATCTTTTTCAAATTTGTTTTTGTCGATTTCATCTTTTAAAATTTAGATTGTTGAGAATTTAACTTCGTAATTTGCTTCCTTTTATTTTGCCTTTATATAAGGTTAGCATGATTTACGAGTTTGCCAAGATAACCTAGGTTGCCCCGGTTTATGAGTTTGGTGGGGTTATCTTTTTTTTTAATTGAACTTGACTTTTTTTTATAATCTATTTTTTTTCTCATATAGTTTTAAAAAATAGTTTTAAAGAAAAGTCATATTATTAAACTTTATAAAGTAAAAAAAATTAAAAGGTGTTAAGAAACCATTGTTCACCCACACACACTGCACTGTGAATTACAATAGTAATCCACAATGTTTTGCTTTCTTTCTTTTTTATTTTTGTTTTTTCTTTTGAATTTTTGTTATGCTTTTTTTTTCAAAATTTTTTTTGTTGAGTTCATCTTTTTATATTAGGATTGTTGAGAATTTGGCTTCATAATTTGTTTTTTTTTTATTTTACCTTTTTATAAGGTTAGCATGGTTTGTTAGGGTAGCTTGAGTTGCCTTGGTTTACAAGTTTGGTAGGGTGTCTTTTTTTAATTGAATTTGATTTTTTTATCATCTATTTTTTCTCATATAGTTAAAAAAAATAGTTTCAGAGAAATGTTAAGTTATTAAACTTTATAAAGTTCATGAACCTATTTACAAGTTTGATTGGTTGATTTCGCTCCCGGGTCTAACAGGTTTAACTTTATTTTAGTTAGTTTTTTTTTCATCCTTAGATATTGGGTTAATTGAGTATTTAGTTTCATAATTGGTTTCGTTTCATCTTTGATTGGGTTATCGTGATCTAAAAAAAATATATTGGTATTAGGTTGGTGTTTGATTTCATAATCGTCTATTTTTGTTATCATATAGTTAAATAAAAATTATTTTTGAAAAAAAAAACCTATTTTTTAATTTTTTTTTGAGTTTACCCACCGATAAGATATGTTTTTTTTAAGTCTTTTAATTGTTTTTAATTTATTTTTTTCGATTTTATTATTTAATATTGGATTTGTTGGGAAATAGACTGGATTATGGATTTTTGTTTGCTTTCTATAGGGATAATTGTCTCAAGTAAGTATTTATTTTGAGGTTGGTGCTCAATTTTGTGATCATCTATTTTTATCATATAATTAAATTAATTAAATAAAAAAGTTTGTAAAAAAATTATTAAACCCAATAGAATCCATGACCTGGGTCGTGAGGGGACTGAGATCAATCCAATCTGTCATTGTCTTAATATTTAAAAAAATCATCATCTTGAAGTTTTTTTTAAAAGCAAAATTATATTTTTATCGATCATCAAGGTTGCATTTAGATCTATGAAATTGATTGATTTAAGTTGAGCTAGCTCCCACATGATTTAATTAAAAACTTGAGTTAGGTAAAAAGCTAAGTCGGAAGGTTTCAAAATTAACTCACTTGATCAGATTTAATAACACGGTTAAAAAATTCTTTGTGCTCTTAATATTGTTTTTTTTACATTTTAAAAAACATTGGTCTGACCCGTGGCGAAGCACGAACCAATATACTAGTTAACATAAACTAAAACATGTGGGGAAATCACAATAGCTTTCATCACAAAACACTATGGATTGCTACAGTATCTTCCCCAATTGCTTTTTTTTTTTTGCAGCTTGAACACATGATTTTTTTTTCCTTTTTCGTTTCTTTTCTTTTTTGTTATGATTCTTTTCAAAATTCTTTTTGTCAATTTTATTTTTTTAATATTAAAATAGTTAAGAATTTAGCTTTATAATTTTTTTATCTTTTTTTTTTTGTCTTTTTATGAGATTAACGTGGTTTAAGGGTTTGTCAAGATAATTCAGGTTGCTCAAGTTTATGGGTTTGGTAGGTTTTTTTAATTGAACTTGAGTTTTTTATAGTCTACTTATTTCTCATATAGTTAAAAAATAATTTTTGAGAAAAATTAAACTTTATAAAGTAACAAAAATTAAAGGATATGGGGGAAACTACTATTCACCCAACACCCATTGCATATTTTATTGTAATCCACAATGTTTTCCTTTCTTTTCCTTTTTCTTTTTTTCTTATTTTTGAATTTTTATTATGATTTTTTTTTAAAATCTGTTTTGTTGATTTCAACTTTTAAAATTAAGATTGTTGAGACTTCAGCTTCATATTTTGCTTTTTTTTTTTTGCTTTTATACGAGACTAGCATGATTTACGGGTTTACCAGGGTAACCCAAGTTGCCCCGGTTTATGAGTTTGGTGGATTGTCTTTTTGTTTTTTTTTTAATTGAACTTGACTTTTTCATAGTCTATTTTTTTTTTTCATATAGTTAAAAAAATAGTTTTAAAGAAAAGTCATGTTATTAAACTTTCTAAAGTAACAAAAATTAAAGGATGTGAGGAAACCATTGTTCACCCACACACATTGCACTGTGAATGACAATAGTAATCCACAGTGTTTTACTTTTTTTTTGTTTTTGTTTTTGAATTTTTGTTATGATTTTTTTTTCAAATTTTTTTTTGTTGATTTCTTCTTTTAATATTTGGATGTTTGAGAATTTAGCTTCATAATTTGTTTCCTTTTATTTTACCTTTCTATAAGGTTAGCATGGTTTGCGAGTTTGTTAGGGTAACCCGGGTTGCTCTGGTTTACGAGTTTGGTGGGATGCCTTTTTTTTTTAATTGATCTTGACTTTTTTTTATCACATATTGTTTCTCATATAGTTAAAAAAAGGTTTCAAAAAAAATTTATGTTATTAAACTTTATAAAGTCCATGAACCTATTTACATGTTTGGCTGGTTGACTTGGTTCGCAGGTCTGACAAGTTTAACTTTTTTAATTAGTTTTTTTTTTATTTCATCCTTAGAATACTGGGTTAATTGGAAATTCAGTTTCATAATTGATTTCGTTTAGCTTTTTATGAGGTTATCGCGATCTAAAAAAAATCTCAGTATTGGGTTGATGTTTGATTTCGCAATCGTCTATTTTTGTTATCATATAGTTAAATTCAAAATATTTTTGAAAAAAAAAACAAATTATAATCTTAGTGGAGTCCATAACTCAGTTCATAGGTTTGATGTACTCACTCGGCTTACCCGATTCACAGGTTTGACGAGTTTACCCACCGATATTATATATATTTTTTTGTTTTTGATCTTTTAATTGTTTTTAATTTATTCTTTTTTTATTTCATCCTTTAATATTGGATTGGTTAGGAAATAGACTGTATTATGAATTTTTGTTTGCTTTTTATAGGGATAATTGTCTCAAATAAGCGTTTATTTTTAGATTGATGCTTAATTTTGTGAGCATATATTTTTATCATATAAATAAATAAAAAAAGTTATTGAACCCAATGAAGTCCATGACCCGGGTCATAGGAGGACGAAGATCGATCCAATCTGTCATTGTTTTAATATTTTAAAAAATTTATCATCTTAAAGTTTTTTTAAAAGCTAAGTCATATTTTTATCAATCATTAAGGTTGCATTTGTACCTATAAAATTAATCAATTTAAATTAAGTTAGCTTTTATGTAGTTTAATTAAAAACTTGAGTTAGATAAAGAGTTAAGTAAGAAAATTTTAAAATTAACGCACTTAAAATAAAAAAAAATTCTAGTATTAAACTTGAAATTCTAAATTCCAGTTATGATTACCATTGAAAGTGGCGGTTGCTAGGCCATATTATTCTAGTATTAAACTTTTGGCTGCAGGTAGAGGTAGGTTGGCCATATCGTTCAAGAAACACATCAGCTAGAGCTGCCTTCTTGTCCATGTTGGTCACAGACCAGTTTCTTATTTAAAGCATTCAAAACTCCTCAACATCCCAACAACAAAGTCAAAAGAGCCAGCCCCAGTTTGGTTTATTTATTCAACACCAATTTAAAGCTTAGTGAATTATGAAAAAGATGGCTATCATCATCACCATTTGCATGATCAATATATAATCTCTGCTGCTGCATTTCATATGGTACTGCTGGTCAAAAACTTACCGAATCATCAAAGCTCTCTAGTTACAGGTTTCTTGCTCAAGCTTGATCAACACTACTGATTTTCAACTCTACCTACAGCTTATGTATGCTTGCTTCTATATATATACTTCCATATGTATA
>Ga0307510_10007492_pt1 | contig 12998 bp, 10 predicted proteins | sample 12_EM_MG_FD_207224 | JGI IMG/M metagenome (GOLD analysis project Ga0307510, IMG submission 207224) | Populus trichocarpa ectomycorrhiza microbial communities from riparian zone in the Pacific Northwest, United States - 12_EM | ecosystem: Host-associated > Plants > Roots > Unclassified | place... | reverse complement strand
ACATCCACCTGGATGACCGACTTCCTCACTCAACAGTATGTCCTGCATCTCCCTTGCCCACAACTTGATGCTGACACACCCTCGCTCTCCCATTTTGACATGTTCATCAATTGCCTCCAGATGCACATGCCACCCACAACCGACATCCACACACCAGAATCACAACACCAGCAAACCATGCACATGTGCATGCATGGCTCACATGGTGCCTGTGGAGGTTGGGCTTTTTCTGGGGCTTTGAATAGATAAGGCCACTTTCTTTTTCTTTTTTTTTTCCAGTCCTGTGCTTTTGTGCATCTTGACACACACCCTCTCACCACCCTCGCACGCCCCCACCCCCACCTGGCCAGAAGTTGAAGCAGCTGCACCATCGCAAGGCATTGACGACAACCACACCTGCACCTGCATCGCGTGCATCACCCACCTATGTCCTCCCCACAGTTTCTATGCATGTCCTGTGGTTGGCATGCAACCAACCACCCTCTTTGCCCCACAAATAGTCCGCTGCCATTGAACTGCCAGCCCATGTATGAGCTCACTTGGTATGTATTCCTCCCCCCCTTTTTTTTTTTTTGCTTTTTTGTTGGTTTTCTTTGTGTTTTCTATGCTACACTGTAACTTACATATTTTTAAATACTATGATGAATGAATGATTGATTTTTGCACAAAAATATACTTTACCACGCCTGCACCGTAGGCGCGGTTTAAACACTTGTAATAGTATTACCAACTGCAGGTGTTGAATCGGGAAACGGGCTCATCCAATCATGTAATTTATAAAATAATGGGTTTTGACAAGGGGTTTATCTTTCATATCTATCCAAATCATTCATTGGCTTCTGGGGGGAAAGGCTCCGTCGACCTCTCTATTTATTTCCGGTTCTTTTTTCGCCGTCGCGGGTGTTCCGCCCGTTGGCTGGTGGGACACTGAGCTGGGGCTGTGTATTCTCTGGTTACGGTCCACCTCTAGCAGTGGCAACCAACACCATGTGAGGTGATGGTGTGAAGGGTAGACCGGCTTGGAACCTTCCAAGGTCCAGAGCTGATGGAAAGCAATCAAATCACATAAACATACAGCCGAGTTTCAATCTGTATGAGCTTGATCGATTGATCGCTTGATCGCCATCTTCCAGGAAGTACTATAGAGTTGTGCCGCAGCACGGAAAAACACGGTCGATTGGTCGACATGGAATGAAGACGGGGATTCATGCAAATACAAATGCAGTGGTGGTCCACCTCTGATACTGTGTGACGGGCATGTTGGAGGCACAGCCATACTAGTACGATGCGACAATAAGCGGATCACCTGGCCAGCCTGGGCCCCATTGGACCTGAGAAGGGCTCATGCGTTGCAGGAATATTGATCGCATATTCCCCTCATTTGATCCTCGGATACTGTAGCGAACGTGGTTGTCAGTCCACACTCATATGAGTTCGGGGATAGTCTGAGGTCCGAGGCCACGATCCCGAATGAGCGAGAAAGTGCGCGAGAGAGATCGTACTGAGCGTAAGGGGCTTGAGGCGAAAGCACATGGGCACAAAGAGGGGGAAAGGGATTCTATGACTGCCTGCTTGGCCAAAGCCAGGGAAGGAGGAGTAAGTACAAGCACGCTACGTGCGAGGCGAGTAGAGTGGAAGGGAGAAGGCGATGGTGGTCGCGCGGCGATGATGACAAGGTAAAATTTTACTGAACGTTTCCAGGTGCGCGACAGCGGGCGCGAGTGTGAGGTGGAGGTGACGATGCATGATGGTAAAGGGCTAAGGAAGGTGTGGAATGGAGAGTAAAAGCCTAATGCAAAGGAGATGGCGGAACATACCAAGGGTAGCCTGATTATCCAGGATCTATACACAGAAAAGTCATTACGTGGTCCAGACTGAGGGACAACTGCGAGTCAGAGCGACGTGTGCTACATGGAACGGCAGTATTTCGTACTTTTGACATCGGCCGATGTGATGTGGGCAATCTGCAAATCTTGTTCTGTTATAGGAAAGGTGTCGAACGTGTAGCAACGAGGGTGGACGAGGGGTTGAGGGCAAGGCGGGCAAGGCGAGGGACAAGTGCGGGTGACGGGCTCGGGCGTTCGGAGGACATCACGTGGTTGAATAGTGCTCGATTCCGAGGCTCCGAGGCTACAGCGCGTGCGTCAATTACCTGCTCTTCTTGACATTACGCACTATAGGTCTCACCCTTCCTTATCTTGCTTTATTAGCTACAAGACAATGACGATAACTCACACTACCTGGTTTGGATAGGGTCCTCAGAAATGAAACTTTGCAGAAGTCGATAGCCACTTGCACCGGAGACAGGTCCCCCGAGCAGGTAGCGACCGTGACTGCAGCGGGCTAAGCCACTTTGGACAACGGGACCTGATGCTGTGTCGGGGAGAATATTTCCCCAAGGCCGTGGACAATCACAGCAATAACATTGAGAGAGATCATGGGGTACAAGGAAGAGTAGATGTGTATGGGCGCGAGTGAGTGGAAGAAGGAACGACCTAGACAAGACGGTTCACGTCTACGCCGATGAAAAAGGAACTGATGGTATGGGCTACCGTCACGATTACGGTAACCGACTGATGTGACTGAGTGGAGAGGCCGACGAATCAGTGGATCGATGTGCCAGTGAGTAGTAAGGAATATTAATGGTTGGGGCGCCAAAGATGAACCCCAGGGGACGAGAAAGGGGTTCATCGAGAAAACGATCAAGATCTCGATCTGCCTTTGCTGTAAGCGACCCGTAACCGTGGCGTCGCTCTCTGAGCGCGACACAAGTTGTCACACAACCTCCACTTGTGTGGGACCGCCCATGGAAAGATTCCATTTGTGGAAAGGCTCTTGTGCCAAGAACAACATGAAATGTCGAGCGCGTAACTCAAGCGGCTGTAAGTTGTAGCGAAATCCCGGTCGGGAACAGCCCAGCCTGCCCTGGCCAGGGAGTGGCCAGGCCCGGCGCCCAAGAGTCCAGGCGTGTGTGAGAGGACTGCAAGAGCGGGATTCTAACGAAAAAAAGGAGACGATGACACAAGCTTGGGGATACGGAGTGTGGGGATATTAGAGTAGAAAGAATAGGCGTCACCGTGTGGGATTTTGGGGTGACTAGAGTGTGGACTGGACGGCACAACAGTACAAGAATATGAAAAAGTTGAAAATTTTCAAGGATAGAATAATGACTCGGACGTAATGTCTAGGCCAATCCCGGGCCCACCAGATGAATTCGAGACAACTCGAAGGAATGATCATGAACCTGAAGGGAGCGACTCGGAAGGGAGGATAAATATCATGATGGTGATTAGTAGTTGCTTCGTCTTACTTCCCCCTTCCGACTTGAAGTCTCAGAATGCCCTACGTCGGATCCCGGTCTCCATTCACAGTCACTTCCTCCGACGGACGTGGCCCCGATGATGACGCTGAGCAAGAAGAAGGTCCTCCTCATTCCTCTCGACTGAATAGGCCCTCATCTCCCTCGCGCATGAATCCTCCTCCTGTTCCCTTCCCTACTGCTTTCCCTGCCACCCTTATCTCAGCCACTTCAGCCAAATCTACGAGCCGGCCCATGCAACACGCGCTTTCGTCTAACAGAATAATTCTTTCAAATGGCAGGTCTCTCAGGTCATCCCTCATGTCAATTTCTTCCTCTCCACTCTCAGATGATAAGTCATCCTCTGTGTCCCGTGACTCCCGTCCGGGTTACAGCCGTACGCGGTCACTACCTACGTATGGTCACAAAAATGTCCATTTCAAAGAAAAAGAAGAAGGTCTTGAATCTGTCCGTCTCTTCCGTTTCAAGGGAAAGCCAATATCCGTTTCAAAGCCCACTTTAAATACTGAAACTGAGTCCGAGGTCACTGAATCCGAGTCTTCGTTCCCGCCCAACCATTTTGGCCCATCTACTTCACTCTCCGAAATCGCCGATTGTTCACCCATCCCCGCTTGTCCGTCTCCCTACGCAAATGTGCACCTCGAATCTGTTACTCTTCTTCCATGTCGGCCACAAGTTCTTCAAGGTACTGTCCTTGTTCGAAATATCGTATATGAAAAGGACGTGAGCGCGCGGTTCACTCTCGATGACTGGACGACCGTGTCAGAGGTGCTTGCAGCGTACACTGGCCCAGTCGCTGCGATGGAGACGCTGGCTGGCAGCAACCAAGGCAAGACGGTGGAAGACCTCGTCGGACCATCAAAGGCTTCGGGGTGGGACCGTTTCAACTTTGCCATCAAACTCGAGGATCATGAATCGTCCATCTGGCGGCACACACTCTTCCTCACCATACGCTACTCTGCACCAGGTGTCGGCGAATTTTGGGATAACAATTCCGGCAAGAATTATCGAATTAATTTTCGGGCATGTGGCAGTCCGGCGCAACCAGAACCCCGACGCATTCCTTCACTAACCCTTCTTCCCATTAGTGTCAGTCCGGCTTCACCTCTCCCTTCCCGTATCTCTGCTCATGAAGAGCCATCCGATATTTTGTCTTCCCACAGCAAACCCAGACCATCCAACGTTCTGCTTCTTCTCCAATTCTGGCAACAAATACCGCAGGTATTCGCTTCAACCTTCGGCATTATGCAGCCCCCGCCCCTTCCCCTCTTAGCACTACTCAAACGTCTCCTAAAACACCCACCCCCACTAAGCATCCGACTCACGAGAAAGATGGAGTCGACGAGGGCTTCGCGACAGCCTCCGAGGAGGTCAGCGCTGAGAGTCGCCAGGCCCACTACCTTCATCTCTCCTCGAAGAACTCTCCACCCGCGCCCGTAAACCTCACCCCCTCTCCGCCACCATGGGAGCAAGGCCCATTTTCTCCAACATCGGAGCGGTTTTCTCGAAGGTCTGCGAGTGGCGCGGCTGATTCGAGCTACACCGCTCTCGTTCATGAATGGTGCTTCGCGCGGGGATCACGAAGTATTGGTACGGGGTCAGACTCGGACCGTCGTGAACCAGAGTGCTGTGCCACGGGTCGGTAGCATGGTTTGATGAATCAAACCGCTGTCACGCAATAGGTGTGTGGTTTCTCTCCACTTCCAATCTTTCAGTATCAATGAGGTTCTGTTTATCGATCAGGTATCGTCTCAATCTCGTAACGACTCGGAAAGTCCTAAGTAAATTCTGTCTACAGCCACCATATCACCCACTAATCCACGATTCTCTACCAATGCACATCAAATTTCAAGGAAGATCTACGTTCAATTCCCTGTAGCTTTATAAAATACACACACCAGTAATTTGTATACGGGCTCTATATTCCACCTACACACACATACACACACGCAGTTTGTATATGAGCCCAAATGTCCCTCTACACCCACGTCCACGCCATTTATATACGATCTCCAATTTTCCTCTATACACGCATTTAGTTTACTCCATCATCTAATCGTACTGTCGCCCTCAAACGTTCGACTTGACGGGCCCTTTATCTCAATGTCTCCGGAGTCCAAGCATCACCAGCGCAGACAAACCGAAGTTTACTAGTTATTGGCTGTGCCATTAGGCGAATACATCGATCGTACGGTGCTAGTAGGAACATAACCTGGATTCAAGTTGCGTGTATACATCCTGATCTGACCAGTGCCATGTGAATCCGGTGAGCCATTCACCTACTAGCAAATCCGCAACGACACACTTGTTCGGTGGCCACACAACGGTCCACGCTCGACTAATTTGTCCTAGTCGCTCCCGTTCAAGAAGAAAGGAAAAGCAGTCGCTTTGTACACGTGACGGTGACCCTCCGAGTCCTACTAGTGAGTTCTCTTCTAAGATCACTACCTGCCCGCGACGTGATATGTTCGCAGAAGAATCGAAGACAAAATGGTCGCTCTTCCTGAGCGTTGCGAATGTTTGATCTATGTGGTGTGTGCTTGATCAGAGGTCACCGGATCACCAGTCGAACGCGGTCTTAACAGTATTGAGCCCTTGTAGTCTGATTCTCTTATTCTGAACATTTTGATGTACATGCAATACATATTTCTCGTCTTCGTGCCTCGATGAGCGCCTGAGTGCGGTGAGATGCAAGACCCGGAAAACGGAGAAGCCCCAGAACTGGAAAAAAGGTACAATTGTTAGAGCCATCTAAACATAGTTTCTAATACCATTCTGCTCCAATACGGGGCGTAACGTACAGTGGCGTACATGTATCCCCACAATAGCAATGATGATGAGGTGGCAGCGTGCAATCGGCGTCCCGCAGTGACAAGTGGAAACAAAGACAAGGCATCCCCGAGCCTGAGCTCGTTTCAAGAAAGATCAAATCCTGCGCCAGAGTAAAGTGCCTGGAGAAGCTTTTGACGAAGGACGCTCTCGCTTCGATACCGCGGTAGCTGCGGATAATGCAAGAGGAGCAGAGGGAGTCAGCTCGCCGTATCGTTTGTATACAAGAGCATAAAGACAGGACAGTACCTTAAGCAGGTTTACGCAGGTGCTCGCCGTTGGCAAGCGACTTTCGTCGCCTCCCGCGTCACGAATACAAAACTTGGGGACAAGGCCACCGAAGCCGCTATACAAAAAGAGAGACTTTCGTTAGAGTTCTCGCTATGTGACTAGGTCTTTCTAGAGCTACGAACAGAAGAGGGGGCCTTCCGACGCTAGTGACGAACCGTAATAATGCTCGGCGCTGCTCAGCATTGAAGCCCTCCACAACCTACACAGAAACGGGAAGTGGGTTTGTTAGAAAAATCCGAAAATCGCTGACCCAGGACACCCCCATGTGAAGACATACCTTCCAAAACGCGACAATTGTGGGTTCCTGATCGTCATATAAGCCACCGTAGTTCGTGTTCCGCCGCAAATCGTCGAGATCGACAGGGGTGTTCACACCACCGAGTAACATTTGAAGTTCTTGTTGGTTGAACATTCTACGGTGATCCGTCAGATGAAAGGAAAGCCTTGATCACGGGACATGTGTTCGCACCTGAGCCACTTCGGGTCAATCATGTCTGAAAGTCCCTCGAAGAACGCTCCACTCTGCTCTTTGATCTGTTTCGTAAGGCGGTAATGCGACACCCCATGTATATATTCCAGCTTGTTATCTCGCGTTACGGGGACATTGCTGCCGTTGGGTTTCAGGTCGATTGTCCGCGTAACGCCAAACTCTGCACGGATGGGTGTTGAGGATCATGGAGTCATTGAGTTCGAAACCCAAACCCACCTTCATCGACAATCGTGAAATTCAAGGAAAGGTCTTCTGGATTTCCGGGGTAGTGCTTTAGGAATATCAAACCCTGGTACAAGTCCGGGTCGAGCGAGGCAAGGTCATCTAAAAAACTCTGCTTTCCTAGCCACTAGAGTACGGGAGGCATTAGCGTCATCAGTTAGATTAGATACGACTAGAACAACACATGCGGACCTTGGCGAGGAAGAAGCCTGCAAATGCGACGTCCACCAAGATACCCTCGTAGAGCGCTTTCCCCAAAATCCTCCCAATAAATCGGTACCAATTCAGGCTGTGTGCTGCAAGAAGACAGAATTTAGTTGGACAAACGACGCAACCTTAGAGAATTGCTTACGTTGTGTCGCATAGGAGCCATGGTTGGGATACAGCTCGTTCTTCTTGTTGGCCAGCCAAAGTCCTCGATTGCTGTCGAACACTTCTTTCGAGAGATCGGTGAAGAACTCCTTGAAGACGCCTCCACCATCGATACCCATCCTTTGAGGGTCCTCGTCAGTCTTTCAAGGAGTTACGATACGATTTCAACTCACTCCTTTTCGCCGAATTGGTCTATGAATGTTATCTCAATATGATGCTTCAAGTTGGCGTCCCCGAGCTTGTCGAAACCATCCTCAGAGACGTGACCACGGCGTACGGTGGCACGTGTGCGCGAATGAAACCCCTCATAGGACCGAGGGTCCATCCCAACGTTATGTCTGTCGTTCTCGATGAACGACCTAAAAATCTTCACACGGGCATCGAAAGGTATAGCAAAGGGTATGTTGTTGAGCACGCCAAGCCGTGGCGATAGCTCTGCTATAGAGCGCCTCGTGTATGGCCGTGCACCGGCTGGCTGCACAAATTGCTGCTCCTCAACTCTTTTGGGACTGATCAGAAGACATCTGATAAGATAATAAAGACGCTCACATGGCGGCTTCGATGAACGACCCAATATCGATGTGTTCGTTCACCAACCAGTGCCCGGGTGGTATGAAGGGCCGTCTCGAGCTGTGACGCCCTAGATAAGCAGATATCTATGTAGTAAGAAAGACGATGTGCTTACTCTCGCGAATGTACCGCTTGCAGAAAACGCGTGACTTTTCGTCTCACTGCTTCCCATGTGACGTTGAGGCCGGAGATGCGGCCATTCTGGGAACCAATCTGACCTTCCCTCCAAAAGAGCGTGAAAGCAATGTTCAAGAGTTTCCGAGATAATGACGTGATCTCATCCAGAGTGAGCGGGTTACGTGGGGCATTGGCACGGGCTGGCGTGTCGAAGCCGGAAAAGAACTCGTCGTCTCCCATGGTAAGAAGAGAATGCGTGTACAAGTCTGTCAGGAAAAGGAGCGGGAGCCAACTGTCCGCATTCGAGATGTCTGCCAGAGTGTTGGTGAACAAATAATGAGATGGAAGGGGGGGCGACGTACCCAAGAGTGTGGCAAGACCGACTTCTTTTCCTAGTGGGGAGCCCCGCACATACCCACGATACAACTCGCGTACAATCCCACCACTGGTTGATACAACAATCGTACTCAGTATACTATCTACGCGAAGAGGCCACGCAGAACAAAGTGCAAAGAGGAAATCGCAGAGAGCAACCCTTGATACCGTATGGTTGTGCGTAGCACGAATGAGAGAATTGATGTGTGTGGGAGCTGTAAGCGCCTGGAGTCGCTTCGAAGTGCGTTCGTCTAGTCGAGGTAACGGCGCAAGGGTAGCCGGGGAGGCAGACAGGTGAACAGAGTCCTCCAAGTCAGAGTCACTTTCCGACTCTGCGACCTGTTTCCCAGCTGCGATAGACGACTTGGGCTCCAGCGCACCATTAGGAAGGGAGCCCATGACTGCTGCTGAGAGGTGCAACAAGGTCGTGAGGGAAGCGGATGGAAGTGTGGCATATCTAGGAGGAACGAATGCGGCTATGTTCGCAAGGAGGTGCACCTTTGCCTCTACTCTGGGCACGGAAACTAATTGAGAAATGGACGCGGACAGTACAGTGGCAGTGTGGAGTGGTAGGTTGGCAGAAAATTGCGTCAAAGAAGGAAGGGGAAGTCGATTAGGAAGGAGAGGGAGGGTGAAAATGTGCTGTATGAGCGACGTGTATGCTTCTGAGAATAAGTCTGGGTGTGAAGACCCAAATGTTCTTAGTGGGTAGGTGAGGAGAGGAACCAGAAGTGGGATCGAGGGCGACTCTTTCTCATCTACGGGCTATATGCGAGCGGATGAGGAGTCGATGCACATTAAGACAAACTCCGACGCACGATATTACCCAGTGCTTTCGCTAATAAGGGATAGAGGTCGTGCCGCAGAAGGTAGATAGAGATGTTGATTCGCAGATCTTCGGCGCGCGCGCCCATTGCCTGCGTACTCGCTGTGGGGGAAAGAAGCACATCGAGGATACGAAGGTGATGGAGTGAAGCGGGGGTTCTGAACAAATCTGGATCAGAATCATGTGCACACGAGGTAGCGAGAAAGGAACGCACTGTGGCGAGTTCGCAACAGAGAAAAGGAGGAGAAGGGCCATTTTCCGGATAAGTACAATCCAGTGATCCAAGTCTGATCCGCTGACATATTGTAATGACCAGCCTGTAGATGATGGGGAGATAAGTTAGTCAAATAAAGCACGTGGAACCCTAGTGAAACAGGGAAACCGAACTGTGGAAAGGGGGGAAAGGGAGAGGGAAATATCAATGCATCCGTACTACACGGGAAATGGGACACGTAGTACTCTCTGATTGAAGTGGACAGAAGGCTTACCGTTTCCAGCGTGGACCACAGCCTCCGACCATTGGGCAAGTAACGAGTCGTTGTTCCCGATAAGAACGAGGGTGCGCATGCCATTCAACCCTAGGACATCCTCCTGGAACATCCCCGAAAGGATGTGTTTAACTGCGCGAGATTGTTGGGAACTACGCCAGCGTAACTGGATACAACGAGCACTCTCATGACGGCGGCGGATCTCCTCACGTTCGGTTCTCCTGGCCTTGGCGCTATGCAACAGATCAGTTTGGGAGGTTACGGAGACTGCTCCACCTAGATTTATTTTCCTACGTCTTTCTTGTGCGAAAGGGAGCATCGAGGATGAGGGGAGATGTAAAGTTGAGACCTTCGCCCCGCCACTTGCCCACACTCTCATTACGCGGCCACTTTAGCGCTCGCTGCTGACAGACACCACGGCCCGGAGATCCCGCAGTGCGAGTTAAAAATGTACGGGCTGACCCCGACCCGGATTGAACGGATGGCCTTGAGGAAGCACACTGGAAGCACCATGGTGCTGGAATCTCACGCTCTACCACTGAGCTACGGGGTCACAAAGCCGGTTTAGCTCTCTCACTTACACATCAATCTATCACCACTCTCTCTCTTGGTCAGCTCCTCGACTTTGACCGTCATTATGTTAAACCCCAACGGTAGAGCATGCACAACCCTAGACGGAAAAGTGCCCCATTGTATTCTTTCCCAAAATACTCTCAATGATGGCGGAAGCGACACCCACCATCGTAGCCTACAAGCAACTCGGAGATCTGTCGCTCTACATCGATGTTCATGCACCGAAACCCGAGTCCGAAGGCCCCGTGCCGGCCGTCGTCTTCTTCCATGGAGGTGGGATGACCTCTGGGGATCGCAGAAGCTGGTTTCCTACTTGGCTTCTTAGTCCGTCTTTCCCGCTCCTCTCGCCTCTGCTTGCACACCCTGACTTGACGTGCGGTCTCAATACCCAGAGCGCACGATCGCAGCAGGCCTCGCATTCATCTCTGCGGACTATCGCCTTCTCCCTCCCAGCACCGGCCACGATATCCTCGATGACGTCGTTGACCTCTTCGCATTCCTCTCGCGCACCCAGCTCCTAGGTACCATGCAGATCGACAGCACACGCCTAGCAGTGGCGGGCGCCAGCGCTGGTGGGATGTGTGCATTTCTTGCCGCCATTCACGCAAATCCGAAACCTTGCGCGGTTCTATCCATTTATGGCTTGGGTGGTAGTCTATTTGTAAGTTCCCCCACTCTCCACAGCTCCCCACCCTGTATCCGCGAGTTCTGAATGAAGGCTCCGTGTCGTCCACCGCGGGCGTGGGTTTCTACATAACAGTCGCCGCACCTCCTCTCGCCCAAGACGAAGCCCTTCTTTCAAGGCCTCGAGCTTCTCGACCCCACCCAATACTCCGAGTTCATGTACCCGGCAAGCTCGTCCCTGGAACCAGTTGCGCAATCCCCTCCCTCATTCTTCGGCCCCGATTCCCCCACGCCGCGCATGCCATCAAACCCACGTATGCCGCTTGCCCGTGTGTGGCTTCAGTTTGGCGCCTACCTCGACTACTGGACTGGTCTACATGAACCTTCGATCAGCGACAAGCTCCGCGAGCTCCTCCCTGCAGAGGGTGAAGACATCACTGTATCCGACGCCCGGCTCGCCGCGGCGCTTCCTCCCTCTGAGCATGCCATCTTCCCGCAGCTGCTTGTCACCCCCGAGTGGCCCCGCGTACTATTCATTCACGGCTCCGAGGATACCGCAGTCCTCCCCCAGTGCTCTCGAGCGATGCATGCCCGTCTCCTGGATGCCAAAGTCCAGACAGCTCTACGCATCGTCGAGGGTTCGTCGCACTCATTTGATCTCAGGCGTGGTGCGGAGGAGGCGTTCGGTGGCCTGTTTGACGAGGCTGCTGAGTTCCTACGCGCTGCGCTTCTAGATGCATAACGACTCTTTCTTTGCTTCGGGCTACTTGTAGATGTTGCGTGTCCCAACGTAGATGAAAAACGCATCCATTTATTGTGCTTCATGAGAAATGACTACGCGTACTAAAACGTTTGGAAATACATTTTAGGATATCCTCTTGTAATGCATCGCCCAACAGCATACGGCCATCGAAGCACCCAAGGGTGCATGTCCTAAATTATGAATGAGCTGAACCGTCACACGAATCGAATCTGGAAAACAAACGATATGTACCAGTCCCAGACGCATCTGTCAAGTTCTGCCCCTCCGAAAAGGGCCGACCTGCGCTGAGAAGCGTTTTCCGTCCAGGAGGTCAAAGAAACCCTTTGACCCAGCATTAAACATACCCCGACCCTGGTCATGAGCTGCTCCGGCCCAAACCAGCGCATCACTAAACTACCGATGTTAGTGCTTCTGGTCATTCCCATTCCTTTTCTTAAACCCCAACACCAGGGCTTGCACGGTACCTTCCATTGATACCTACTTTCAGAGATACTGCACCGGCCCATTCTATTCGGAATTGTGCCATCGCGTGACTTGTTTCCCTCAGCCGCGGGTTCCAGGTTTATGTCTTGCGTCGCTTCTTGACGGCGAAGCTACCCATGCTGACCCACTGACGTACTCGAGTACAAGCTTCCACTTTCCCATCAGAAAAGTCATTAAGTTAAAGGTAGGGATAGAATATTGCCCGTAACTGTTGACTGATTATACTGGGCCGTCTCACGTCGACGACTCCTTTTTATACACCCAGAAACAACAATATGAGTTCAAGGATGGCTAGAAACGTAAATTGAGAACGCGAGGTGTATAATCTCCCTTAGCATAGCGCAATCGCAAGCGCTGGGCACCCACGTCCCATTCGGAATGACCAGGCTGGGGATCACGAGTCATGGATGACGGCGTATACACCTTATCTTGCGTAAACCCCGAAAGTACGCAGTGGACGCACCGATTCAACTCAGGCCGCTTTTCACAGCATTCCAGTCTTTCTTTGCCGGACTTCGCTTACCATGTGACAAAAGAAATGTGATCGGTCTTACAGACTTCAATTATTGGTTGTCTTCTTTCTTCGAGAAGGGGTGCCTAGCAATTGCACCCACGGCCGAAACTTCCGACTCGCGGGGAGAAATATCCGTCATGTC
>Ga0307510_10007491_pt1 | contig 12998 bp, 14 predicted proteins | sample 12_EM_MG_FD_207224 | JGI IMG/M metagenome (GOLD analysis project Ga0307510, IMG submission 207224) | Populus trichocarpa ectomycorrhiza microbial communities from riparian zone in the Pacific Northwest, United States - 12_EM | ecosystem: Host-associated > Plants > Roots > Unclassified | place... | reverse complement strand
TTCATTGGCCCATACTAACATATGCACTTGCCACCAGAAGTGGGCCCGCGTTGTTTTTTCCGATACAATAGGCTAATTTGCATGTGGGTTCTACCGACTACTATGACAATGTATGCTACATGGGCTCGGCCCCACTGCTTTACCGAGATGATGCGGAACGAGTTGTGTGTGCCCTGGCCCACTGAGGCTTAGCGTGGTTGTGTCGTCGGCGCGCAAAATGAAGCTGTCGCCGTTCGCGGTGGCAAGTCCGAGGCTTTGTGCCTGCGTCTGGTTCACGTAGTTACTGTTGCGGCACCAACAATGTCAGCAACCTCTTCCCAGTGGTAAGGAGTGGGCGGCAGTCACACTTACACGCGTCCGTGCCTCAGGTTGGCTGCTGAATCGAAGTCAAAGCCAGTGAAAAAAGAGGCGCCTTGGAACGTATCGACGACCTTGTACGTCGCCGCGCGCACGCTCCCAGCGAGGAGGATAGAAAGAACGACAGTCGAGGTAGATATGAACTTCATCACAAAGCAGCGGAGAATACAGAGAGTAGGCGTGGCTACCTGGCCAAACTGTTGCGGAAATGGCGGCCGGCCCAGGACAATTTAGTTAGCATAGATTAGATATACAGTCGTTTACTTTACCATACAGACACATGGACAGCGCCTGACCCTGACAGCGCACGCGGCGCTAGCACGTACAGTAGACACACATTCGCTTAGTAATCACAGTTGAACTTGTTCTTTCCCTCCTGCGCGCGTTCGCTGGAAAATCACACTCGCTTTGCTGTTACCGCTGAAAAACGCTGTGTTGCTACACAAACAGCAATAGAGATAGATGGCTCTTTTATGCAGCACAGAAAACAAAGCAACTCGCAATCGAGGGCAGACTCGAACTAACCAGGGAAATGAGCTCACGAGGGCGTGCCTTCTCTACAGAGCCCGCTGGAACGATAGGATACGTAGAAGAGTAGGTGAACACATGCTGGTTTGAGGGAAATCGGAAAATTGATCGATGTGATGGAGCGATGTGGCCAATGAGTCTCGTTGGAGACACTAAGGACCCGTCATCGGGGCACAATGCACGAATACCCACCAAAATGCCACCGATTGAACTGACAGGAGGAAATTTGATATCTTAGGAAGATGAACGTACAACGATCATCGCAATCTGTAGCCACAAATGGGTAGAGACTAGACGCTAGAACTGTGGATAACCATAGTTTTTCCAGTGCCCCGTGAGCGCGCAATCGCCACTGTGGACGAAGGGAGTCGGATGGGAAAGAAACTAAAGACCAAACACATGCCCCTATCACTATTGCTGCCGCGCGATGATACAAACGAGACGTGTGAGCGCGAATTCCGCGCGGCTCAACGTCAAAATTGCCAGTGTGTGAACGGAGGAGAACGTCCACCAACGAAAGGACGCGACCGGCATTGTAGGCGGCACTGACACACATATTGACTGGTTATATTGACCTCCCGCACGCGCCATTCGTTTTCATCCTTCGCTTCGCTAGTACTGGTACTGGTAGGGCGGCGATCCATCGCCAGTCACCCTTCTGTAAATCGTAAATCGTTGCTATGCCCCGCGGCCCGGGCCGCGTGGTTGCGGACAGTCGCTATTGATACAGGACACTCATTGGGGTCCCCACACGAACTATTGTATCAATTTCCGCAGGTGATTTCGCCCAAGGGCAAGGTACAAACTTGGTAGCACATTAGTTGTATCACTGTCGAGTCATACAAGTCCCCCCTCTAGATCTGAATGGTCCTCCTCGCACGCTGGGCGCTAGTGGTATTCTGATATTCTGATGAGAAAAATGCTTCATCGGTTTTCGGCCGACTTACCGCGATTCCTTAGTCCTTTCCTCTTTGCAGCACGGCCTTCGAATCTGGAGAAGGAAAGGAAATTCTCCCACAAAACTAAGCGGGAAGGACATCCTAGTAGGCGCAAGCTAGTCGAGCCTGTAACATCCTAAGGTTACATGGCAATACTGCAGTGTCATCAGGCTGATCGTCTCTCCATCCTTAAATATATCCGGACCAGCTACACATATACCTATAGTTGTTCGAGCACGAGAGTATGTCCCTCAATGTTGACAAGAGTTGACATCGACAAATTTCACACTGCTACACTTACTTCCCTGACTTCTTTTTACGTTACCTTTGGGGACAGAACCCAAATATATATAGATATCATCGCTTGGATCGACTACTGTCCGCTGACGCAGGGTCCAATAACTACACCCCTTCCAAGAATACCTACGCCCACAGCCTGTGTGAAGACATTGTACACTTACCCAGACAAACTTGACGAAGGAACAAATCCTGCGAGAATGTCATCTATTCGTACACCCTCACCGAGCCGAGCTCAAAGTACGCCTCCGAGAATGCGCCGGGGTTGTTGTTGACATAATCTGCGTATTTTTCAACAGTCGGGTCTTGTCTCACCTCCCATACTGGCGCAACATATCACATACCTACACAGGAACCGGGGCATCCAGACCATCCATAGACGTTACCGGCCCAGTCTCCACCTATATAGTACAATGACAAAACAGTATTTTTCAGCGTTAGACCGACGGCACGGGACAGAGCGAACTCACAGAACGTCAGGTTGATGATAATCCTCGAAGGAGTGAACTTGCTTTTGATGTCGCACTGGGTGTCCGGGAAGTACGCAGTGGGCGTGCCCCACGTGTCCGTGTTGATCGAGCCAGAGCCGTTCAACACGTCTGCTGGGACGTTGCTGGGGTGACGTGGCCAGAACCAGATCTTAATGAAATTTGTGGTGCGCTCCATCGCATACCTGAATAAGGGGGGAAATACCCCTCAGGGTGTCAAGCTCTGCATCCCGAATGAAGGTTCTATGGATCCTCCACGCACCATCCGCCACCATTATTGTTGAACGCTGGTCCGTAGTTGTTGGGCTCAGTGGTCAGCACACCACAACCGGCGTTGTTGCTGGCGAATGCGTCACAGTCGAGTCCGGTGGAGGTGCTGTAGGACACGGAAGATATCATTGTCCGCGCTCAGTACAATTATACAACGACGTGAAGAGAGTCCCTACCCTGTCTGCGCGCGTAGCCGTGGCATAGTGCAATCTGAAAACAGTGTCATCTGTCAACGCGTGATTAGGTGATGACAGCGATGGCGACACATTACCTGGACCTGTATGCAAAGACGAGGCATTTGGCACTTGGTCATTGACACCCTCGAGGATATCCACCTCACCCTGGTAGGCGTAAGCGAGTCACCATCACAACTATGAGAATGCCATTTTTTGGCTCAGAAGTCACCTACCCCGTTCGGCCAGGAGTCACCGAGCTCCCAAATAGCGGGCCACGTCCTGCGTGGTCGCGCGATGTTATCGCTAAAGGCAGGGTGAAATACTGCAACAGGCTCACCCACAACCCTGCGGCATGTGCTTCACGTCAAACCTATGTAGCCACGAACATTAACACTACCGGAAAGCGAATGGGGGGGGGACGCGAAATTGACTACCCACACTGAGACATGCGGGCCCCACTGCTTTCTCGAGATGATGCGGAACGAGTTGCGCCCTGGACCGCTGGGGCTTAGCGTGGTTGTGTCGTCGGCGCGCAAAATGAAGCTGTCGCCGTTCACGGTGGCAAGTCCGAGGCTTTGCGCCTGCGCCTGGTTCACGTAGTTACTGTTGCGGCACCAACAATGTCAGCAACCTCTTGCTAAGGAGCGGGCGGCGGTCACACTTACACGCGTCCGTGAGTCGGGTCGGCTGCTGAATCGAAGTCAAAGCCAGAGAAAAAAGAGGCGCCTTCGAACGTATCGACAGCCTTGTACGTCACCGCGCGCACGCTCCCAGCGAGGAGGATGGAAAGAACGACAGTCGAGGTAGATATGAACTTCATCACAAAGCAGCGGAGAATACAAAGATGGGCGTGGCTATCTGGCCAAACAGCAGTAGAGATAGATGGCTCTTTTATGCGGCACGGAAAGTAAAGCAACTCGCAATCGAAGCACCAGGGAAAAGAGCTCACGAGAACATGCCTTCTCTAGAGACTCTGCTCGAACGATAGGATACGTAGAAGAGTAGGTGAACACATGCTAGTTTGAGGGAAAGTGGTAGATTGATCGATGTGGCCAATGAGTCTCGTGGGAGGCACTATGGGCCCGTCATCGGGACACAATGCACGAATACTCACCAAAATGCCACCGATTGAACTGACAGGAGGAAATTTGATATCCTAGGAAGATGAACGTACAACGATCATCGCAATCTGTGGCCACAAATGGGTAGAGACTAGACGCTAGAACTGTGGATAACCATAGTTTTTCTGGTGCCCCGTGAGCGCGCAATCGTCGCGGTGGAGAGAATCGAGACGAAGGGAGTAGGATGGGAAAGAAACTAAAGACCAAACGCATACAGGAATGGAGAAGAGCATGCCCCTATAGACAGGGTGAAGCATGACCACTAAGTGTGGTCATCCTGAGATGATTCTTTGTGAGATTTTCATTCCGGGTTGTATAAATTGTTGAATAACCGACACTAGATCCTGCGCACGTGGTCGGGATGGAAAGTTTGGGGAAAGGGAAACGCGCCTGGTGTTACGGACTGGATATAAGAGGACACCTGTGCAGTCTGCTATGAAGAACCCGGCGGATAAAGGTTTATCCGCCTTAAAAACCATGCGAAGCACCTTTTCCCAGAACGAAGTAGGATGTGCTATTTCAGTGTCAAAGCAATGTGCTCGAGTAGTCAGAAGGACAAGCACGAGGACATTCACAAGTCGCAAAAGATGGAAGTGGCGTGGTCGAAAGCGGGCCGATGAACACCGAGCCTGAGAGATCCATAGGAGGGAGGGTCATCACGCGCGTTTGAAAAAAAAACATCAGACTTAAAAAAAACATCTTTGTGGGCGGATGCTTCGCTGATCAGAAGACATGGGCGTCATTCTTCTGCGAGCACAAACGCCTCGTCGAATTCGAAGCTGTACGTCAGCATGTGAGCAAAGAGCTACGTCCTGAACCCGAGTCGGTGAGTTGTGTTCAAGTTCTCAACTCAGAAACGAGAATTGACACGGTGCTCGTGATGAGATATTATATAATCTGATCACGTGACAATTCTCCGTCGTTTTCAATACCTCGACGCACTGAAACTCTCTATCCCTCCCTGAATCTGTTCTACGCAAGCTAACATGCTACCCTTTTAACAACTTGGAATTGACTTGTTATTGATAACCTTTACTCCCCGTAATTCTGCAAGTGAGCCGCTATTCGACTGCCACAATGTAGGACGTCGGAGAAAAATCGAGGTAACACGTCCATGTCTTTCATCCACAACCCCATTAGCAGCTAGAACAGTGCTAGAACTCCTGTCCTCTCCCTCTGATTCTTCTCTTTAGCGACGGTAAAAACCACATGGTAATGGCAATCTCACTTTGCTCAATCTACTCAATACGTCATTTATGCTATCCGTCTCGATCCATTCGGACATAACTGTGTGCTACGAACGCTATATTATCTCCGTAACGCTGACCGTACATTACCACAGCTGAGACCCTGAGACCCACTGCCAGACCCGGGTGTGCGCAGGTGCCTCTGTCTTATTTAGCGCCAATGGTTCCTGCCTCTTGGCGTGGGTACCACACATTTTGTTTAACTGTCTACATCCGAAGCCTCACGCGCGACTCGCCATCATACCCCTATCAAGAACTGAGACCTTCCGCATGCTTGCGATATGGCACATGATCAACTCCGCAATATATCTCCGGGATGTACAGTGCCACCGAATGCGACGCCCCGCTGGCGCCCTCATACGCCCACAGAACGAGATCGATACCTCGCTCAAAGATCTCACAAGTTGCGCCATTCTCACAACCGAGTGACGGCCCCATCTCTCGTCTCGTCGACTAGCGGCCCGCACCACCTCTGCCTTGCCCAGCTCCGTTCCCCTTTTCAGATCTTCCGTTCATTGGCATTAGTTGCGCGATCTCATCTTCAAGATCATGTGGGCCCCATGAGACCATTGATTACTACTCAGGTCCGCACCAGTTACTCCATGGCGATGCCATGTTGTATCCGAACATTCCCCTGAACGATTTCCGTGCGGTTGCGTTTGAGTCATGTGCTGTGGCAGCGGCACTTCGCATAGTGGGCATCACATTTCCAGGCACACAACAGATCACATTGTTTTGCCCTTGCCCTCATCCAAGGGACAATCGGGCACGCGCGAGGCATTTTCAATATTCTTTGGTTGCCAGCCCATGACTTCCGCATTGTTTTGAGCGATCGATCGCAGTAGGGGGGGAGCATCTCTAGCGATTTGGAAAAACGCTTGTTATGTTTTGACTGCATCCCTCGTGAACATCACCCGCTGCGATTTGGAGTTGGATTCTGACGGGGCTTGACCTAGTATCTGATACCACTCTGATAACCATCACAAGCGTCGTACCTCATAGTGTCAATGTGGCGTGTCCCCAAATTTGATGCAATATGATTCGCCTTGCAGTTCCCAGATGACATAGCCGAGATGCAAAGCGTATGGTGCACTTGCGCCCTGCTTAAGCTGAGAGTAACGTCCGTCCCCTTCTCCACTCCATTACATGGACTCATTAATTTCAGTAGCGCGTTCGTACGTACAAGGACCAGTTTGTAATCGCCTCGCCCTGCGCCACGGCTCCACCCTTCTCCTTTTATTCTCTATCAATGCCAACATCAACCTTTCGATAGAGAAACGAATTATCATCGGCGCCGCCGATTGCGAGCGATTGCGTTGGCTGCGCTTTAGCCGCTTTGGGTTGGCGCGTAAATCCCTTTCATGTATTTCCAGATTCTGACCTCGCCGCGAACCCACGTACCCACCTCTTCGCGTGTCATGCATGATATGAACGAGCAGGGCTGGGCCCATTCTCCGCTCCCGCACCTCCTGTAGAAGTGGGGCCGCCCTGTGGCGGACGGAGTCCCCGCGCGTTTCGTACGTATTGACGTTTGTCCGAGTCCATGTACAGCGCCATCCGTTGTTTTCTTATAGTAAAATATCGTAGACACTACCACAAGTAGAAAGAGGAAACAAGGCCATGCGACCAGTCCTGACGTAGCGCCTAACGACGGTGGCTGGCCCATCCACGTTGCGACGAAGTCGTGCGCTCCGCCTTCCAAAGCGCTTATCATATCTTTTTACAAATACCTTACCCGTTTTTCACCATCGACCAAGTAGAAGTAGTGTAAGCCTGTAAGGACCGCACTCCGTCGTCGTTTTTCAAGGAACCTTTTGAAGGTACTTTTCGTGGATCGACCCTCCCGGCCGATCAACGCGATCAACAGCAAACAGCAACGCCGCCGCCCAATCGCTTCCAAGTCCACGCACAGCCCCGTTGGATCCGCCTGCGGTATATTTCCGTACTTGAAATTGTGTCCCAAACGTCTTTTCTTATTCTTCCTGGTTCTTATTTCAAAAACGATGATTGATCATGACTGACAAGCAGCTGCGACAAAATGCTGAAGGCTTTCTTCAAGTTCCTTTCTTCCTTCCTCCCTTTGGTGGTCTTCTGCTTCCCTTCTTCGCAAAAAAAAAACAAAAGGAAGCGATGCTGTTTCATTGATCTCATTCGCGGATTTCACCCTATCCGAAGCATCTGTATCCGGGTGTCCGGTGTGATATACCGTTTACAGCACTTGTATTATGCTGGATTCGGTCCCGGCCTCAGTTGTATTGATACATGCAGGATGTGAATGTACAACACACGTTTGAACGAAACTGAAACCGTATGCGGACTTGGGAGGGCTGGCTTGCGAGTAGGAAGGACGAAACGGCTACAACGCTACAGCGCTAATGGCACAAAAAACACTGTAGCCCGTCCGGGTCCGCTCATTCCACTCCGACCGACACCCCGCCCGCCGTGCCAATCAAGCTCCATCGTTTGTCAATGTCAATGATGAATGGGTTACATTATCCCCGGTCCGAGACCCTCCTAGACCTCACCCACTGGCAGCTGTCCATTCCAATTCCAATTCCAATTCCACTGATAAGAGGATACGATATCGCGGCACTTCTTCTCACTTGTACACTATCGGCATCGACGACAGCCATGCTGTATCAAACTTGCAACAAAACCCGACATGCCCGCCGACCTGGCGTTTGGGGTTTCGAGGCACGGAATTCTCCCTCACTATACCCTTCTTCCCCTTCCGATTCGGCCCCTCCCCGTACTCGACACGGATTTGGATTTGGAAGCGCACAGGTGTAAATCGTTGACCTTCCCTCCCCTCACTCACAAATCCTGTATTTTTTTGTGCAGATACAAGGTACAGACACACTATCTGAGGGAGGGAAAAAATTTCCAAGGACCCGTCGCCGCGGATCGCACGTCAATCAAAGATACACTTGGATATATACAGTAGAATAGTGTCGGTGGGATGATGTCCTGATGATGACGGCATGTTCTCGTCCTTTCTTCCCTTCCTTGCTAACCTCCGAAAGAACTTTTTTTTTCTCTCTTCCTTTGATCGAGAATGTTCCTTCTTTTTTCTCACTCTTTTTCCGTTTTTCATTCGCGCTCAGAGCCTCGCGCGCCCTGCTGCTGACTGTGCTGAGGACGAGTGAGTCATCTCACTCGTTCATCATGATCATTTCATTTCATCATCCACCGCAAATCCAAAGGACGACCAATCGTATTCACACTCTCACACTCTATCATGCATGCACTCTTTCTCATTCCTCTTGATACGGGTGAATGGGGATGGCGTGCTGATAAGGTAAGCTCTGATTTTCGCGTTGCCACCCTTTTGCACCACCATCATCATTCTCGACGGAGTGATGCGCGCGTCGATGGTTGTCTGGTATACTGTACTTCGCCCGCCCGCCGTCCATTCCGGCCCTGAGGAACATCAATTGCCCCCGTCGGCCCCTTTCGCTGGTATGGTACACGCGTCCCCACGGCACATATTCGTCCCACGACAAGTGACAACTGCCGAAACTCGTACCCAACTTTATCTGACAAGGAGAGCAAAACAAGATAAAACATTATTCAGGACATCTCCATTCGCTCACACAACGTGAAATCTCATCTCACAAGACCAAAAAACGGTAGGGAAAAAAGGTGAACAACCCACGAGGACAGGTTTTCGGTTTTCAATAATGCGCAGCGCTACAAAGTATTAGTTCATCCGGCTTTACCTTTTTATTTTTATTTTCTCTGTTGCCCTTCGCTTCTGGAAAAGTCCATGTTCCTTTCTGATGCCATTCCCTCTCCTGTAAAAAGGAAAGCAATGTGTTTCATTACCTATTCCTATTTGTCGTGCTTACCAAACAACCGCCGGTCGATTGTCCCCCCGATTTTACGTTCCTCCCGCCGAACGCAAAAATGAGTAATGAATGTGAATGAAATCAGAACGAAGGCCAGCCCCCCCGCTCGACATGACATGCGATCCCCGGCCCGAGCACCCTTATAGCGCCCCGAGCCTCACCCCGCAGCGACCTCCGACGGATTACAAACACTAAAGGAAGGATGGGCCCGCACGCATCACCCATTTCACAGATCCGTTGGTCCACGTAGATATACGTGTACGGCGCATGTGTACTATATCCGAAGCGGGCCATCTTCTCCGGTGGCGTCGAGACACGAGCCTCAGCACGCTATGTTGCACGCCGAGCTGTTTGGTTTTCATATACGAGAGGCCGCACAGTGTGATAATGAACGCTGACGGGAGCCGATCATGTTTGGGGTGCAATTGAAACCTGAACATGTCGAGAAGGTGAGCTGGACTGCCAAGAACGTTCAAGGAAACGCGTGCCTAGGTACTTCTTTCTTGACCTTTTCCATTGAGCCATCGGCGCATCCTGACAGCGTCTCATACGCGTGGAGGTGGCGCCACGTGTGGGTGAAAGAGCAAAGTGGAAACGATAAGGTATTTTTGGGGGAGCAGCGTTGGACGCGGATGTTCATACGATCTGACACTTCCAACTACCCCTATCATCCAAGTAGGCGTCTGTGTGCATACTAGACCGGCCTGTGATATGGAAAAAGAGCGTAGCAAAGGCGCCAGGACAGGTAGAGAGCAGATAGACAGAGGAATAGCAATCTGACCCAATTTCTTCCGACCAAGCGCTAGACATACGGGATTCTGGCGTGCATGGACCGAGAAGATTTTACAACGCGGCATTCGTCGTTCGTGATGTCGGCGGGTGAGGTGGGGAGGAAGTTACCGCGGGTACATGGTCCGAGGTTAGATATCTATGTTCGGATTTGGGCATGGGCTTCCTGTCGGATGGATAGAGTTGATTGGTAGTTGGGGGCGGTTGCTGGCAAGCAAACATCGGATGGGTCGGCACGGAGTGGAGAGAGAAGAAGGAAGGAAGGAAGGGGGGAAGGGATTGAGGACGGATGTGAAGCGGGGGCAGGGGGAAATCTAGAGTGGACAATTGCCGAGATTACATTTAGAGCTAAAGCGATTACGGTTCAGAAAAATGCATAAACAAATGACTTTTCTGGATGGATGGCGAGTGGGTTGCATGTGCGCGCCGCGCGCCAATCATTTGACGCCTTTGCATCACGGAACAATCTGGCAGAAAGACGCACCATTCTCGGCGTGTATTCCGTATGTCTTGCGATTGCTAAGGGCGTAGGGATAATCAGAGAGGGATCTGTGTGTGTGTGTACCGGATGGAACTACCCAGCTACTCTGTACTGTACAAGAAGAGGTCGAGGGTAAAGAGGACACATCGGGGGTTAGACGCAAACCAATATTGAACGAGAGAGAGATCAAAGCGGCGATCTCGATCACGGACCTAGACGAGTCTCTGCCGGAAAAGGCAGGAGAAGATATGCCAACGGCGAAAGGGCGGGATGGGAATGGCCGAACGAGATAGCGCGGGCAGGCCTCGCCTCGCCCGGAATTGAGGGTGGTGAGTTTGGAGGGATAGGATATGAAAAGTACGGGGGACGGGTCGAGATTGCAGACCAAAACTTATTCCATGGAAGGTCAGGCGGGAAACAACGAGGAGGAATGGGGGACACTGGATGGAGTGCGGCCGGGGGAAGGAGTGGAGCCCGGCCGGGATACGGGAGGTGGAGCGCGTGAAAGGGGAATTATATATTTTGGAAGTCCGCTTGGGATATAATACTAGTCCTACGTCAGACGTCGTCATTCGACCTGGCCCCAACAGAGCACTCCGTCATCGAATCAATCGCATTTGCCCACAGAGGTGACCTTTTCCCCTTCCACTCCCCTCCTCCCCCTCCCCTCCTCATCCCCTCCAGTCCCCTCGATTGTTACTGACGCAACTTCAAGTGCAATTCCGCTCTCTAATACCCACACATTCCATCATGTCCAGAAGTCAATCCCCGCAACACCGCTCATCCTCTGACGTCAAGCCCTCCCAATCCCAGCCCCTCCATCAAAAGCCACAACAACCACCACCTCCCCCTGACGCGAACAATCCCGCCGATTCTAAAGCGCACAAGTCAAGGACGAATTTGGATCTGGAGCCCAATCCCTTCGAGCAATCCTTTGCTCCCACGACCGTATCCCTCCGCTCCTCCGCCAGCTCTCCCATCCGCAGAAACTCGATAGTCTCAAACTCTAGTCAGTCCAAGTCATCCGATAGCGGTGTCTCCAGCGGTCCCCCTCGCACTCCCTCCTCGTCTTCTGGTCGTACTCGCGATGACAGCCCTCCTTCGCCACCGAAGCCCATCCTCCCTCCCATCGAATCTATAGCTTCTCCATCAGATCAATACCAATGGGGCTTCTCATCGTCCTCCATTGCCAACTCCTTAAGGGCCGGACCCCTCTCCCCCGCCATGCTTGCAGGTCCACAACAATCCAACGGCGATGCCCAACTCGCATTCGATCCAACCAACTTCCGGACTGGTCTGACCCCACGCACCGGCCTAACCCCAGGCACAGGCCTCACGCCTCTTATTGGAGGGCCCGTCTCCTTCCCACCTCCCTCTCCCAATACCGCTGCCTTCCTTAACATGATGAGCTCGTCCGCGTCGGGTGCGACGATCACGCCAAACACGCTCAATGCCATCACCGGCGTCCTCGCCTCTGGTGCCACCGCGAACGGTCCCAACGCGTCCCAGCCGCACCCGCTCTCTGTCTCGCATCTACCACCTTCTAGCTACGAACACCGGCCGCAGAATTACCCCAATGGCACCTCGACACAAAACCCCGATACACGATATGCCAATCCTACGGCCAACGCGTCTTCTACTGCTGCAAATGGGCTCTTTCTCCTCTCCCAAGCCCATCAGGAGCTCACGAAACGTGAGGAGGCCCAACGTGCCAGCCGCTCAGATGGTGACGATGATTCATCTCCCACCTCAAGCGCCTCTAGCAAGCGAGGCACGAAGCGCAAGTCGTATGACGTGTCGGCATCACCACCTCCTCATCACCCGAAACCGGGCCCACCTAAACGTGGGCGAGGATTGCCCAACGGAAAGCCGAAGCGTGGTGACTCGATTTCGGTCGAAGAGGACGAGGAGGAAGAGGAAGAAGAGGAAGCCGGATCTCCTCCGGAGCTATCCGTATCCCAGGTGAACGGGAAGAAAGGTGGACACAAAAAGCCCGAGACAGAGGAGGAGAAACGGAGAAATTTCCTCGAGCGCAATCGACAAGGTGTGTCTCTTTAATTTCGCGTTTATTGTGTACCCCATCATCTCACGCATTCGGCTTCAGCCGCTCTTAAATGCCGCCAACGGAAAAAGGCCTGGCTGGCGCAACTGCAAGCGAAGAACGAGTATCTGACCCAAGAGAATCAGAGATTACAAGAGGCTCTCGTCAGCACACGCGAGGAGCTAGCTCGACTTACTGCTGGTGCCCCATTAATTCCTGTTGGTGTCCCAACCAATCCACCACCAAACGTACATCCAGTTAGCGTGAATGTCAGTTTACCTGCCCACAGTGCCAAGGCTGTTGTTGGTGCGCGTGGGTACGGTTACTGAGCGACCTTCACTCTTGGACTTGGATTATATTGGCTTGCGTTTCGTGAGGTTTTTTTTTTGGGTTGGTGTTTTTTTTTTACTTTTGATC
>Ga0307510_10007490_pt1 | contig 13000 bp, 12 predicted proteins | sample 12_EM_MG_FD_207224 | JGI IMG/M metagenome (GOLD analysis project Ga0307510, IMG submission 207224) | Populus trichocarpa ectomycorrhiza microbial communities from riparian zone in the Pacific Northwest, United States - 12_EM | ecosystem: Host-associated > Plants > Roots > Unclassified | place... | reverse complement strand
GTATTGCGCCGCGACCAGGTACAGCAACGGCCCGCTGCCCATGAACACCACGCGCGAACCGATCGCGCAGGCCTGGGCCTTCAGCGCGATCTGCGCGGCGCCGAGGCTGTAGCAGCCGGCGTGGTGCCAGCCCGGCACCGGCATCAGCCGGTCGGTGGCGCCGGCGCAGACGATCAGCGCGTCGAAGTCCAGCGTGGCGGTCTCGCCGCTGGGTGCGTGCACGGTGTGGAGCTGCCCGGCGGTCACGTTCCAGGCCAGCGTCTCGGCGCGGTGGTCGATCTGCGCGCGCAGCGCATCGAAGTCGTTGTGCAGGGCCTGCGCCTTCGCGGCCTCGCTGCCATAGAGCATCGCGTGCGTGCGCGTGAAGCCCTCCGGCTGGCGGCGGTAGATCTGGCCGCCGTCGCGCCGGCCTTCGTCGATCACGATCGGTCGCACACCGGCCTCGACCAGCGCCTGCGCCGCGCGCACGCCGGCCGGGCCGGCGCCGACGACCACGATGCGCGGGGTCATGACGACACCTCGCCGCGTTCGCGCGCCGCGACTTCGGGCGTCACCGGCCACGACGCGGCCGGCGGCGTGGTGCGCACGGCCACGCCTTCGGTGACGACGGTCGAGCAGGCCCGCAGGCGCTGTCCGGCCTCGTCCCAGACCCAGCAGTCCTGGCAGGCGCCCATCAGGCAGAAGCCGGCGCGCGTGCCGTCGCCGAACTCGGACGTGCGCACGCGCCGGCCGTGCGTCAGCAACGCGACGAGCAGCGTGTCGCCTTCGAGTGCGGTGGCGGGTTCACCGTCGATCCGCAGGTGCAGGGCCGGGCGGTCGGTCTCGGCCAGGCGCACGAAGCGTCCGCCGCTGCCGGCCGGTGGCAGGGGCTTGCTCATCGGAAACTCGAGCTCAGGGGTTGGACGGGAACAGCCGTTCGATCGGGTAGTGCGTCTTGATGAACGGCGACTTGATCACGATGAAGCTGAAGTATTTCTCGATGCCGATGTTGCGCTCGAGCAGGTCCTCGATCAGCGCCTGGTAGTGGTTGACGCCGCGCGTCGTGAACTTCAGCAGGTAGTCGTAGCCGCCGCTGACCAGGTGGCATTCCAGGATCTCGTCGACACCGCGGATCGCCGCCTCGAAGCGCACGAAGTCCTCGCGGTGATGGTCCGACAGCGTCACCTCGGTGAACACCGTCAGCGTGTCGCCCAGCTTCTCGAGCCGCAGCTGCGCGCCATAGCCCGAGATGTAGCCCGCCTGTTCGAGCCGCTTGACGCGGATCAGGCAGGGGCTGGGCGAGAGCCCGACCGCGTCGGCCAGGTCGACGTTGGTGATGCGCCCGTTCTTCTGCAGCTGGCTCAGGATGCGCAGGTCGAGGCGGTCGAGCTTGAGGGAAGGGCTGGTCACGATGGGTCGCGGCGTGTGGGGTGGCCCATTGTGCGACGGGACGGCGCGCATTCATCTCCTCTGCGACGGGATGGCGCGCACACACCGTTTCTGCGACGGGACGGCACGTGCCCACCTTACTTCAGCGCGGCGCGCACATCGGGTGCGGCCAGCACGTCGTCCAGGGTCTTCTTCAGGCGCGTCGCCATCTGCGCGAACTCGTCCTCCGTGAAGCACAGCGCCGGCGCGAAGCCGAGGATGTGGTCGCCGAACGAGCGGAAGATCAAACCGTTGCGGTAACCGGCATCGAACAACCGGTCCGACAGGCCCAGCGCCGGGTCGAAGCTGCGCTTCGTCGCCTTGTCGCTCACCAGTTCGAGCGCGCCGAGCAGGCCGCGGTAGCGCGCCTCGCCGACCAGCGGGTGATCGCGCAGGCCGTCGAGCACGGCGGCGAAATGCGGCGCCACGGCTTGGCCGTTCGCGAGGATGCCGCCTTCGTCGTACAGCCGCAGCACCTCGAGCGCGATCGCCGCGCTGACCGGGTGGGCCGAGTAGGTCGCGCCGTGGCCGATCGGCGCGCCGGCCGGCGCGCCATCGGCAATGCCGGCGTAGACCTTCTCCGACACCATGGTCGCGCCCATCGGCGCATAGCCAGCGGTCAGGCCTTTCGCGAGCGTCATCAGGTCGGGTGTGACGTCCTCGGCCTCGCACGCGAACATCGGGCCGGTGCGGCCGAAGCCGGTGATGACTTCGTCGACGACGAACAGGATGTCGAGCTCGCGCGTGACCTCGCGCATCGCCTTCAGCCAACCGACCGGCGGCACGACCACGCCGCCCGAGCCTTGGATGGGCTCGCAGAAGAAGGCCGCGACGTTCTCGGCGCCGAGCTCGGCGACCTTGGCGCGCAGCGCCGCGACCGAGGCCGCGATCACGGCCTGCGGGTCGGTGCCGACCTCGCTGCGGTACGCGTACGGCGACGCGATGTAATGTTGGTTGGCCAGCGGCAGGTCGAAGCCGCGATGGAACACCGGCAGCGCCGTCAGCCCGGCGCCGAACGACGACGAGCCGTGGTAGCCGCGCTGCAGCGAGATGAAGTGCTTCTTCGTCGGTCGCCCGGTGTTGTTGTAGTACTGCGTGATGAAGCGGCTCGCCGCGTCCACCGCCTCGGAGCCGCCCAGCGTCAGGTAGACGCGCGTCAGCGAGGCCGGCGTGATCTCGACGAGCTTCGCGGCAAGGCGGATCGCCGGCTCGCTGCCGAAGTGGAAGTAGCTGGTTGCGTACGGCAGCTTGCGCATCTGCTCGGCCGCGGCCTGCACCACGCTCTCGTGGCCGTAGCCGATGTTCACGCACCACAGGCCGGCGAAGGCGTCGAGCAGCTCGCGGCCATTCGCGTCGGTCAGCCACGAGCCGTGGCCGGACTCGAGCACGGTCACGCCGCGCTGCTCGTGCTTGCGCCACGGCGCGACCGGGTGGATCAGGTGGTCTCGGTCGAGCGCGATCAGCGCATCGAGGGGGGAAAGGTCTCTGGACGACATGGCGGCGGCTCTTGAAGCTGAGCCTCCAGAATAGGTCGACCGCCCCGACGCGTGGTGCTGCTTTGGGCGTGCGCCACGCAATGCTTCATCGTTCTGGGCGCGGCTTCGGCAGAAGATGTGGCGTGGCCGCGCACGCAGCCGTCACGCGTTGTGGTGCCGCGGCCTGTCGAATAGTGCTCACTGCGCGCGTCTTGCCAACGGCATCGGGCGGCTCGGTGGCCATGCGCTCTGCTACCGTCGCCGGACAACAATGACGGGGAGAGGGAATGCTTTGCAGCAAGTGCGGCAGCACGAATGCCGAAGGCGCCTGGTTCTGCGCGAAGTGCGGCGTGGCACTCGCGGCGCAACAGGGCCCGGTCGCCGCGGCGGTACCGGTCCGCACGCCCCAAGCTGCGGTACCAGCACCGCCTGAGAGTGAGGCGCCGGCGAGTGCGTCGTCCACCGATTTCGACGACGAGGCCTGGCGTGCCGCGATCGGACCGAAGAACACCGACTACTACCTTAGGCGATTCGAGGCCCGACATGCCAGCGGCGCCGCGGCGCGCTGGCATTGGCCCGCGTTCTTCGTCACCTTCTACTGGTTGCTCTATCGCAAGCTGTGGGGATGGGCACTGGTTTACTTCATCGCGCCCTACGTCGTCTTCTTCATGCTCGGGATGCTGGCGGCGGTCGCCGGCGAATCCGGCGCGCGGGTCGTGGGCCTCCTCTGGGTTCTGGCGACGCTGGGCTTCTTCATCGGGCCGCCGCTCGTGGCCAACCAGATCTACTTTGCCCGTTGCAGGGCATTGATCGAGCGCCAGCGCAGCGTGGCGCGATCTCGCGAGCATTTGCTGGCCCAGGTGGAAGCGCGGGGCGGCACCAGCCATGTGGTGCTGATCATCGTCGGCGTGTTTGTCGTGATCGCGTTGATCGGCATATTGGCGGCCATCGCGCTGCCGGCGTACAGCGACTACACAAAGCGCGCGAAGGTGAGCGAGGCGCTGGTCATCGGCCGCCAGGTCGCCAGTCAAGTCGGCGAACACTACCAGCGCGCTGGCGCGTTGCCCCTCGGGCTCGAGCAACTGCCCGCCCCCCCGCCGCCCAGCCGCTACATCGACGCGATGCGACTCGACCCGAGCAACGGCGTAATCGAGATCGGGGTCGTCTTCGGTGCCGCAACCGGTGGCAAGGTCTACCTCGTGCCGGGTAAGGACGCGGATGGCCGCATCACGTGGGCCTGCAAGGCCGCACCCAGCATGCGGCGCGTCGTGCCCGTGAGCTGCCGGGGCGAATAGACGGCCACCCCGCCGGGGCGACGGGCGAGCTCAGGCCTGGCGGCGGCCTACAGGTCGCCGGGTCGCGGGTCGGACACGAATTCGGTCAACGGCACCTGGGTCAAGTCGGCGTCGAAGCCCATCAGCATGCTGGCTATCGCGAGGGCGCGCCACAGGTGGGGCGGCATCTGGAGGATGGCCTCGGGCGTCCTGCGTTCGGCGATCCACGCGCCGATCGCCGCATGCTGGTCGGCGGTCAGCAGGTGAAGACTTCGCATCTCGTCGAGTGTTTGCACGGGCTGCCTCTCTGTGAAGTGTCGGGCCGTCACTCGCCACGCAATGTGCGGGCCAACTCCAGAACCCTTGTGGTGAAGTCATCGTAGCCGTAAGGCCAGGGTCGGCTCTCCGGCCAGTCGTCGCGTTCGGCAATTTGCCGCACCGCGACCAGGCGCGCGCTCGGCACGACGACGATGTACTGGCCGAGGTAGCCGTCGGCCACATAGGCAACGTCGCTCGATCCCGGAGCAACAGGTCGCCACCACAGCAACCCGTAGCGCGCTGTGAACGGCTGGCTCTGCGCGACCATCTCGCGCATGAAGGTCGGGTCGATCAACTGAACGGTGCCGATGCGCCCTTCGTCCAGCACCAGCTGGCCAACACGGGCGGCGTCGGCGGCGGTCGCGACCCAGCCTGCCATCGCGTACGGGTGACCGGCACGGTCGTAGCCGCTTTGCTCGTTCCACGACGGGCCGTGCACGCCCAGCGGGCCTAGCACCTCGCGCTGCAGGTAGAGGTCCATGCGCTCGCCGGCGGCCCGTTCGATCACGCCGGCCAGCAGGTTCATTGCCTTGTTGTTGTAGATGAAGCGCGCGCCCGGCGCGTCGCTCAGCTCGGCGGCCAGCGCGAGCTGCAGGCCGTCGGGTGCAGGGTAGATCTCGACCGTCGTGTTCGGCACGTTTTGCAAGCCCGAGGTGTGGTTCAACAGCATGCGCAGCGTGATCGTGGCTTTGCGGCCTTGCTTCCATTCGGGGTAGAAGTCGGCCACCGGCTGGTCGAGCGAGCGCAGCTTGCCTTGCGTCAGCAGCCGACCGATGCCCAGTGCGACCAGCGACTTGGTGCGCGACATCATCTCGATCGCGCCCGGCGTCGTGCCGTCGCGGTGGCGCTCGAGCAGCGGCTTGCCGTCGTGCAGCACCAGCACGGCATCGGACTCCGTTGCCTGCGCGCGCGCCGCGATCATGCGCAGCGCGGCTTCCTGCGCCGGTGTTGGTGCGGCGGCGATGGCGCTCGCGCAAATCAGGAGTGACGCGAGTCCAACAACGCCTGCAAGCATCTGAAGCCCTCCGAAGACAACGCGTCGATGCTAACGCGCGCGGCGGCGGCCCTTTAGTAGCCTCGGGTGCGATCGACACGCCCGACCATGGGTGCACCGGCCTCGAAGCGGCGCAGGTTGTCCAGCACCACCTGCGCGGCGGTCTGCGGCTGCGTCATGCTCGCGATGTGCGGCGTGAGCCAGATGTTCGGGTGCTGCCAGAACGGGTGCTCGGGCGGCAGCGGTTCGGGGTCGGTCACGTCGAGCACGGCATCGGCGAGCTGGCCTTGCGCGAGCGCGGCCAGCAGGTCGTGCTGCACCAGCTGCGGGCCGCGGCCGACGTGGACCAGGCCCGCGCCGCGCGGCAGCTGTGCGAACAGCGCGGCATTCAAAAAGCCGCGCGTTTCGTCGGTCAGCGGCAGCAGGCAGACGAGGATGTGCGTGCGCGCCAGAAAGGCCGGCAGTTCGTCGGCACCGGCGAAGCACTGCACGCCGTCGATCGCATGGCGCGAGCGGCTCCAGCCGGCGCAGTCGAAGCCGAAGCTGCGCAGCTGCGCGAGCGCCGCCTGCCCCAGCGAACCCAGCCCGAGCACGCCGACGCGGCATTGCGACGCGGGCCGCACCGGCGCGGTCTTCCACAGTGCGAGCCGCTGCTGGCGCTGGTAGTGCAGCATGTCGCGGTGCAGCGCGAGCACCGCCCAGCTGACGTACTCGACCATGCCGCCGGTGATGCCGGGCTCGATCATGCGCACCACCGGCAGGTCGGGCGGCAGCGCCGAGAAGTCGAACTGGTCGACGCCGGCGCCGGACGAGAACAGCACTTCGAGGTTCGGGAACACCTCGAGCAGGTTAGTCGGTGGCTCCCACGCAGCGAGAAAGCGCACCTGGGCCGGGTCGCCGACGTCGGGCCAGATGTGGAAGGGCAGTTGCGGCGCTTCGCGCGCGAAGACCTCGGCCCACTGGCGGCCACGCACGGGGTCGGACTTGTAGACGAAGCTCATCGCTGCTTCAACCCAAGGCCTGGTTGACCAGACCGAAGAGGCGCACGCCTTCGACGAGCGCCAGCGGCTCGCCCCGCACCATCGCCGTCGGCGCGTCGACGCGCAGCAGGCCCAGGCTCTCGAGCCACTCGGTCAGGCCGCTGTCGAAGTCGACGTCGATGCGCACGAACTTGCCGGCGTTCAGGCCGACCAGGTGGGCGATGAGCGCCTTTGCGCTCTCGGCATCGGGCGCCACCACCGGCCCGAGGTTGAGGCCGCGGCCGAAGCGGCGCAGCATCGCAAAGCCGCGTGCCTGGCCGTCGTGGTCGAGCACCACGGTGTCGGCCTGGTTCGTCAGGGCGGTGATCAGGGCGGTGCGCGGCATGCCGCGCGCCTGCGCGTCGAGCGCGGCGAGGGCAGTGGTGTCGCTGTGGTCGGCCGGGCGCAGGCGCCAGCCTTCGTCGAGCGCGACCAGCGGCGCCGGCAAGGCCGCGCCCTGGTGCTGGCGCACCTCGCCGGTCCGCACGAAGCCCAGGCGCTCGTACAGGCCGCGGCCTTCGGCGGTGGCGTGCAGCAGCACGCTGCGGCCCTCGAGCGATGTGAGCAATGCCTGCATCAAATGAAAACCGATGCGCCGCCCCTGGCAGCGCGGGTCGACCATCACGAGGCCGATGGTCGCGTGACGCTCCCCCCATCGCCAAGACTGCGCGGTGCCGACGAACTCGCCGTCGCGCTCGGCCACCAGGCCGCTGCCGAACTCGAAGTTGAACTGCCAGTCGGCAAGCCGGTGCGGCCAATGCAGACGCGCCGACAGCGCGTGCGCGGCGTCGAGGTCGGCCGCGGTCATCGGCCGCAGCACGACCCCGTCGGCGATGGTCTTCGGATCAGTCAATGGGTACTCCAGCACATGGTTCTCGTGCGATGGTTCCAAGCTTGCCACCGCATCGGATAGGACGATCTTGCTGCGCCGATCAATACCGCAGCATCCGCCGTGCCGCCGCGGCGAATCGCAATTTGCTGCGCTCGCCGCCGTGCGTTCAGGCGCAAATTCCGCGCCACCCTGCCTAGCATCTGCGGGTCGATTCCCCCTCATTCTGAAGGCCGCCGTGCACAGCTTCCAGCCCGATCAGATCCACGTGCCCAGCGGCCACTTCATCGATGGCGTGCTGGTTCCCACGGCGTCTGACCATGCCATCGAGGTGCAGCGCCCGTCGGATGGCGAACGCTACGCCGCGTTGCCGCTGGCCGACGCCGACATGGTCGACCGCGCCGTCACCAACGCCCACACCCGCTGGCGCGCCAGCGACTGGGCCACCCGCGCGCCGCGCGAACGCGCCCGCGTGCTGCGGCGCTGGGCCGACCTGGTCGAGGCCGACGCGGCCGTGCTGGCCCCGCTCGAAGCGGTGGGCTCGACGCGGCCGCTGCGCGAGGTGCTCGCGTGGGACGTGCCGTTCACCGCCGAGGGCCTGCGCTTCTTCGCCGAGTACGCCGACAAGCTGGGCGGCGAGGTCGCGGCCACACGCAGCGACCACTTGGGGCTGACGGTCACCGAGCCCTACGGCGTGATCGGTGCGATCACGCCTTGGAACTTCCCGCTCGTGATGGCCTCGTGGAAGGTCGGCGCCGCGCTCGCGGCCGGCAACGCGGTCGTGCTCAAGCCCTCGGAGCTGACGCCGTTTTCGGTGTTGCGCCTGGCCGAGTTGGCGGTGCAGGCCGGCGTGCCGGCGGGCATCTTCAACATCGTGCAGGGCGACGGCCGGGTCACCGGCGACGCGCTGAGTCGGCACACGCGCATCGCCAAGATGACCTTCACCGGCTCGACGCGCACCGGCGCGGCCATCATGGCGGCGTGCGCGCTGCATGGCCCGAAGCCGGTGACGCTGGAGCTGGGCGGCAAGAGCCCGCAGCTGGTGTTCGACGACGTGCCCGATCTCGACAAGCTGGCCGCAACGATCGCCGGCGCGATCACCGGTAACGCGGGGCAGGTCTGCGTCGCGGGTTCGCGGCTGATCGTGCAGCAGCGCATTGCCGAGTCGCTGATCGCGCGCATCGTGCAGCGCTTCAAGGCGCTGCGGCCCGGCCCGACCTGGGACGGTGACGCCACGCTGTCGCCCATCATCTCGCGGCCTCAGGCGGCGCGCATCGCCGACATCGTCGAGCGGGCACGAAGCCACGGCGCGCAGACGCGCTGCGGCGGCGCCATGGTCGACGTGGGCGCGGGCGGTGCGTACTACCAGCCGACGCTGATCGAGCACACCGACGCGGCCAACCCGGCCGTGGTCGAAGAGATCTTCGGCCCGGTGCTCACGGTGCAGACCTTCGACACCGAGGAAGAGGGCCTCGCGCTCGCCGCGCACGAGCACTACGGCCTGGCGGCCGGCGTGCACACGGCCGACATCGGCCGCGCGCTGCGCGCGATGCGCCAGATCCAGGCTGGCACGGTCTGGATCAACCGCTACGGCCGCACCTCCGACTTCGTGATCCCGACCGGGGGTTACCACCAATCGGGCATCGGCAAGGACCTCGGGCGCCAGGCGGTCGAGGCCAACCTGCGCGTCAAAAGCGTGCTCATCGACTTTGCCGCGCCGCAATGAAGTGCGCCGCTGCACCCGCCCGGCGCAGACCGCACGCCATGCCGAGACGGGGTGCTCAAACCACAGCTTCGGCGTTTGGCGCCGACCTTTTCCCCACGACCTCGTTTGTTGCCCATGCTTCAATGAAATGGTGATGACGAGCTGACCTCACGACCCACAGGACCCACCCGAATGAGCTTCCGTCCCAAATTCATCAGCTTCGATTGCTACGGCACCTTGACCCGTTTTCGCATGGGCGAGATGACGCGCGAGATCTTCGCCGACCGCGTCCCGGCCGAGCGCATGGACGCCTTCATCGCCGACTTCTCGGCCTACCGCTTCGACGAGGTGCTGGGCGCCTGGAAGCCGTATGTCGACGTGCTGAAGAACGCGGTGCGCCGCACCTGCAAGAAGTGGGGCGTGCAGTACTTCGACGTTGATGCCCAGCTCTACTACGACGCGGTGCCGACCTGGGGCCCGCACGCCGACGTGCCGGCCGGCCTGGCCCGCGTCGCGAAGGAGATCCCGCTGGTGATCCTGTCGAACGCGTCGGACGACCAGATCCAGAAGAACGTCGCGCAGCTCGGCGCGCCCTTCCACCGCGTCTACACGGCGCAGCAGGCGCAGGCCTACAAGCCGCGGCTGCAGGCCTTCGAGTACATGCTCGACTCGCTGAACGCGAGCCCGGAAGACATGCTGCACGTGTCGTCCAGCCTGCGCTACGACCTGATGTCGGCCGACGACTTGGGCATCAAGAACAAGGTCTTCGTGAACCGCGGCCACGGCCCCGGCTGCCCGGCCTATGGCTACACCGAGATCGCCGACATCGGCGGCCTGGCCGGCGTCGTCGGTCTCTGATCTCCCAGCAGGTTCACGCCACGCTCATGAAACTTGACTCGTATTGGACCGACACGGCACCGGCGCTCACGCCGAAAGCCGCGGAACTTCCGGCGAGTGCGGATGTGGTCATCGTCGGCGCCGGCTTCACCGGGCTGTCCGCGGCGCTCGCCCTCGCGAAGCGGGGTGCGAGCGTCGTGGTGCTCGAAGCCGGCGACCGCATCGCGAGCGAGGCCTCGTGCCGCAACGGCGGCCACGTGAACAACGGCCTCGCGGTCGACTACGGTGTGGCGGCTGATCAATATGGCATCGAACAGGCGCGCACCTGGTACCACGCGTTCGACGCAGCGGTCGACAGCGTCGAGCGTGTCGTGCGCGAAGAGGGCATCGCCTGCGACTTCGAGCGCAACGGCAAGCTCAAGCTCGCGACCAAGCCCGCGCACTACGAAATGCTGGCGCGCAGTGCCGACCGCATGCGGCGCGAAGTCGACCCCGATGTCGAGCTGATCGATGCGACGCGCGTGCGGCAAGAGGTCGGCAGCGAACGCTTCGTCGGCGGCCTGCTGCAGAAGAAGAGCGCGCAGATGCACATGGGCCGCTTCGCGCACGGCTTGGCGAGCGCGGCCGAGCGCCACGGGGCGCAGATCCAGCTCGGCACCGCCGCGAGCAAGCTCGAACGCCAGGGCACGGGCCACGCGCACCGCGTGCACACCGCGCGCGGCACGATCCACGCGAAGCAGGTGCTGCTCGCCACCGGCGCGTCGCAGCACGGCGGCTACGGCAGCTTCGGCTGGCTGCGCCGGCGCATCGTCGGCATCGGCAGTTTCATCATCGTCACCGAGCCGCTGGGTGCGGAACGCGCGCAAGCCGTGCTCGCGGTGCGCCGCACCTGCGTGACGGTCGCGAACATCCACCACTACTTCCGCCTGACGGTCGACCACCGGCTGGTGTTCGGCGGGCGCGCGCGTTTCGCGGTGTCCAGCCCCACGTCCGACCAGAAGAGCGGTGCGATCCTGAAGCGCGGCCTGGACCAGACCTTCCCGCAGCTGGCCGACGCGAAGATCGATTACTGCTGGGGCGGGCTGGTCGACATGACGCAGGACCGCCTGCCCCACGCCGGCGAGCGCGACGGGCTTTACTACTCGATGGGCTACAGCGGCCACGGCACGCAGATGTCGGTCCACATGGGCCAGCGCATGGCCGAGGTGATGGGCGGCGACAAGGCCGCCAACCCCTGGCGCGACCGCGCCTGGCCCGCGATTCCCGGCCACCTGGGCCCCCCTTGGTTTCTCCCCGCCGTCGGTCTCTACTACCGTGTCAAGGACATGGTCGCCTGAGCGTCCGACATCCCTCTCTCTCGCCACCACCACCGCACAGGAATCCGTCATGAACGAGCGCAGCAAACTCCAAGACCTCGTCGGCCCGCACGACAGCACGCGCATGCTAGCTGCGCTGAAGCGCGGTGCGAGCCGCCGCGATGTGTTGACCATGCTGATGGCGGGCGGCATGCAGGCCTCGCTGGCGGGCGGCCTGTCGACGCTGGCGCTCTCGGCCCACGCGGCCACGCCGAAGAAGGGCGGGCGCATCCGCGTGGCCGGCGCGACCGCGGCGATCACCGACACGCTGGACCCGTCCAAGATGTCGAACCAGACCGACTACTGCCGCGGCACCATGCTCTACAACGGGCTGACCTGGCTGGACGGCAGCCTGACGCCGCAGCCCGCGCTGGCCGAATCGTTCGACACCAAGGACGCGAAGGTCTGGGTCTTCAAGCTGCGCAAGGACGTGAAGTTCCACGACGGCAAGCCGCTCACGCCGGCCGACGTGGTGTTCTCGGTGATGCGCCACAAGGACGCGGCGACCGCCTCCAAGGCCAAGGCCCTGGCCGACCAGATCGACACCGTGAAGGCCAGCGGCGCGAACGAGGTCACCGTGACGCTCAGCGCCCCGAACGCCGACCTGCCGGTGATCCTGGGCACCTTCCACTTCATGATCGTCAAGGACGGCACCACCGACTTCAGCACCGGCATCGGCACCGGCCCATACAAGCTGAAGGAGTTCAAGCCCGGCGTGCGTTCGATCGCGGTGCGCAACGAGGCCTACTGGAAGCCCGGCAAGCCCTACCTCGACGAGATCGAGTTCGTCGGCATCGGCGACGAGGGCGCGCGCGTCAACGCGCTGCTCTCGGGCGACCTCGACCTGGTCGCGTCGGTGAACCCGCGCTCGGTCGACCGCATCAAGGGCACGGCCGGCTTCTCGGTGTTCAGCACGCAGTCGGGCCAATACTCGGACCTGATCATGCGCAAGGACGTGGGACCGGGCACCAACCCCGACTTCATCCTCGCGATGAAGCACCTGATCGACCGCGAGCAGATCCGTAAGTCGGTGGCGCTGGGCCACGCGGTGCTGGGCAACGACCAGCCGATCGACCCGACCAATCGCTTCTATTTCGCGGGTCTGCCGCAGCGGCCGTTCGATCTCGACAAGGCCAAGTTCCATCTGGCGAAGTCGGGCGTCGGCGCGGCGACCGTGCCGGTGGTCGCGTCCCCGGCCGCGCTGTACTCGGTCGAGATGGCGCTGGTGATGCAGCAGTCCGCGCAGAAGATCGGCCTGAATCTCGACGTGAAGCGCATGCCGGCCGACGGCTACTGGGCCAACCACTGGCTCAACAGCCAGGTCGGCTTCGGCAACGTGAACCCGCGCCCGAGTGCCGACACGCTGCTGACGCTGTTCTACAAGTCCGACGCCGCCTGGAACGAGTCGCGCTTCAAGAGCGACAAGTTCGATCAACTGCTGATCGCCTCGCGCGCCGAGACCGACGCCGCCAAGCGCAAGCAGCAGTACGCCGACATGCAGGTGATGATCCACGAGCAGGCCGGCACCGGCATCCCGCTGTTCCTGGCCAGCCTGGACGGCCACAGCAACAAGCTCAAGGGCCTGTCGCCGATTCCGCTGGGCGGGCTGATGGGCTACTCGTTCGCCGAGCACGTGTGGCTGGACGCTTGAGATTGACGATGGGCACGAGGGCGGCCTTGACCGGTCGGCGCGAGCCGAGGGCGTCGGGTGACCGCCTCCGCTCATGTCCCCCGAGCCGGGCTTTGCCCGACTCTCCTCCGTTACTTCGCTGCGCCGGTCACCCGAC
>Ga0307510_10007488_pt1 | contig 13001 bp, 5 predicted proteins | sample 12_EM_MG_FD_207224 | JGI IMG/M metagenome (GOLD analysis project Ga0307510, IMG submission 207224) | Populus trichocarpa ectomycorrhiza microbial communities from riparian zone in the Pacific Northwest, United States - 12_EM | ecosystem: Host-associated > Plants > Roots > Unclassified | place... | reverse complement strand
CCTGACCGCGGCCGCGGGTGCCGCCGCGTGGAGAGCCGCGCGCGAATCCTGGATCGAGGGTCCGGAGACACAGGACCTGCACGCCCTGCTGCGTGAATCCGTGGAGGAGCTCAGAGCGGCGGTCGCGGCCCCGCTCGCGCCGTAAGCCACAGCTAGAACCACAGATAAAGCGACAACCGTGCCTCTCCTTGCCGCTCCCGTCACCCATGACACCTGGTGTCATCACTGTTACGATGACACCAGGTGTCATCACATGCCCCGTGTTCGACGGAGAGGGTGCATCGCACATGTCGGAAACGTTCGACGAGGCAACCACGCTCAAACGACGAACCTTCGTCGCGGCGTCGACAGTGGCCGCCGGCCTCCCCCTGCTGACCTCGGATCGCCTGCCCGCATCCACATCCGCACCCGCACCCGCGCCGGCCGACCGGCTCTCCACCGTCCGTCTCACGGTCAACGGTGAGCAGCGCACCGCACAGGTCGACAACCGCACCTCGCTCCTCGACCTCCTCCGCGAGCACCTGGACCTCCCCGGCACGAAGAAAGGCTGCGACCAGGGCGCCTGCGGAGCCTGCACGGTGCTCGTGGACGACCGGAGGGTGAACTCCTGCCTCATCCTCGCCGTGATGGCCCAGAACGCGCACGTCACCACGATCGAAGGGCTCGCCCGAGGCCGGGGCGATCAACTGCACCCGCTGCAACAGGCGTTCATCGACCACGACGGCCTTCAGTGCGGCTACTGCACGCCGGGGCAGCTCATGTCGGGCGTCGCCTGTATCGCCGAGGGCCACACCGGCTCCCGGGCGGAGATCCGCGAATGGATGAGCGGCAACCTGTGCCGGTGCGGGGCGTACACGAACATCGTCTCCGCCATCGAGCAGACGGCCAAGGAGGTATGAGCGCGTGCATCCCTTCGCCTTCAGCCGGGTCTCCACCACCGCCGCCGCTCTCAACGCCGGTGCCGGCAACGGCCGTTACATCGCCGGCGGGACCACCCTGGTCGACCTCATGCGGGAGACCGTCGAGCGCCCCGCGCACGTGGTCGACATCAACGCGCTGCCGTACAAGGACATCACCGTCGACCGGCAAGGGCTGCGCGTCGGTTCCGTGGTCCGGATGAGCGAGCTGGCCGTGCATCCGGAGGTGCGCGCCACGTACCCCGTCCTCTCGCAGGCCCTCGAACTCGGCGCCTCGGCCCAGCTGCGCAACATGGCCTCCATCGGGGGCAACATCATGCAGCGGCCCCGCTGTCCGTACTTCCGGGACGTCCACTCCGCGTGCAACCGCCGTGCCCCGGGCTCGGGTTGCGATGCCCGGGACGGTGACAACCGTATGCAGGCGATCCTGGGGACGAGCACCCACTGCGTGGCAACTCACCCCTCCGACCTGGCAGTTGCCCTCGTGGCGCTGGACGCCGTGGTCGAGGTGCGCGGCCTCGACGGCCCTCGCTCCATCCCCGTCCAGGACTTCTTCCTCCGCCCCGGAGACACACCGCACAAGGAACACGCGCTCGGGTCCGGCGAACTCATCACCTCCCTCACCGTCCCCGCCGGAGCGCACACGCGCCGCTCGGGCTATCTGAAGGTCCGCGACCGGCAGTCGTACGAGTTCGCCCTCGCGTCGGCAGCGGTGGCGCTGGACATCGGGGGCGGCGTGGTGCGGGGCGCCAGGGTGGCCGTGGGCGGTGTGGGGACCGTGCCGTGGCGGCTGCCCAAGGTGGAGGAGGCGCTCGTCGGGAGGCGGCCGGGGCGCCGGACGTGGACGGATGCCGCGGCCCTCGCGGCCGAGGGCGCCGTACCGCTGTCCGAGAACGCCTTCAAGGTGAAGCTGGTCGAACGGACCGTACGCCGCCAGCTCATGACGATCGGAGGACAGTGATGGCGACGACCGTCGTCGGACAGCCGCTCTCCCGCGTCGACGCCCGCCGCAAGGTGACCGGCGCGGCCACCTACTCGGCCGAGCACCGCGTCGAAGGCCTGTTGTACGGCGTGATCGTCAACTGCACTGTGGCGCGCGGCACGGTGAGCCGGATCTCAGTGAACGCGGCACTCGGCCACCCGGGCGTCCTGCACGTCCTGACCGACTTCGGCAGCCTGCGACTCGCCCACCCCGTCGATCGGATCGCCTTCTACGGCCAGCCCATCGCGGTCGTCGTCGCGGAGACCCTGGAGGCGGCGACCCATGGCGCCTCGCTGGTCGAGGCGACGTACGAACGGCAGGACGCGGTAACCGACTTGGACGCCGCCGGCATCCCCTCGCAGACACCCGCCGACGAGCCCGACTACAGCCGCGGCGACCCGGCGGGCGCACTGGCCTCGGCGCAGGTGAAGGTGGACCTGGAACTCACCAGCGCCCGCGAGAACCACAACCCCATCGAACTGCCCTCGACCATCGCCCGGTGGCAGGACGGACGGCTGACGCTCTGGGACAAGACCCAATGGTCACAGGGCGCCGCGCGCACGGTGGCCGGCGCGCTCGGCATCGCCGTCGCCGACGTCCGCGTACACAACGAGTTCGTGGGCGGAGGCTTCGGCAGCGGCATCCAGACCTACGACCACGTGATGCTGGCCGCGTTCGCCGCGCGCGAGGTCGGCAGGCCCGTCAAGGTGGTGCTGACCAGGCGTCAGTTCTTCTACGGCACCGGGTTCCGGCCGGCCAGTCGGCACCGGATGGCCCTCGGCAGCAGCACGGCCGGGCGCGTCAGCGCGCTCGTCTACGAGGTCCGTATCGAGAACGCGCGCTACCAGTCCTACACGGACGGCCTGACCGACCTGCCGCAGTTCCTCTACGGCGTCCCCAACACCCGTACCGCCTACCGGGTCAGGCCCGTCGACGTCCAGTCCCCGTGCTCCATGCGAGGCCCGGGCGTGGTGCTCGGCAACTTCGCCCTGGAAACCGCGATGGACCAGCTCGCGCACGAACTCGCCGTAGATCCGGTCGAGTTGCGGCTACGTAATGAGCCGACCCAGGACGAGGTCAACCAACTCCCCTTCTCCACCCGGAAGTTGCGGGAGTGCTACGAGACCGGCGCGCGCCGCTTCGGCTGGTCCCGGAGGCAGGCCGAGCCGGGCTCGCGCGCGGACGGCGACCTGCTCATCGGCATGGGGATGGCCACCGCCAGCTACCACAACAACCGGCGCGATTGCAGCGCACGGGCCCGGATCCACGCCGACGGCACCGCCGAAGTCTTCGCGGCCAGTGCGGACATGGGCCCCGGCACCACCACCTCGGTCATGCAGGTCGCCGCGGACGCCCTGGGGCTGCCCGCCTCGGCGGTCACCTTCCGGCTGGGCGACTCCAGTTACCCCACCGCGCCCCTGCACGCGGCGGCCACCACCATGGCGAGCGTGGGCTCGGCCGCGCACACCACCTGCAACGCGCTGAAGGCGGAGTTCATCCGCAGGGCGGTGGCGGACCCCAACTCGCCTCTCCACGGCGCGAATCCGACGGATGTACAGGTGCGCGACGGCCGGCTGGAGACCCCCGGCGCCCGGGACAGCTACCGGGACATCCTGCGCCGCGCCGGTCTGCCGAGCCTCGACATCACCGGCAACTGGGGCCCGGGCGACGCCGATTCGAGGATCTCCACCTACGGCTACGGAGCCGTCTTCGCCGAGGTCTCCGTCGATCCCCTGCTGGGCCTCGTCCGCGTACGGCGGATCTTCGCGGCGTACGACGTGGGGCGGGTGATCAGCCCCAAGCTCGCCCACAGCCAGGCCATCGGCGGCATGGTCGGGGGCATCGGCATGGCCCTCCTAGAAGGCACCGTCACCGACCACCGCGACGGCCGTATCGTCAACGCGAGCCTCGCCGACTATCTGGTGCCGGTGAACGCGGACATCACGGATCTCGACGCCGCGTTCATCAACACCGAGGACCCGCAGGCCGATCCGATCGGTGTGAAGGGACTCGGCGAGATCACCATCGTCGGGGTGGCGCCCGCCATCGGCAACGCGGTGTTCAACGCGACGGGCAAACGCCTGACGGACCTGCCGATCCGTCCTGAGGCACTGCTTTAGCTCGCACGCCGGCCACGACAGGCCGACTGCAACACACCCGCGTGTCCGATGTCAGTGGCGTGGTGCAGGGTGATGAAGGACGATCTCGACAAGCAGGTCCGCATCGTCCGGCACATCCCCCGCACCGCTCCCGAACACCGCACGGCAGAAAGGGTGTTGATGACCTCGGCGAGTCCCGACTGCATCGTGGTCACGTTGGTCGAGATCCAGGGAGGTCCGGCCAAGTGGGAGCGGGTCGAGCAGCACTTCCGCGAGGCGGCGTGGTCCTTCCGGACGCCGTCGGCGAAGGAACGCCGGACAGCTCGGCGGGCATTCGAGTCCGATCCGGCGGACTCCCGCTTCCTCTGGGTCGACGTCCCGGTCACCGGTTCACCCTGGCGTGCGGAGCTTGAAGCGTCCTGGTCCGTGGCCGCCGTACGCCGCGCGACGCGGGTCGTCGTCTACGACCGTGTGCTCCGGCGCGAGGAATCCGACCGGACGATACAGCCGGGGTGGCAGTCGCATGCGACGGAAGCGCGATCGTGGGCCACCATGCCACCGCACGCGCCGAGTTGGTCGAAACCCGTGTGGTGGCTGCGCCGACTCCTCTACAACTCGGCTGTCCGGACCGGGCTGTTCGACGTCGGGCCGAGGGTGCACGGCAATCGGTCCGGCGCTGTCGTCGATCTGGTCCGCGAGATGACCGCGTCCGGTGACGTGGACCTTCGGCCGCTCGACGGCCGTGGCCGCCCGGGCACCGTGCAGTACGGAGAAGACGCCCTCAACCGGGCCTTGGTGTTCATCATGGGGCCGTTGTTCGCCACGCTCGTCTTCGTCACCCTGGCCCACGACGCGGCTCCCGTGGGAGTCGCGATCTGCTGGTCGGCGGCCGTCCTGGCCACATGTCTCGCGGGATGGACAGCGATCACACTGCCCCTCGCGCGCACCCGTCTCCGCTCCGCGTTGACCGTCCTCGCGATGAACGCAACGGCTGTGTTCGTCGCCGTGGGCAAACCAGGACCTCCTCTCACGGCCGCGCAGACCCTGGCGACAGCAGGTGTCGTCTACTACGCGGTCGGTCTGGTCCTGCTCGGCCGCCGCTGGAAGTGGCAGCTGCTGATCGCCGGTGTCCTGCCGCTGATCGCCACCCTGGCCATCGCGGCACTCCCCCTCACCAGCCGATTCCTGCACGACCTCTATGCCGACGAACTCTCCCTGACCCCCGCCGAGACAAGCGTCAGCGGCATCTGGCGACTGGGCGCCGCCATGAAGCTTCTCTGGCCGTCCCTCGGAGCCGTCCTGTTCATCGCGGCCGGGTGGGGCATCATGCGCTACTTCCACTTGATCCGCCCGCGCAGCATCACCGGCGCGACGATGGCGACCCTCGGTGTCGTCGTGGCCCTGGTCTTGACCGCCTCGGCAGCCCTGCACTCACCGGCGGCGGCGGCCGACAGGCTGAAGGAGGCCGCCGTACAAGGAACCGACCCTCCTCCGTACTTCGGCATCAGCCCGGAGTGGACGTGCGTCACTCCCACTGTGCCCAAGGGCGAACTGACCGAGAAGGGCGGGACGTTGAAGTCCGGAGAGCCGTACATCTCGTTCGGCGTCGCCGACGGCCAGGTCGTGCTGTGGAACCCCGCGACCGCGAAACCACTCAGGGTCGCCGCCGACCAGGTGAGACTCACGCCACGGCCGCACCAGGCACACACTTGCCCTGGAAGTTAGGTAACCCTTACCGTAGTCCTTCGCACCACTCAGGGCCCGGACCACCCCACCGGTCCGCCCGCGGCAAGCGCTCCACCGACGCAGCCTGGCCGTCCTCCGCCGGAACCGCTCACAGGACGGGCCCGTGAATCACTCCACCTTCGGTCTGTACGACCCTGCCCGCGACCACAGCGACTGCGGCGTCGGCTTCCTCACCCGCCTCGACGGGATGCCGAGCCACGACGTCGTCATCAAGGGCGACGAGGCCCTCCGCGCCATCCCGCACCGGGGCGGGAAATCAGCCGAGGGCGTCGGTGACGGCGCGGGTGTGAGCGTCGACCTGTCGGTGGAGTTCTTCAGCGCGATCACCGGCCAGGCGCTGCGCGCAGGGCACTTCGGTGTCGCCAACTGCTTCATGCCCACCGACGCCGACCGTCCCGAAGCCGCCCTGCACCTCGTCGGCCGCAGCATCGCCGACCAGGGCTTCGACGTGCTGCTCGTCCGTGACGTACCCGTCGATCACAGCGTCGCCCGCCCCGCCGCCGAGCGGCATCAACTGCCCATCGTGCAGTGGGTGTTCCGCGCCCCCGAGGACTGGTCCCGCGCCGACGTCGACGCCGCCGCCCACCGCGCCCTGCTCGCGATCGAGGCCGTCGCCTACGCCGACGACACCTACACCGGGTTGTACCCGCTGTCGCTCAGCGCCCGCACGCAGGTGCTCAAGGGGCGCCTCAACTCCGGTGAGATCGTTGGCTACTTCCGCGATCTGCTCGACCCGCGGCACTCCGTCCGCTCGCTGTACTTCCACACCCGGTTCTCCACCAACACCGAGCCGCACCCGACCATGGCGCAGCCCTTCCGCCTCATGGCGCACAACGGCGAGTTGAACACCGACCGCAAGAACCGCCTCAGCGACGAGGCTCTCGCCCGCGCCCGGACGCGGAGCATCGTGCGGCCGCCCGGGCAGTCCGACTCCAGCCGGCTCGACCAGACCCTCCAGAGCCGGGTGTCCGACGACGGCCTGGACCTCGTCGAGGCCGTCGTGTCGCTCATGCCGCCCGCCTGGGAGAACGACCGCAGCCTGCCGGACGCCGTACGGGACATGCTCGAGTACTTCTCCCTCTACGAGGAGAAGAACGACGGTCCGGCCGCCGTCATCTTCAGCGACGGCGACGTCATCGGCGCCCGCCTCGACCGGCTCGGGCTGCGGCCGTTGCGTACGGTCGAGACCGCCGAGTATCTGATGGTGGCGTCGGAGGCCGGTCAAGTCGCCTTCCCCGACGGCGAAGTCGTGCACCGCGGGCGGATCGAGGCCGGCGGCATGCTCGTCGTCGACCACCGCACCGGGCGCCGGATGCGGACCCGCGAGGTCCTAGACGCCCTCGCCTCCCGCCGCCCGTACTCCCAACTCCTCGGCGCGGCACGGGTGAACCTCGACGACCTGCCCGCGCCCGACTACTACCGCGGCACGACCACCCTCGGCTACGACGGCGATCTCGCCCTCGCCGGACGGTACGTGGCGTACTCGCTGAACCAGGAGAGCTTCCGGTTCATGCTCGACCCGATGCTCGCCAACGGGTCGGAACGCATCTCCGCGATGGGCTACGGCAACGCCATCAACGCGCTCAGCGACACCGAGGGCGGCATGGCGAAGTACTTCTCGCAGCGCTTCGCCCAGGTCACCAACCCACCCCTCGACAGCATCCGCGAGGCCGACGGCATGAGCATGCGCGTCGCCCTCGGCCCCAAGCCCGACGGCAAGGGCGGTGTCGAGAGCGCCGGGGGCCGCCAACTCGTCGTCTCCTCCCCCGTGTTGGGGCACCTCGACATGGTGCGGCTGCGGGACCAGCGGATCGTCCCGCTGGAACGGTTCGACATGCTCTACGACCCGGTGGTCGGCGACGAGGCAGCCAACGCCGACTCGTTGCGGGCCGCGCTCGCCCAACTCTGCGACGGAGTGGAGCAGTTCACGGCCGGACAGGGCGGCATCGCCGTCCTCACCGACCGGGCGATCTCCTCCACGCGCGCTCCGCTGCCCGTCGTCCTCGCCGTCGCCGCCGTGAACCAGCGGCTCATCGAGACCGGGCTGCGGCTGCGCGTCTCGATCGTGGCGGAGAGCGGCCAGTTGCCGTCCTCGCACCATGTCGCGACCGCGCTCGGCTTCGGCGCCTCCGCCATCTACAGCCTCAGCGCCCGGCTGCGCGCCGAGGAGAAGCACCCGAGCGCACCTGCGCCCGCCGGTGAAGTCACCGAGACCGACCGGGCGTTGGCACGGTTCCGCAAGGCCGCCGAGAAGGCGCTCGCCAAGACCATGGGGCGGGTCGGGCTGTGCACGGCGGAGAGTTACATCGGCGGCGCGTTCTTCGAGCCGAACTATCTCGACACCCGCGACGACGTCTTCGCGCGGGCCTTCCCGCACATGGAGGCGCCGGTCGGCGGGGTCGGGTTCGCGCGGATCGCGCAGGCCGCGACCGAGTGGCACGAGCGGGCCCGCGCCGTCGAGACCGAGCAACAGGTGCCGCTGCTGGGCCTGTTCAAGGAACGCTCGGACGGCGCCGGGCACTCGTTCGGTGTCTCGGCCGTGCGCGGCTTCGGTGACATGGCCGAGGAACGACCGGAGTTCGGGCGCGAGAGCGACCCGGAGGGCCTCCGCCTCCTCACCCTCGGCCAGCTCGACGACGCCTTCGGCATCACCGACGCCGCCTACCGCAACACCGGCTACGACGCGCTCAGCGACGCCGAGATCGACGCGTTCCGGATCACGCCCGGGTACCGCGCCTTCCTGCGGACCACCCACGAGGAACGGTCGCGCCGCCCGTCCGCACTGCGTGACGTGCTCGCACTGCCGGCCGACGTCACCGGTCTGCGTACGGCGGAGGACTTCGCCCGTGAGCTGGGCCGGTTCTCGACGGACGGCAACGCGAGCGTGACGGTCAGGGGCGTCGTCGCGACCGTCACGGAGCGGACGCCGGACACGGACACGGACACGGACACGGTGACCGTCCGCCTCCAACTCGCCTCCGCCGGAACCGAGTTGCACACCGCCCTCGCCGAAGGCCTCGCCCTCGCGCACCCCGGCGAGGTCGAGACGACTCTCCCCGCGGACGCCGACGGAGTCACGGTCACCGCCACCGGCACCGCCGCCCGCCTCCTCACCCTCCTGCGCAACGCCCCCGACAGCCTCCAACTCCCCGACGTGCAACCGGCGCACGAGATCACCCGCGCCCTCGCCTCCGGCGCGATGAGCCACGGCGCGCTCGTCGCGACCGCGCACGAGGCCGTCGCGCACGGCACCAACATGGTCGGCGCGATGTCCAACAGCGGTGAGGGCGGCGAGCATCGCTCCCGCTACGGCACGATCCGGGGCTCCCGGATCAAGCAGTTCGCGTCGGGACGCTTCGGCATCTGGGCGGGGTATCTCGCCGACCCGATGCTCCAGGAGCTGGAGATCAAGATCGGGCAGGGCGCGAAGCCGGGCGAGGGCGGCCAGTTGCCCGCGCCAAAGGTCACGGTCGACATCGCGGCGGCCCGCGGCGGCACCCCCGGCATCGAACTCATCTCCCCGCCCCCGCACCACGACACGTACTCCATCGAGGACTTGGCCCAGCTCATCCACGACTGCAAGGCCGCGCGGGTCCGGGTGATCGTGAAGCTCGTGTCCTCGGAGGGCATCGGCACGATCGCGGTCGGCGTCGCTAAGGCGGGCGCGGATGTCATCAACGTGGCCGGAAACACCGGCGGTACGGGTGCCGCGGCCGTCACCAGCCTGAAGTACGCGGGCCGTTCGGCCGAGATCGGAGTCGCCGAGGTCCACCAAGCCCTGGTGGCCAACGGGTTGCGGCAGAAGGTGGTCCTGCGCTGCTCCGGCGCACACCAGACCGGCGGCGACGTGGTGACCTCGGCCCTGCTCGGCGGCGACAGCTTCGAGTTCGGCACGACGGCACTGATGATGCTCGGCTGCGTCATGGCGAAGAACTGCAACGTGAAGTGCCCGGCCGGACTCACCACCAACTCCGAGGCGTTCGAGGGCGATCCGCGCGCCCTCGCGCAGTATCTCCTCAACATCGCGCACGACGTCCGCCAGATCCTCGCCCGCCTCGGCCTGCGCTCCCTGCGCGAGGCCCGGGGCCGCACGGACCTGCTCCAGCTCCTCGACCACCCGGCGAGCGTGGGCCGCCTGGACGTACGGCCCCTGCTGGCCCGCGTGCCGGAGAAGGTCGTAGCCGAACCGGAGTACCTGGAAAAGGACTTCACCACCGACGACGCCCTCATCGAACGCGTCCGCGCCGCACTCGTCGACCGGCGCGAACCTGCTCTCCTCGTCGAGGACATCCACCTCCGCAACAGCGACAAGTCGGTGGGCGGCCAGCTCTCCATCGACGTCGAGCGGCTGCTCAACCACCAACTGGCCTCCGATTCCCCCGCGTTCACGACCGACGACCGGGGCCGTCGCCGCCTCGTCGACGACGCGGTCCGCATCCGCACCACCGGCTCCGCCGGACAGTCGTACGGCGTCTTCTGCAACGACGGCATCACCCTCGACCACACCGGCACCGCGAACGACGGCGTCGGCAAGAGCCAGAGCGGCGGCCGGATCGTGGTCCGCGCCCCGGGCGGCGGCAGCACCGAGCGCGGCGGGAACGTCCTCGTCGGGAACTTCGCGCTGTTCGGCGCGACGGGCGGGCGGACGTTCGTACAGGGAGAGGCCGGTGACCGGTTCGCCGTGCGCAACTCCGGTGCCACGGCGGTCGTCGAGGGCCTCGGCGACTTCGGCTGCGAGTACATGACCGGCGGTACGGTCCTCAACCTCGGCGGCTTCGGCAAGGGCCTCGGCAACGGGATGAGCGGCGGTTTCCTCTACCAGTACGACCCCTCGGGCGAGTTGAGCGGCCAGGTGAGCGCCGACTCCCTCCTCGTCTTCTCCATCACCGACACCGCGCACGGCGCCTTCCACGAGGAGGCCGTACGACTGCTGCTGACCTGGCATGTGGAGGCGACCAACTCCCCGCTGGCAACCAGGCTGTTGGAGGACTGGGAGGCCCAACGGCATTACGTGTACTGCGGGATGCCCCGGTCACTGCTCCTCTACCAGGACGCGGGCGAGATCCTCGCCGCCGCGACCCGAGGCGAGCTGCTGGACGAGCTGGCGACGTCGATCGCGACCGACAAGTTGCGTGCGTTCAAGGTCGATTACCGCGACCACCGGACCGTGCTCGGCGGGCGTGCCCCGGCGTTCGGCGACCAGGGCAGCGACGACATGTTCTCCCTCCTGTCGTCGTACACGGTGCTCGGCGTCGCCCAGGACCTGGCGCTGCAACGGGTGCCGGGCGCGAGCGGCCCGGGCGATCCGCGGGTCACCGAGGCCGTCCGCAACCTTGTCCTCACCGAGGACTTCTTCGTCAAGCAGCGGGTGGTGAAGTACCTGCGCGGGACGCTGGAGCGGTTCGACGACGGCGAGTTGGCGACCCTCATCGCGAGCAAGCGCCTCGACGACTACAAGCGGGCGCTCCGCCAGCGCAACAACCTGAGCGTGGACGCCCCCGGCACCTACGGCTGGATCGTCCACCAGACCACGAAGAACGCCGACCGGGTCCGCGCCGCCCGCTTCGACGAGCTGCTCGCGACGGCCGCGCTCGACGACATCACCGCCCGCCACACCCACATCCCGCAGGCCCCGACCGAGACGGTGACCGCGTGACCCTCATGCCCCCGACCGGTGCCCTCATCCCGGCCGACGCACCGTTCTCCGCCCAACAGGAGTCCTGGCTGGCCGGGTTCATCGCCGGCATCGCGGCCGCCGGACGCAAGGAGAGCGCGGCGGGCTCCGCGCCCACGGCCACGATCGACGTGCTGTTCGGCACCCAGACCGGCAACGCGGAGTTCCTGGCCGACGAGTTGGTCGCCGACGCGCGAGCACGAGGCCTCGCGGGCACCGCGACCGCGCTCGACGCCGTGACCCCCGACCAACTGGCCGCGATGTCCCACGTGTTGGTGGTCACCTCGACGTACGGCGAGGGCGAACTCCCCGACAACGCGGGCCTGTTCTGGGAGGCCCTCCAGTCCGACACGGCACCGCGGCTGGAGAGCGTGCGCTACGCCGTCCTCGGCCTCGGCGACCGCGGCTACGACGACTTCTGCCAGGCGGCGAAGCTCATCGACATCCGGCTGGAACAACTCGGGGCGGCCCGCCTCCACGAACGCGTCGACTGCGACGTCGACTTCGAGGACCCGGCAGCGGAGTGGACGACGACGGTCCTGGACCGACTGGCGGCCGAGACCGGCGCAACCGGGGATGCGGGTGCGGCCGCCCCTGGCCCGGCACCCCGCTCCCCCTGGAACAAGCGCACCCCCTACCCTTCCCGCCTCGCGGTGAACAGGCTGCTGTCCGCCCCGCACAGCGCGAAGGAGATCCGCCACTACGAGTTCGACCTCGGCGACAGCGGCATCACGTACGAGGCGGGCGACGCGCTGGCCGTCGTACCGCTGAACGACGAGCGGCTGGTCGGCGCCCTGCTGGAGCACTTCGGCGCGAGCACCGACGAGGAGGCCGCTCGACTGCTCCGCAGGGAACGCGAAATCCGCACCCCGTCCAAGGAGTTGATCGCCGACCTCGTCGAACGCGCACCGTCCGGCGAGCTAGCGGCGGTCGTGGCACAAGGCAGCCGCTCCGACCTCGACTCCTGGCTCTGGGGCCGGGACGTACTGGACCTGCTACGCGACGCGGGCCCCTCCTCCACCCCTGACCTGGCCGAACTCCTCTCCCTCCTCCGGCCGTTGCAGGCCCGCCAGTACTCGATCTCGTCGAGCCCACTGGCCCACCCGGACCGCATCCACCTCACGGTCGCGTCGGTGCGGTACGGCAGCGGGGACCGCCGCTACGAGGGCGTCGCGTCGACGTACCTGGCGGACCGAACGGGCGGCGAGGGAACGGCCGTTGGCGTGTACGTACAGCCCAACGCCTCCTTCGGCGTCCCGGCGGACGACGACGCCCCGATGGTCATGATCGGCCCCGGCACGGGCATCGCCCCGTTCCGCGGCTTCCTCCACGAGCGCGCCGCGCGGGGCGCGTCCGGCCGCAACTGGCTGTTCTTCGGCGACCGCCACCGCGAAACGGACTTCGTCTACGAGGACGAACTGACCGAACTCCGAACCCGCGGCGTGCTCACCGAACTGGACCTCGCGTTCTCCCGCGACCAGGCCGAGAAGGTCTACGTACAGACCCGGATGCGGGAACGGTCACGGGAGTTGTACGGCTGGCTGGAGGACGGCGCGCACCTCTACGTCTGCGGCGACGCCTCA
>Ga0307510_10007487_pt1 | contig 13002 bp, 12 predicted proteins | sample 12_EM_MG_FD_207224 | JGI IMG/M metagenome (GOLD analysis project Ga0307510, IMG submission 207224) | Populus trichocarpa ectomycorrhiza microbial communities from riparian zone in the Pacific Northwest, United States - 12_EM | ecosystem: Host-associated > Plants > Roots > Unclassified | place... | reverse complement strand
AGCCATATCTTGAAACGTGAACTCTTTGAGGTTCCTGAGTAGTCTCCCAGATGCCTCCGGGAAGTCCCTACTCAGGTTGCTTGGGTTCGGATATATGCTCTCCCCTTATGGTGGCATATACCTCGTGCATAATTATGCAAGCTATTCCCGCTAGGGTAATAGGAAGGTACCCGACACCACCACTTTCATGTCGGGCTATCTGGCTCCCAATTGCCCCAAGCCTCAAGCCTCGTACACCCAGGCTGCCTCTGCTCGCACCCTCCAGGCTAAGAACCATAAGTGCTCTCTTACAGCACGCCAAGTGGCGTCAGCCAGCAATATCGCTCCTGTTTCCGAGGAGCCGAAATCACTCCTCGCGGCCCAAAGCATATTCTAGCTTCCCATTCCTCCCCCTCCATGCACGCGCAACCCTCTCTGATTGCTGCCACCTGCCTAGATATCGCTGGCCGTGTACTTCGGGACCCAAACAGTGTTCTCCCCCTCGCCGTCACAATCAAGGTCAACTACCACGGTTCCAGAACCCTTCTCGGCACCGACCCTGCCACCCCCGCTGCGGCTTTCGCCCCTTACTTCGACACCCTATTCTCCCAGTTCAACAAGTCCTTTTCCATAGGCCACTCCCCCTGGTTGCCCTTTCGCCTCCCTCCCAACGCGGTACTGCATGCCATCCACTCGCTCCCCATTGCTTTCGTCACCGAGGACCCCAATGACCTATTCCCCTGCATCCCGAGTCAATCCTCAACTACAAAATTGTTCGAATCATCGCCGCCATTACTCTAGGGTCGCAACTCGCTAGTAGGTTACACAGAGTCATGGTATAGTACTACCTCGGTGGCCAATAATCAAGTCTGAAGAGCGCCGATTACCGGGAACTCCTCCAGTGTCCCGTCTTGCCCCTAAGCGGATAGGTTCCGGAATGTTATAGGGCCTCAGGCAACAGTAGTTTATATTTTCTCTCCGTCGGCCCTTGACCGATGAAATCCTTTCTTTTGTTTGGAGGAGCCTACTGAAGTGTTTCTTTGCTCCTGTACATCTTTAAGTTGGTTTTCTTTGTGCTTGTCTTTTCTATGGTTTCCTCCCCATTAGTTTAGGCTGGTAGCTGGTGCGCCATTAGGCCCCTACCATAGTGTCTTGAGGGTACGGTTTTGGTCTTAATGTTTGCTTGATTTCCTACGGGTGGGGTGTATTTGTTTCTCCCATGATGAGGTGAAGCAGCTCGTTCGATTGTTTTACAGTTTTGCTTTCGCCATAGCTAGCACTCCATGCGGTTTCTTGTACCTTAACAACGACCACATAATACAAAAAATAGAAAAAATGGAAAAAACCCCGTATTTCCTAGGTTCTTTACCCTACCTGGTATTTCTTTCACGACTCCTGTACTTCAAAATATAACATCTTCAATTCTGATATCCAAGATCCATGCCAAGAACCCACAAACCCTGACCCTGATCTGTCATTACACGATCAGTTTTGACCTGAGATTGTCATCTCTGAAACATCACGCTAAACGACTATCATCGTTTTGGATCCTCCTATGATGCTGTGCCTTGGCCTAACGTCCAGTGCCAAGACCCCATTACACCAGGTTCATCTCAAGACACCCCCTCCCCAAATACGAAGAATACGGCCCACACCCCCAGCCCCAAACCACACAAGAAAACCTCAACCCCTGACGCACACGGCTTCCGGATATGGGAGAGGTCGTCCAGCGAGTCACAGGACTTGAACGTTCTTCCCACTTGCCTTTTTTTTTTCACTCCATTCAAAAGATTCCAGATTACATCTACACTCTTCCAAGACATTCTGTATTCTCATACCTTTTCGTATCAGCTACCCACTTCCTAGACATCTCATATTCTTTACATTTTCGGCTTCCTACCTGTATAAAGTCAACAATTCCCTCTTCCCCCTCACTTGGTAGCCTCGTATTCCTTCCATCTTGAATCTTGTTGCTAGTTATTCGTGCACTTCCCGTTAGTAGACATGATCCGCCTGCGTCAAATTATTCACACGGGTGTATTCCTAGAATATAGATTTCAAGGTAGTGAGTGGTGCTGATTCGCTGTTCCGAGATGAGTCTAGATACTCCTAATGCCCTTGCGCGTGGCGGGTGCTTTCCGTGAAACCTCATCCTCAATCAATACTTATTGCGGCTAGCGTTTGCCCAGCCTGCAACATTTGCCCCACCATGATTTCCCTTATTTTTTGTAACACCCGACACCTACGGTCAGACCTATGAGAGTCTTGAATTTCAACTCCAAACCCCAACTTGAACCTTCACAATCTCAAAGTCTTATTTGGTAGCGAAGATCTCCTGCATGAGACTCTGCATTACGTGTAATTCCCCCACTGACAGTATAATGTGTCCTATGAATGTTACCATAACCTGTGTCGCAGTCCCGGCTATGATGGAAATCATTCCAATACAGATCGTGGGCAATTCTTTTACTCTCATACTGCGTCATAGTCTGTGCATGGTAATATCTCGCCTGGCATGAACCGCCTCCGTCAGATTATTCACAAGGTTCTACTCATCCCCATAAGTATTGCAGGAGCTAGTGAAGCAGATTCACCGTTCGGAGATTTGGGAAGATCCCCCTGATCCTCCTCTTTTAACGTGGTACATTTCCCGTGCACCCTCGTTGTCAGCCCATGCTACTTGTAGCTAGCTTTTGCCCAGTGAGATTGATACAACAAAGAGTTGGTCTTCGTTTCTGACGGTCCACCCCTATGTGTTGGGTCCTGTTGACGTCTTAACTTTCAGTTCCAAAGCCCAACTTGAGCCTTCACAATCTCAAAATCAGATTTCGTAGGAAAATCTCCTACATCGGACACCACGTCCCGTCTAACTCAGATGATGACAGTATAATGTGCGCTACTAATGTTGCAATTGTCTGCGTGGCAGGGCAGCCACGATGGCAATCATTTCAATACCCATTGTATCCAATTCATTCACTCTCATACCGAGTAATAGTCTGTGCATGGTTATATCCAGTCCGGCGTCAACCGCCTGCGTCATAATATTCACAAGGCAGTATTGCTTAAATTCAGTTTCGGTTAGTGCTGATGATTCGACGCTGTGAGATGAGAGTATATACTCCTAATCCTCTGTTCCTGTGGTGAGTGTCGCGTGAACATCCCTTGTCGCTAACCCATACTGCTTGCAGCTAGAATTTGCTCGTCCGGTGACGTTAGCGACACTTGCATTTCCTCTATTATTTCTTGCAATAGACCCCTGCCTCCTAATGCCTGAACCACGGATAGGGTATTGAAAGTTTAAACACCTTTGCACAGTGACACCCCTCCCTTGCATACTGAGTGATAGTAAGTGAGCCTACCACCTCCCTAAATCCACCATAGAGGTATAAGACCTAATGTCTCCTCTTCGACGAAAGGAAAATACACACTACTCAGTTCCACCAGACTCAACATTCATTCAATTGTTACATTAACTCCAAGCTTTCCCAACGTTCACTACCCATCCTATATCCAACATGGATCTGAATTATAGCAGTCAGTGAGGGCCCCGGTTAGGCAATCATAACGGGCGCGGGTGTGACATCATACCCGACTCAATGGGGTTGAGTCAGCCAACTCCACAAGTGGGCAATCCCAGCCAGCGAAGTCATGACGTCATACGAGTCTCCATGCGATCGGGAACACAACAGACCGAATCTGGCAGCTTCAATAGTGCTGACTCGTCGTGTCGGAATTCGTTCCCACCACCTATTGCGAGACGCGTTCTCTGACGACAGGGCAAGTGTCTCACGAGCTTCACAACTCAGACCACAGCATGTACTGAACCTGAGATGGAGGCTGACCGACCAGGGCATGGGGAACCCGTCAGCCTCAGTGACGATAGCAGCCATGTGTACCAGATGTCACATACGGTCAATGAGTCTGAACCAGACACCCAACGTGAAGGAGAAACCATCTGTTGTGTGGAGGAGACAACACCTCGACCTCGTCGTGGGCCACGATTGGTGGAGATAGAGAGATACAATCTCGCTAGGACAATACCAACTTTGACCAACTCTAGTTCACAGGAGGCAGTAATAGTCCCATGGACGCTAGCGGCCCATGGGAACATAACTCATTGTAGGGTCTTGTCCCCGGCGATTGTTCTGTTATCAATGGTAGCACAGTATTAGTGCCAACCTGGCGTCCCTAGTACAACAATGTCAGTATGAGGAGCTCGTGTCCACCAGGCGAACCGAGTACAAGAGACACCATGTATGTCCGGCATGTAATTAACTCAGAGCGAAACACCGTGACCGGTGTAGAGGGGGAACTGCTAGCGGTGGCAAAGTATTACACTACCAGGAATAGCTTACATAATATGTAAGAGTGAGGTATATGGCTTCATACCATGACCATATATCCGAACCTATGCTCCTGGAGTTATCAGCTTCCTAGTGGCAACCTGAAGACAACTCGGACCACTAGATGAGAACACGTTTCAAGATATGTTTAGCTGATTCGAACCACGTTTTGAGAACACAACTTCTCTCCTTTTCTTGTTACATATGCATACTGCTGCATAATGCTTTGATAGCTGGATATCAGAACTGCTCACTCCATATTCCATATTACTATTGGTATGTAGATATTTGCACCGCATATTCATATATTGTCTATGATGATGAAGAGATCGAAGACTGTCTACTGGTGGAGTGTGGACACCCTCTGATCAAATTGGAGTTCGGGAGATTCTCTGTGTTGTGCTGGGCAATATTTCAGAATCAAAGGCTCTTCGCGCATTGTTCTGATTAACTGAATTGTTAAGAACATACTTATTAACTAAAGAAGTCAAAGTTGAATGAACATGAGTATAAATAGTAGGCCTCTCCCCTGGTGGTTCAATAATTATCAGGCAATGGAGAAGACACTTCAACAATATAAGAAGTTATCGAGTTATATTTTAACTCCTTGATATTTGATTATACTCTATTACATTACGATTACCAGATGATTACCTACGAGCCTTCCAGACAATCAATCCATTGTCTAGAATATCCTTGGCCAGCTTAGCTCAGAATCCTACCAAGTTAGCTTCCCCATAACCGTATATTGTGATTCGTCTCTCACCAAGGGTCATACCTGACCTCATGCTATCAGGCTTGATTGCCTGCCTCGTTCTATATTATCTTTTCTTCATCATCTCAAAGTCTACTGAGACTGCCATAAACACATCTCAACTAAGAGAAGAGCCCTTGGACAATTGGGAACCAGAATCAGAAGGTGGAGTTACCTTATCCAGCTCCACTCCTTCACCCCCACCAACCCGCCCATTCCAATCATCAACCCCAGAAATCATTGTTCATTTTTCTCCTCCTGTTGATCGCTTGGATCAAATCTCCAAAGGCTATCAGGAATTGATCGATTCCAATGAACAAAACTCGTTACATAGAAAGTACGGGTTCTTTCATCACCTATTTTCTTCCAAAAGGCGCAAGAACAAAACCTATTCTTATCAGATTTGTTAATTAGAGAAATCTGATATCTGAGTATAAAATGTCAGAAAACAAACCTGTTTCACCTTTTCGCTTGAAAGCCTACTCCCGTGATGAATCCCCAGATGCTCCTGTTGGAGAAGATGAAAGCTCAACACCTCTTGCTTCATCTTTCGCCCCCTCTTCTAAAGCTGCGACGATTTCTTCCAAATCTGGCTCATTAGCAATGAGTCGGTCCACTAGTGAACCTTTCAGTACTCGAAAACCTACCTCCCGCTCAAACTCACGACAATACTCAAGAAACCCCACCAATCCTAACCAACTCCTCAAAAGGCCAATATCCCCAGCATTCCAGTTTATCTCGTGCACAATACATCTGAGCCATGATGAAAATCAAATAGCTCTTGAAGCGTCATCGGACGATACTAGGGTTCAGTACGCTAACCTACAAGTGCTATAAACACAGTTAGCAAAAGGCAAAACACATGTCGATAATCATTTAAGCAATGGTAGGCGAGGATTGTTAACGCTAGATGAGGCAACTCGAATCGAGCAAGAACGTCTAATAGGTGAGAGAGCTGGAGAGTTTAGATAACGGGAAGCACAACAGACACATGAAGCAGAATCGTGAAATGATTGAGACCATAACATGGAACATGAGATCTTAAATCTCAAAAAACAAGTCAAAACCCTCGATGCTACCTGACAACGAATCCTTAATGATCACAAAGAAAGTCCGGATCAGCTAGTAAAGCATGAAAAGGAAAATGCTGTTTCACACCAACAAAAGGATTGTGAAGAAGAAAGAGACCTCCTTGACAAGCAACGATTTGAATTTGCTACATTAAGACAAACCTTAACTGCATGAATCGATCGTGCTGAAAAACCTCTGTATACAATTCCGCCAACCGAGGGTGGTGATGGTGACCCCAGACCTTCCAACTGTGGTCAACAATACCCTTGGATACCCCACAAAGTTTTTAACCCTGGCAAGGTGTCAGCATCAACTCTGGCACAGAATGAAGGAAAGGAAGTTGATAGTGGAGGAAACAACCTGCCACAACCACCAAATAATACTAGTGGAGATCCTGACCCAGATGATGATGACAATCATGAAAACGACAAACATGAAGGTGATAGCAGGAGCGGGAGAGGCTGATGTCCGGAACCCAAGGGTGGAAGACCATCTCTTGCCCGAGATGCTTCTCCCCGTACTCGGGCAATGCTAGAATTCATGCAGAGTCTTAGTACTTCTCAGGGACCGACAAAAAACACGGTGGAACCTCACTACTCTTTTCCGGGGGAAGATAACACAGATGTGAGAAAATGGTTAACCCTATGTAAAGAGTACTTCGATCGCAACCCTACTCAATGGGAGTACCATGCCCATTGCATCCTATTCGCCTTAGGAAAGACTAAGGGAAATAAGGTAGCACATTTTTCGCAGAAATACAGGAAGGTCATGAGGGGTTTAAGTGGTTACACGCAAGACGCTAGGTATTCCACGTGGCAACACTTTCGGCAAGAGATTATTAAACGGAACATCAGTATCGAAGAGGAGCAATGAGTCATAAAAGAGTTGGATAAAATTATCTATAAGACCAGCATCGATACATACCTTCAACTTCTCGAAAATCTGAACATTGAGGTCGTTCTCACAGGAATGGCCTGGAGCGTTAAGGTTGAAAGCAAACCTCCGCAGGATTTGGTTCGTCGATTATCTCACTTTAAGTTCAACACTGCTGATCACGGAATAGAAACCTTGGGGGATGTCGGCTGACAGGAAGAGGAACTTCTCAAACGTAAACAATTATCGAAATCTATACAGACTGTCTACAATTCAGCTCAAAAGCGCAAGCATGATCAGTCCAAAAAGGGAATCAACATTAGCAAAAATAATATGCTACGTTGTGTGCGTCCTGTGCGTCTGACACACCTGACGCCAGAACACAAATCGCGAATCACCATGTGACGTCGATGCAAGGTTGCGTCCTGACTTTACCTTACTTCGCGGCGTCCGTCCTGACTCCCTCAGGTGCTGCGCTCCTCCTGCGTGACACCGCCTGATCCAAGACTCTCCTGCCCTGACCTGGGTTGCTTCTCACTGAACGTCCGGGCTTCGTCCATCTTCCTACCCCTCATCGCGATCTTTTCTCCTCCTGCCTTCCTCGTTCTCATCACATGATCCTGCTCTCTTCATTCATGACATCTGCCTACTTTTTCCTGACCTTACCCCCTATACATCCCACGTCCTAATCCAATCGTGGCTCTATCAGACATTGCCTTGTGTTCTTGGATGTCTTGTGAACTAAGTCTAATACTATTCCCTTATTCCTAATAATGGTCTGAATTACTTGAGTGGGCTTGACGTACTCATATTAACACTAGGCTGCTCTGGGTACTCATCCCCACATGTGAGAGAAACTGCATCGCAATATTATTCATTACTGCTACGCTACATACACATGCTCAATGTTCTAACTGCACGCATAATTGCTCCCACAATGCCCCTGCTCTATATCCAACTGCTCCCTATGCACAGCAGTGTTCGATGGCGACTCTCGATCTCCAATGCTGAGCGCGAGTTGTCACAAAGTTATAGGAGTCAAGGTATTGTATAAAGATAGCCAAACAGCCACGTCCTGTAGGCGGTCCATGGTCTATAGATTGGAATCGAGAAAGCTGCGCAGTTGCATTGCTGTCTGCCTGAAATCGAATACATGCCTGTTTGTTGTACATTGATTCCGTTACCCAGGGCGCCAGCCACGGCCCCAATATCTGCGTTGCAGGGTATTTCACTCTGAATCCGTGAGGTTGCGCGTGCGTGGGCCCTACTCGATATCGGACTTGGTATCGCTGCTGCTACTGCAGCCTGATCCTCACTAAACCCTTCTCAGGGATGTTCCTGCACCCTGAGTTTCTTTTTGATCTTTGCTTTGATAGTCTCCCGAATGTTCATGAGGATTATCGTCTGCACCCAGTCAGGGCAAGAGGCCTACGTCAGGGGTTGTGGGCCAAAAAGGTCTTCTAGGCTCAACGTCATGTTAGCATCTGAGCTGGAACGAGAGGACACTGGGTTCGGGGTCAGGCTCACCTCCTACAGCTTCCGGCTTGAATTGGCATGTTTCAAGATGCACCCCTGTTTGCCATGCTTGCACAGTATGGCAGAGTATGGCACAGGTTAGGCAATCCATGGTCCCATTGATATGATCTGGAAAAATCGAGTTGGGAAATCCCACACATTTTCCTGCCCTTAAAGTAGTTTCCCCATATTCCCTCGGGAATTCAGGGCGCGAGGAATCGATTTGTGACTTGCTGGGTCAAGTTCATATGCATTAGTTGTGGCCGAGCTCAAGACCTTGCCCTCCCACCTGATACACTCTTGGGGAACCCATAAAGCTATCCCTCTTAAAGTGGTAATCCACTCTGCCGGCAATGGCTGTCATGTCTTGTGGGACATTCTACAATCTTCCAATATGGTCCTTTAAGTCGTAAACAAACTCAGATCTTCCTACAGAGTGTCTCGCGTCAATCTGTGAGATAGAGTAAGCAGCCCCGCCGGTCTGGGTGAGGTTGGACTATCAGCTTCGAGGTACTATTTTTATGCCTGCCTGCAATGATTCAATATTTCCTGCATCGGACATGTCATCGTGAGCCTTTGGCCAACATCGATGGACATTGGACATCAAAGCAGTCGGTGCCGGTACAGGATTAACAAAGAGGGTGTACTGGAGCATGAGAATCTTGTCCCGGGCAATTCCAGCACCCACTACTCCTGTGGCTGTACTTGGCCGCGACTTAGTACCAGGCCAGATGTGCTGGTATGGTGGCATACTCAAATCGCCCCGGGAACTCGAGCTTGTGACTGGACACGTAGTGGTACTGGGGCTGGCCAGTGACCACGAATACGGTGGTACACTGCAAGCTGTGAACCTCGGTGGAGTGTACACACCACCTTGGATTATACGTTGTAGAGCAGCTAGGATACGCCTGGGTGGCGCTGCCGCCTGTGATCAGGAGGTAGTGGAAACTCACGCAGTCGAAACCTGGTTGGTTGCTTGTCGTCTCACCGCAGTGCGTGAGCGGCCACAAGTCCCTGGTGCAATGTCGTCATCTGGAAATTCGTTGTCTTCTGCGTCTAGTTCTGTGTCCGATTCAGTTTGATCAGGTGTGCAGGAGGTCTGGTATTCATTGCTGCTATAATCACTAATACGGACAGAGTCTGTTTGTAGGTGTGGGTCATGTTCGGTATACGCCGTGGTCTGTAATGTACGCCTTCTAGGCCACTTGGAAGGTCGTGCTACAAGACGCCTGGTGCGCTGTGGTGGGGAAGAACTCCGACCTCACCACTGGGTACAGTGGGAGCTCCATGATTCGGCTGGCATAGTTTGGGTGCAATGGGAGCTTCGAGTTTGCGTCCGCTGTGTGCCTGATCCGGATCCCCTATCCATGGGTAAGGTATCGCGTCTATTCCTGTACCGATTGCCTACTGGTGGATCAGGCTGATAGTGTGAATTGCCTTGAGGTTCTCTAGACTTGGTGGAATACTGGAAGATTGACTAAGGTTTGTTGAAAGATGATAGAAATTAGGACGTGCAATATTGTAATGTATCCCGCATGTTGTGAAGACTATGAGTTTGTTGTTGTGCAATGGAAGGCGTCAGGTCTTATAACCTATGTCTTGAAGTAGTCGTGGGGGTGGGGGAATTACGGACTATTACTCGGTATTGAAAGAATCTATTGAACTGCAAAAAGCGGTTTGCTACTTGTTTACCATTATGTTCGAACTCTGGAGGGGCTGATCGCTGTGATGTTCGTCTGCACTCTCGTATGAAAAGGTTCGACCGAATACCCCATTGCTAATATAGAAGACGTTGCAACGGTAGGAGGCATAGCTAATGTCGCTGCTACCAAAGCAAGTACTAGGGCCAACAAGTATCGGTTACCAACCCTAGTTCTATTAATACACCCGCCTCACCCGAAGTTGATTAGATATCTCAAACCTCATCTCCAGATGTCTAATCAAGCTCACTAAATCTCTAGACCACTGTTTCCACTTCCATCATCCTTTAGATCAGTTGGCTAACGCTAGCCTAGTTATGGACAAAGGGTGCGAGGTGCGCCCATGCCAGGAAAGCATATCAGCTGTCAGCATACGGGGACGTAAGCATGAGAGAAGGTAAAGCGAGGGTACCCTATGGTATCATTACTTGAGGCCTAACACATATTAGCTAGCATTCAGAAGCTGAAAATACAGGACTGCCAAAGGAAAACTAGATCTAGTATAGTAGGGTAAAATGGAAAAGAATGAATCTCAAAACTAGGAAATCTCAAATTATTTTCCACCCGGGCGACGTCTTCCAGAACCGCGTAATTTGTTTAGTCTTGGAGTGTGTTCTTGAGTGTCCTCTGGACTCTGAATTGTAGATCCGCGTGCCGTGTATGTCACAGATGCTGGGGGGTATGTCACGGCCACATTGGTGAATGGCGCGAGTTGAGTCATGTGAGAGGGATGTTCTATCCTTCCCTCAGGAGTCGAGAGATCATGGTTGGTGACCGGAGCAGCGGGACTCGGAGCTGAGAATGCCTGTTCATCGCAAAATCATAGGTCCTGGAGGTATTGTGTCCTCAGCGCCATTATTTGCTTGAGGCCTTGCAGCTACGAGCCCGCGATTTGTCAGTACATTCGTTGCCCATAGGTTCTTCTGCCCAGGTTTCCCGCCTTTGTGGAGCATTCGCGACACGCAAGTCCTGAGGAACCAGAGGCGGGCACCCCTGACGCTGGCGCATATCGATTAGATCTCGCCAGCTCCTCCATTTGCGATAGAATATTCCTCCGCTGTATTGAAGCGGCCTGCACTACCGGTGAGACGTTCTTTATTGGCAATTAGATATCCTATTTTGATCAGACTCCCGGTTCAGTTTCGATACTTACATCGCTGTCATCCGCAACGATATGGCCAGCACCGCGAGAGGCCCGAGTTGTTCCCTTTGGATCAGACTGTAGCCATTCATCCTCGTCAATCCACTCCTCATCCAGGATTTCCTATGGCGCATCTTCTACACTGGCTTAGTAATCCCAAACATCGCATTCGAATAATATGTATCTCCTAATCGGAGGCGCGGGTGTCTGGTCCTGGTCTTCGCCATCTTTGAGAGGTGATTCAAGAACCAAGAGATCCAGTGGATCATGGCAATTCTTAGCGAGTAACCAGGGACGAATGTTGTAATCTCCATTCAGGAATAGGCCCTAGTGCAGGGCGAGACGTTCTTCCTGGTCTTAAGGCAGTCTGGGGGTGGCCTGACCCATCAAACTGCTCTGATATTACGGGCTGTTGATTTTTTCTTCAACATCGTGCCCTCTTACAACCCGAAGCAGATCCGTGATGCTCGGGGTGGCCAGAAGACCCCAGATTGTTTCCCAGTCTGAATCTCTTAGACACCAGGGATGCCCGAGGAACTGATGCGAGGCAGGCGGCTTACCCTTTCAACCAACAATATCAATTCTTACTGCCGGCAGCAAATATTGGGAGTCGGAATCGGAATGAGCCACTGCCAACCTCTGTTTTTGTGAGAGTAACTCATAAGGATGGATAACTCAGACACGGTGTTCGGCAATAGCCCCATCACCTTCACGCTCAGCTCTTCGAGGCTTGTTGGACGTCTGCAGTTTCTTGGCCCAATCTTTGCCCAGGATCTTCAGATGCCAGCTGGGTTGCCAAGCTGGCACTTGATGTGCTCGATACACTCCTTGACTATGGAAAGGGCACGGGCAAACCATATAATTGAAGGTCCATTCGATTCAGTTAGGTGACCAGGGTCAAGGGAGCCAGCTAGAATATAGGCCTTAATTTGCTCGCGCCATGTGACATAAGTGGCAGATTAACCTCGTGGATGTTTGAATCCACACCACCATTTCGCATACGCGAAGTTGCCATATCCAGTCCTGGTTTGAGTTTGATTGTCAGTATATCAGATCCTGATTGCGGAATAGTTCACTTTTATATACACTGAATCTCCAGTGGCCAGTGGGAAGTCCATGCGCACTTCAAGCTCCAGTTCTCAGTTCATTTAAAAAGTCTGTATGACATCGATATCCTGAGATTGCACATCAGGAGCATTCCATGATTGCTTATGCTCTCTCTTCCGCGTGGCGACGAGTGGCTGCACATGTGGGAGTTCTTCCTCGTATACCACTCGGACCTTCTTGTGTCAAAGGCTGTGTCGCAGCACGTATAAGGGCCAGATAGCTATTACCCTTGATTACAATACCAGAAGAGGTGGTTTGTTGACTTTCGCTTCTGCAACTGGCATCTCTCTAAGCCCGCGGGCGCTATTCGTCCATCAGGAATCTTTGAATCTAATATTCACGGCAAAAGAAATGAGGGGTTGATTGATACCCAGTAGGACAGGGGTCGACGTTTGTCGACTAGTATCTCAATGTGCTAGATGTGGCGATGCTGGGTAGAAGCAAATGTGAATGTCTCATTGAGTGGAGGGATCCTGACACATGGAGGTGTCAGAGGGGTCCTTATATAGATAGCGGGAA
>Ga0307510_10007486_pt1 | contig 13003 bp, 10 predicted proteins | sample 12_EM_MG_FD_207224 | JGI IMG/M metagenome (GOLD analysis project Ga0307510, IMG submission 207224) | Populus trichocarpa ectomycorrhiza microbial communities from riparian zone in the Pacific Northwest, United States - 12_EM | ecosystem: Host-associated > Plants > Roots > Unclassified | place... | reverse complement strand
ATACCGTGCGTGATGCCGGGAAAGCGCTTGACGTGACCGGCAATTTCGCCGCTCTGGCCGTCGACCACGGTCAGCTCGTCACCATGGGCAACGAAGACGCGATCCGAGCCGGCATCGAACACAACGTAGTCCCAGCGATCGGGGGCGCCCAGCGGGACCTTTTTGACGACCTTGTATTCCGGGGCCGTTTGCGCCGGGGCAAGGCAGGGTAGGGCGAGCGCAGCCAGTGCGGCCATGGGTACCAGGATGCGGTGTCGTGATTTCATGAGCCTGCAGTCCATCCGATGTGAGCGTGTGCGCCGGATCATGGACCGGAAGACTTAGGCGAAACTTAGGGGGTGCGCCGACGGCTCAGAGCTCGGTATCTATCGGCAGGAAGCTGATGAGGCGCACCTTCAGGCGCTGCCAGGAATTTCGTGCGGGTTCCGTATTGTGGTCAATATCGTGACCCTGCTCCCGGCAGTGCCAGATGAGGTGCTCTCCCGGGTCGCTGAAACGAACCGAGTAGGCGCTTTCCGGGCGTGTCATGGCATCGAAGCGTGCTACGGTCTGTTGCGCCAATTCCGCGCTGTCAATGATGAGACCCAGCTCGGTGTTCAATGAATGGGAGCGCCGGTCGAAATTCATGGAGCCGATGTAGAGATGCTCGCGGTCGAAAACCAGCAGCTTGGCGTGCAGGGCATAGTTGCCCGCGGCGGATATGCGCTTGGACTGGCCGCTACCTCGGGTGCTCTCCAGGTGTGAGCGCACTTCGAACAACTCAACGCCCTCCTTCAGGAGTTGAGGACGATAGTGAGTGTATCCGGCATGTGCGGAAAGCTCAGGCGCCGATTCGAGCGAGTTGGTCAGGATTGCGACGCGGGCGTTCCTCATGCGCTGCTCGTGCACGAGCTGTAGCTCGCTTTTTGCGGGGACCAGGTACGGAGTTGTCATCAACATTTCATGCTGGACGTTCGCGGCGGCTTCGGCGACTGGCCCATACATCAGGCGGCCGCCGCGTAGGCCTGCCTCGACATCCTTTTTGTTGGGGCTGTCATAGAGCACTCGCGCCGGTGCCCACACCAGCGGCCTGGCACCAGACAAGAATCCGGCGAGCGGCTCTCCTGCGGCGAGCTTCTCCTGCAAGCGAGCTCCGACCTCTGCCATCCCATGTGGGCGCTCGGCGGAGGTCTTTGGGGCTTTTTGCAGGGCCTGGCTCGGGATTGCCAGGTCGCTGTTCCAGAATTCATCAAAACATTTCTGCAGCGGTGTCAGGGCCGCGCCGACGGTAAATACATCGTCGTCGGCGAATTGGGAGTCCGGGTCGACCTGGAAGTATTGATCCCCGATATTGCGGCCGCCGGTGAGCGCCACAGCCTGATCCGCAATCAACAGCTTATTGTGCATCCGGTAGTCGAGCCGGGAATGATGAGTGAGGTATTCGAGATGGCGGATCAGTCGGGCGTGGCCGCGATAGGCCCACGGGTTGTAAACGCGAACCTCGACGTTCCGCACGTTGGCCAGCTCAAAGAGTCGCTCGTCGCCTGACACTGTGTCGGCGTCATCTACGAGGATCCGTATGCGGACTCCGCGCGCAGCAGCGCGCTTCAGCGCTGCGCGAATCGTTGCACCGGTGTCGTCGCCCCTGAATATGTAGTATTGGAGATCGAGTGTTTGTTCGGCAGAGTCAATCAACTCGATGCGAGTCAGAAAGCCATCGACGCCCACGGGGAAGATGTGGAACCCCGACGTGGAGCCGTGCAGGGCAACCGCCGGTTGAAAAGCTGTTGAGAGGCGGGTCGGGGCGGCCAGCGCAATAGCCACCGACCGAGTCTTCGGGTAACCGGCGCCGGGTGGCAGGGTGGAGCAGCCTGAAAGAAAACACACGAGGGCGACGAGCCGTGCAAGCGCTCTTAGGTGTCCGACTTCCGGAGTGTGAAATCGGATCATCGGGCAGCAGGCGGCTCGGCCGTGGTGGGCAGGCGCATGTAGTGCCGATACAGGGCGATCGCGCGATTGATGGAGGACTCATTGTGGCCTTTAGCCAGGAAGGTGGCTGGAACCACGCGAGTGATGGAGTAGTACGACCAGACTCCAGGGGAGCGCTCGTTCAAAAGGTAGAGTGTGTGCAGGCCGTCAGGTTTGTACAGCGTGATGCCCCACTTCTTGATGGGATCGACGTTGGAGGTTTCCACCCAAACGTGGCCGTGGGGGCTCGGGCGAACTTCCAGCCTGTAGTCGGTAGGTACGAATGTGCGGGTGTCGGTGATCCGGTAGTACCGGGAGATTCCGAGAAGCTCCGCGGGAGAATAGTCGGCCCGCGGCTGATCGGTGTCGGCCGCGGCAACGGCGAAAGCGGCGGATGTCATCGGCCGCCACGCCTGGTCTGTCGTCGACCAATACTGGACCTCGCGTAGTTGCGAAATGGCGCCGAAGCGCTTGATGAAATCGTCCGGGCTGAGGGACGTTTGGACGACTGACGCTACGGTTACCCAAGTCGCCGCCTGCACGTGATCACTAAAGCAGTTGGCGCCACTCGGCGTAGCCGCGTTGTCACTCGCGTCGCTTGCCTGAACTACGGGTGGTGCGTTCAGCGCAGGATAGATGGGATGAATGTCGTTGTAAGCGCAGGGGAAGTCAGCGGCAGCCACGGGCCCTTGCCAGCAGAGGATCGCTGTCAGGACGATGGCGGGGCGGCGATTGCGGAAGCGCATAGGGTCACGCTTCATTTTACTTTGTAGTGGAAAGTAAGAGTGTAAGCCACCTTGCTGGTCCTGCGCAACGCAGGCTCAGGAAGTGGCGATAGTGTCAACACCCAATTTCGGATTGTGCACGGGACCATTGTGGGTGTGGTGCGCCGGTGTTGGAATTGGGAATCATTCTCGCAAACTAACTTCCAACGGGTGCGATTATTTCTTCTATACTGATTTCTTCACACGAGACAGCGAGGCAGTCTGATTGTGAGATTTGCATGGTTTCTGTTGTGGCTGGTGCCGTGCCTGGCGCACGCGCAAGGCAACTACGAAATACAAGTGTACGGCTCGGAGACAGTAGCTCCGCAGTCGCTGATGGTGGAGTTGCATTCGAACTTCACCGCGACGGGCGAGAAGGACACCATCGACGGCGTCTATCCCACCCATCACCAGTTGCATGAAACCATCGAGTTGACCCGGGGAATCAACGAGTGGTCGGAAGTCGGTTTCTATTTCTTCACCAGCACCCAATCAGGTCACGGCGTGCAGTGGGTCGGCGATCACATCCGGCCCCGCGTACGCGTACCGGAGTCCTGGGGCTGGCCAGTGGGCGTCAGTCTCTCCATGGAGTTCGGTTATCAGCGCGCTGTGTACTCGCCCGATACCTGGAGCTGGGAAATCCGGCCCATCATCGATAAGACCGCCGGCCCCTGGTATGTCGCTTTCAACCCGGCGCTCGAGCGCACTGTGCACGGGCCGGGTGTGGCGGACGGCTTTACGTTTGCCCCTGGTCTCAAGGTCGGTTACGCCTTCACCAAGGTTATCAGTGCGGGCTTTGAATACTATGGCGAATTGGGACGCGTCGGAAACTTTGCGCCGCGGGATGAGCAGCAGCACCAGGTGTTTGCCGTTGCGGATCTCGATGTCTCGCCGGACTGGGAGATCAACTTCGGGGTCGGCGTCGGAGCCACGGCTGCCACGGACCACCTGATTTTCAAAGCCATTCTGGGGCGGCGCCTGCACTGGGGGCAATCGGGTCATTTCCGATGACAGTGCGGCAGGTTCATCAGCTCCTGGGATTGAGTATTGCGGCACTGTGGTTGATACAAATTGTAACCGGTGTGCTGCTGACGTTTCGCATGGAAATTGATAACACCCTGATGGGCGGCACTGATGCGCCTCTTCAGGTTGAATCCATGGACGAGCGCATCCAGTCCATTCAGTCGGCCGGCGGCACGGTCTCTGCTGTCTGGGTGACCAACTTCGCGGCCACGCGGTTTGACGTCCTGTATTCCGATCGCGCGCACAATGAGCGCAAGATGCGAATCGATGGCGCGGGCCGGGTCCTGAGGGATGGACCGGGCGACTCAATGTGGATCAATGGCGGGTTCTTTGAGACGCTGACAGACATTCATACGACGCTCCTGGTGGGGGCGCCGGGAAAATGGATCATTGCGGTCAGCGGCGTGGTGCTGCTTTCCAACCTGATACTGGGGCTGAAGCTCGCGTGGCCCCGACGGGGCTACTGGTTGAAAAGCCTGGTTCTGCGGACGAGCCGCAGCGCGGCCGCCAATTTCTATGGCCTGCATCGGACGTTAGGTTTGTACATTGCTTTTCCGCTGTTGGTGCTCGTAATCGCGGGTATTGCACTTTGCTTTGACCACGAGCTCGAGACGGGCTTGCACGTCGTGCGTGATCCGCCCGTTATCTCCGCGGCCGTGCCGGGAGTCGCCGCGCCTGGGGTGGCCGGTCCTGAATTGACCAGTCCTGGATTGACCAGTCCTGAATTGACAATAGCGCCTGCCCGGGCGCTGACTTTGGCGCTAGCCCGTTTTCCCGGCGCTACGCTGACGGCGCTTTCGATGCCCACGCAGGAAGAACCCTGGTACAGAGTCAAACTGCATATTCCAGGGGAGGTGTCGCGGATGTACGGGCTGACGGCGGTTTATCTGAGCGCGAAGGACGGGACCGTGCTGCGCGAGTATTCGGCGGCTGCTGCGTCACCGACTCGATTGGCCCTCGACTGGATATACCCCGTTCACACCGCGGAGGCGGGTGGAGTTGTGGCGCGCGTGCTATTGGTTTGCATGGCGCTCGCGTTGCTGACGATGGGGTACCTCGGCATTCGGTTGTGGAGTCTGCGCAGCGCTCAGCGCAGGATGAATCCGCTGCGCAACGGGTCCGCGGGATCGAAATAGAACTCGTGGCGTCCGGTGATGGACGCCGTGCCGCCGACTTCGGGGATCACCGCATCGTAAGGGCCGAACTTCACCTGTTCGACAGCCTGTACGGACATCCGCGTGCCGAGAATGCTCTCGATAACCAACCTCTCGCCGACCTGCAGCTCGCCCCTGGCGTGCAGCAGGGCCGCGCGGGCGCTGACGCCGGAGCCGGTTGGCGACCGGTCGAGCTCCCCATCGGCAAAAATACAGACATTGCGGCTGTGACAGTCGGCATGTTCGGCGGCGCCGGTGAAGATCGTGCCGTATAGAAAGCTGAGATCCGGCTCGACAGGATGTTGGATCGCGAGCGCGCTCATCACGGCGTGTTTGATGCGGCGGCCATAGTCCACGATTCGGCTGAATTCCGCGGGAACGAGCCTGAGTCCGAGCGGCTGCGCGTCAACCAGCGCATAGAATGCGCCACCGTAGGCGATGTCAAAGCGGACGTGCCCGATCCCTGGTACGTCGAGACCTAAGGCCTGCGCATACGCAAATGACGGCACGTTGCGAAAGCTGACATCGCGCGCTCTGCCGTTCTCCAGTCGGGCGCTGGCCTCGATGCGGCCCGCCGGCACGTTGAAGCTGAGTTTTATCCGTGCTGCAGGCTGTACCAACCCCGTCTCGACCGCCAGTGTGGTCAGCGCGATGATCGCGTGGCCGCACATCGTGCTGTAGCCTTCGTTGTGCAGAAAAAACACGTCGAAGTCTGCATCCGTGGCCGGGGTCAACACCGCCCCGTACATGTCGGCATGGCCGCGCGGCTCCCACATCGTGCCGGTGCGGATGTAATCATAGTTGTCGCGAAAATACCGGCGCTTCTGCAACACCGTGCTGCCCGGGAGTGGCGGCAGGCCGGAAACAAACACGCGCAGCGGCTCGCCGCCGGTGTGCATGTCGAGCGTCTGCAGCCGAAGCCAGCCGGCGGGAGGTTGCCAGCTCCAACCTTCAAACACCGATTTCATTTGACAGCCCGCCGTGCGCGGGTGTTAGTTTGTTGCATACAGTTCATTTCACTATGGAGGTTTGTCGTGAAGCTGACATTCATTCTGGTCGTGCTGCTCGCGAGCCTGGGCGCTGTGGCACAGGAAGTCCCGGCAGGCGGCCCCACCAGCATTCTCGTGACCTATCGCTGCGATCCGGCGAACCGCCCGGCGTTTCGCACCTACCTGCAAAAGGACCTGCTGGCGCGGCTCGCGAAGCTGAAGAGCAGCGGCATTGTGAGCAGCTACCAGATTCTCTTCAACTCGTTCACCACTTCCATGACGTGGGATGCGATGGCCGTGCTGCGTTTCGTCGATTATTCGAAGACCCAGCGCTGGAAGGAGATCGAGCAGACGCAGCCGGGCGGGCTGGATGCTGCGGGGTTGCGCCTGGCGAAGGCGATCGAGACGTACTCGGCCGATCTGCCGTGGGCGGGCCAGGCGGATGATCCGGGGTCGGAAGCGAACGGTGTCTATTACGTAATCCCCTACGAGTATTCGTCCGCGGATCAGTACCGAAAATACGTCGATGCGTACGTCATCCCGCAGGTGAAGGGTTGGATGAAAGAAGGTGTGTTGGCGGGATATCAGATTTTCATGAACCGTTACCAGGTCGGACGCCCCTGGGATTCGCTGTTCGTGTACCACTACCGTGACCTCGAATCGTTCGGCCGACGCGACGAGACGGTGGCGAAAGTCCGGCTCACCCTGGTGAACGATCCGGAATGGAAGCGGCTCAGCGACATCAAGCAGACCCTCCGTACCGAGAGCGAGAACACCATTGCTGAAGCGCTCCAGCCGGCATCGGCCCACTAGGTTGCATTATAGACGATAAAAATACAAAATGGGCTCCAGGGGTAGTCGACGCTATCAGGGCCTCGGTCGGCGGGAGTCTGCGATGAAGTATCATTTGGCTGCGCGCGCGTCCGGTCTGATGCTGTTGGCTGGCGGACTCGTCGGGCTGGCGGCGGCGGATGCCCCGCGCGGTTTTCATCCAACGATCGCGCCGGTGCCGGCGCCCGACTGTCAGGCTCACGTAGCGTACGATCGGGACATGACTCTGCCGGGCTATCTGCTGCCGACAGCGGCCGGCGCTTCGACCTGCATTCCCTTCACGACGGTGTCGGCGCACCCCGCGAGCGCAGATAAGGGCGATTTCTACGTCGATGGATTCACTGACGCCAAATTGCGTGAGCAGTGGGTCGCCTGCAAGGCCGATAAGCAGTGCTACGACCGCGTGTACAAACAGGTCATGGCACGTCATCCGCCCAACAAGGAATACAACCTCAAAGATCCGCACGGCCGTTTCCTGCTCGGCAAGATCGAGGAAAAGGGCGGCGACACCGATCTGACGAGCATCCGGCGTCCCGGATATTTCTCTCGGGCGCCGTACAACGAAGCAATCGCGGCCGTGGATGGTGACACGTACATCGTGGAATTCACCGCACCCGTCGAGGCTTACGAGCGCCTGCACCAGAACATGACTGGCGACATCCGGATTCGCGGGTGGTACATCCGCGGCGCCGGCATCGATGACGGGAAGGGCCACAGGATGCGTGCTCTGATCATCTCGAGCGGCGGTGGCGGCGATCGGGTCACGGCCATCGACGACCCGTCCGACAAGGCCTATGTTGTGGATCCGAAGACCGGGAATACCCTTCCCAACGACGACTGGCCCAATGCGACCACGGGTGTGAAGGGCCAGGCCGTATGGCGCCAGGTCTGGTCTACCCTGCATCAGGCTGGCTTTGATGTGCTGGCCATCGACCGCCGGGGTGTAGGCATCTCAGGCGGTTTCAGTGACACCAACACCCTGCAGCAGGGTCACGATCTGTTGAAAATCGTTGCCGATCTGCGAACGGGCGAGGGGATGCGCGCTCTCACTCCCGCCGGCCAGGTCGTGACCGGCAGGGCGGCGGCCACAGCGGTCCGCGGCGAAGCTGCGCATTTGGGTCTGCCGGTCTTTTTCCTGGGCAGCTCGCGCGGCACCATGTCGAGCAGTTGGGCCATGACCATCAACTTCGACAAGGACTGCAGCTACGACCTGCCGACCATTACCTGCAAACCACCGCTTCGGGATGCGACCATCGCGGGGGCGATCCTGGTGGCCGATTTCTCGAGCGGCGTCGGCTATCTGGAGCGCGAGACGACTGCGAAGGACGATGGCCGGGGGCCGGGGCGCGATCGGGGCTTGTTCATCGGGGGCATCGAGCTCGAGAACAACATCGTGTTCTTCCCCAGCTCCGCGACTCTGGCCGGCATTCATACCTGGCCCAGTGCTTTCTTCGCGCGCGGACTGTGGTGCTACGCCGATGGCCTGGAGGGTGAGATGGACGCCTACAGCCGCGTCAAAGGCTTGAAAGACCTGGTGGTCGTGCGCGGCCCGCATGCATTCGAGACCTGGCCGGCGGAGGAAAAGGCGCGTGTCGAGGAACGGATGCTGGCCTATGCCAGGGCGGTCGTGTTGAATGAAAAGACGATTCCGGGTCGACGGACATGGTCCAATATGAAGGAACTGGTGGCCACCTCGGGTGATGTTTGGGAGCCCTCGACTCATCCCAGCGTTGTGTCGAAGCCGTAACGAGCAGGCGGGTGCGGGTACTCAGCCTGCTCGTGGCCCTCGGGGCACTGTGGATAGCTTTCCCCGCCCGAGCCGGGTCTGTCCTGCGGGCGCGCCTCAACTCGGATATCGTTTCGACCGACCCCGGCACGCGGCGGGATGAAAACACCGATGGTGTTTTGCTGCACATTGTCGAAGGGCTGGTCGGATCACGCGAGGACGGATCAGTGGCGCCGATGTTGGCCAGTCGCTGGTCGATCTCGGCTGATGGCCGGGTGTATACCTTCACTTTGCGCCCGGATGTGGTGTTCCACAACGGCGCGCCACTCACCTCGGCCGAGGTTGTCTGGTCGTTGCAGAGATATCTGAAACCGGGGACCCGCTGGAGGTGCCTGGAGGTTCTGGGCGCCAACGGAATCGCACCGGTCACTTCAGTGACAGCGCCGGATCCGCACACCGTGGAAGTAACACTCGCCCGCCCCGCACCGATTTTTCTGACGACTCTGGCGCGTGCAGATTGTGGCGCGACGGGAATCGTGCATCCGGACTCCGTGCAGGCTGACGGAAGTTGGAATGCGCCGATCGGGACTGGCCCGTTCCAAATGGGAGAGTGGCGTCACAACCAATTCGTGCAACTCAAACGCTTTGCGCGCTACTCTGCTCTGCCGGGGCCGCGGGACGGCAATGTGGGAGGAAAGCATGCGTTGGTGGATGAGCTTCGATTCATGATCATCCCCGACAGCTCCGCTGCCCGCGCGGCTCTCATCAGGGGGAGTCTCGATATCATCGACAACCTGTACCCTGCGGATCTCATGGGCATCCGCGGCCGCGAAGATCTGCAGTTTCAGTCCGTCCCGATCCTCGATTGCTACTCTCTGTTGATACAGACCCAGGATCCGGTGCTGCGGGATGTTCGGGTCCGCACCGCCATTGCCCTGACGATCGACGCCAAAGCCCTGACAAAAGCCATTACCCGCGATACGGGTTCGCCCAACAACTCGCCCATCCCGGTAGCGAGCCCGTTCCATGGCCCCGCCGAGGCGCGTATGAGGCCGGTGGACATACCTCGGGCGCGTCAGCTTCTCAAAGCGAGCGGCTACGACGGGAGCGTGATCCGATTGATCACCAGCCGCCGCGATCCAGAGATGTTCGATACGGCCGTGATCATCCAGGCGATGGCTGCGCAGGCGGGCCTGAACGTGCAGATTGAAGTGTTGGACTGGCCGGCACATCTCGCTCGTTACACTACAGGCAACTATCAGTTGATGGTGGAGTCGTTCTCGCCGCGTCTCGATCCGACGCTCAGTTTCGGTCTGTTCATTGGCGACAAGCGCCAGGAGCCGCGTAAGGTGTGGGATTCGCTGCGGGCACGCGCGCTGTTGGACGAGGCCACCCAGGCGGCCGATCCGGCAGTGAGGCAATCGCTCATGGATCAACTGACGCTCGATTTCCTGGCGGAAGCGCCGGCTGTCGTGCTTTTCAACTCATCGCGCCTGTCCGTGGTCCGTGCGGCGGTGACTGGCCATCAGAACTGGCCGTCAGCGCAGCCGCGACTGTGGGGCGTCGGATTGCATTGACGAAGTGCTCGGATACATCCTCAAACGGCTGCTGCTGACACTTCCGACACTCCTGCTGGTGTCGGTTGGAGTCTTCCTGTTCATCCGCCTCATTCCCGGCGATCCTGCGTTGGTACTGTTGGGGGAGGGGGCCGATGCAGCCTCGCTCGCTGGAGTGCGGGCCGACCTCGGCCTGGACCGACCGTTACCCGTCCAATTCCTGACATGGCTCGGTCATGCAGTGCGCGGTGACCTGGGTCGATCGATCTTCTCCGGCGAACCGGTGAGCACTCTGATTCTGCAGCACTTCGGGCTGACGGCCCTGCTGGTGCTGACCGCCGTTACGCTGGCAACCCTGATTGCGATCACGGCCGGGCTCGTAGCGGCCTGGCGCCAGGATTCGGCGATCGATCTCGCCGTGGTGGGCACGGCGACGGTTGTGTTGGCGGTACCCAGCTTCTGGCTCGGCCTGGTGCTTCTGCTGCTGTTCGGTGTAAAGCTCGGCTGGCTGCCGTTTGTTGGCTACGTGCCGTTTTCGGAAAGTGGCGTCCAGGCAGCTTTGTTCCTGGTGATGCCGATTGTGACGCTGACGATCACCGAAAGTGGCGTGTTGACCCGGATGATGCGGGCGAGCTCCATCGATGTACTGCAGCTCGATTATGTGACTCACGCGCGTGCCAAGGGCCTGCCTGAATCGACAGTTCTCATCCGCCACGTTTTTCCTAACGCATTTGCGCCGACGCTCACCCTTGTTGGATTGACGCTCGGACACCTTCTCGGCGGCGTTGCAGTCATTGAGACGGTTTTCACCCTGCCGGGGCTCGGACGATTGATGGTGGATTCAGTGCTGGCGCGTGATTATCCGGTCGTTCAGGGCTGTTTGCTCTTTACGGCCGTGGTGTACGTCGTAGTGAACCTGCTCGTGGATCTGTGCTATCCGATTTTTGACCCGCGGGTCACTGCACGATGAACGGCAAAATCGGGATTTCCCTGATCGGCGTGCTTTTGCTGACTATTGTTGTCGGGCTGCTGTGGATGCCGTATGACCCGAATGCCATTGATCTGGCGCATTCACTCAGTTCCCCTGCTGCGAAGCATTGGTTTGGTACCGACGAATTTGGCCGGGATGTGTTGAGCCGCTCCATGTTGGGGGCGCGGATCAGCGTGCTGATTGCGCTGGGGGCCGTTGGCTTGGCTATTTCAGTGGGCACGGCGCTCGGCGTGCTCGCCGGCTACCTGCGCGGTTGGACTGACCGGCTGTTGATGATGGTCACCGATGCCGTGCTGGCATTTCCAGGGATCCTGTTGGCGCTCGCGCTGATGGCCGTCCTGGGCTCGAGCGGCAGCAGTATCATTTTTGCGCTTGCAATCGCATACACGCCGTCGGTTGTTCGGGTCGTCCGCGGCACCGTTCTATCGATCCGCGAGCGCGAGTTCATCGAAGCGTCCCGTGCCGCTGGAGATAACGCCTTCCGGACCATGGTACGGCACGTTCTTCCCAACATAGTGCCGCCGATCGTTGTGCTGGCGACCAGCCTGTTTGGTTGGGCGCTGTTGTCCGAGAGCGCGTTGAGCTTTCTGGGGGTTGGTGTCCCGCCACCCGCGCCTACCTGGGGCAATATGCTGTCGGCCTCGCGACCTTACATGGACGTCGCCAGTTGGTTGAGCATCGTGCCGGGACTGTGTATCGCGGGGACGTTGCTCGGAGTCAATCTTCTTGGCGATGCCCTCCGGGACTGGCTCGATCCCCGGAGGCGCTCGTGACTTTGCTCAGGTTCGACGGCGTGCGCATCGAAGCGTCCGGCCGCACGCTGTTGGAAGACCTTTCCTTCGAGATGGCGAGCGGGGAAATGCTGGCCGTCGTGGGCGAGTCCGGGAGTGGCAAGACTCTGGCGGCCCGCGCAATTCTGCGTCTGCTGCCGCCGACGGTACGGCAGACAGCGGGGCGTATCGAGCTGTTGGGCCGCAGCCTGACGCAAATGAGCGCGCCCGAGTTGCAAAGGGTCAGGGGTGCGCAGATTGGGATGGTGTTCCAGGAGCCCATGGTTTCCTTGAATCCCGCCATCACGATTGAGCGGCAGCTGGCGGAAGGGATGCGGCTGCACCGTCAGTTGCCCGGTGACGAGATACGGCGCCGCTGCGTCGCAATGCTCGAGCGGGTGCGGATTCGCGATCCTTTGCGCTGTCTGAAGTCGTATCCCCACGAGTTTTCGGGAGGCATGCGGCAGCGGATCATGCTCGCGTCGGTTCTATTGCTGCAGCCCAAGCTGCTCATAGCCGATGAGCCGACAACGGCCCTCGATACGCTGAGCCAACGCGAAGTCCTGGAGTTGATGGTCGAGCTTGCGCGTGATACGGGCGCCGCAGTGCTTCTGATTACGCACGATCTGGGCCTGGTGGCGCGCTACACGACTCGTGCGGTCGTGTTGGAGAAGGGCCGCCTGATGGAAGTTGGGACAACACAGCAGATCCTGACCAATCCGCGCAACCCTTATACGCGGCGCCTGGTCGACTCCCTGCCCCGCGGTCACGCTGACGTCGCAGAAGTACCTGAGTCGGCGCCGGTGGTTCTCGATGTCAACAACGCCTGCATCGAATATCCGGGGCGACCTGGATTGTTCAGGCCGGGAGCTCCGAAGCGCGTAGTGCAGGGTGTGAGCTTGCAGGTGCGTGCGGGCGAGATCGTCGCTCTCGTGGGAGCGAGTGGCTCCGGCAAGTCGACCCTCGGTCGCGCGGTCCTGGGATTGAAACCACTCGCCGCGGGCGTGGTTCGATTCGACGGGATCGATCTGACGAGTATGACTGCCGAACAACGGCGGCAGTTCCGGCGTTCTGCGCAGCTCGTTTTTCAGGATCCGTATTCGTCCCTGGATCCCAGGCTCCGGGTGCAGGATATCGTGGCCGCCACAGTGCGTGACGCTCCCGACGCAAATGCCCGGGTACAGGCGGTGTTGGAGGAAGTGGGTCTGGCGTCCTTCGGAACCCGGTTTCCTCACCAGATGTCAGGCGGACA